>FUIF01023856.1_pt1 | contig 19759 bp, 31 predicted proteins | sample 1003461 | NCBI WGS metagenome assembly FUIF01 (sample SAMEA80401918, study PRJEB19352) | marine metagenome | reverse complement strand
GTTGGTCATGTTGTTCTCCTTGGTGGTGAATCAACAGTATCTTACCCGGTGGGTAATGTAAACACCTATTTGAGATTCCTTTCAATCAGCCAACATGAGCTTTGGCCGTGCCCCCAGGAAGGCCGTGATGGATTCGTGCTGGGCTGCCACCTTCTTGCGGGCGGTCACGGCTCGGTAGGCAGACCGGAAGGCGGCACGCTCGGGTGCCATGCTGCTCTCGTCCTGCATGGAGAGCGAGCGCCAGCCACCAGCCGCTGCGATGCCTGCCCGGCACGCCTCCCGGTGGAGCATGTGGCCGTCAAAGTCCCAGCCCTCACCTGGTGGCCGGTTCCGTCCCTTGCTGCCCAGGGCCTGGATGGTCTCGCCCCATGCCTCGTCGGAGGTGTCGATGTCCTCCATGGATGCCGCGGTCGTGTAGCCTTTGAGGACTCCGGGTTGTGGCCAGAACTTCTCCGAGCCCTCGATGAATGAGAGCGTGGCTGCCAGGGCGTCCTCGTTGGCGATGTTGCGGAAGACTGCCGCGTATACCTGGACGCCCATCTCCAGCTTCCGGGGATTGTCCCATGCGATGGGGGTCTTGAACCCTGCGCTTTCGAGGGCATCGAACATCATCTGGATCGTCTCTTGGTCAGCCATGATCGGCTCCTGTTTTTGGTGGTGGAGTGAAGTCTACTACCACGACTTCCGGTGGTGGTGGTTCGCGCATCTCCCGAGCTTCAGCCAGGCGCTCGCGGATGTCTTTGTACTGTGGTCGCCCGTTTGGCTTTGGCGGTCTGGGGTGGTCTGCCTCGGAGTGGGCGAACTCCAGGTAGCGGTCAAAGTTCGCCGGCCTGATGAGCGTGTCCAGGTCGTGGCCTTGCTCCCGGTTCCAGGTGGCTGTCGTGTGGTTGGAGGTGTAGTGCCATTCGGTCACGCGCAGCAGCGCCTCCGCATCGTGGTCTTTGAGGCGCCCGTTCAGTACCCGCCGTCGGTAGCTGGTCAGCTTGAGGGCGCGTGCCTTGGGTCGATGCCTGGCGCGTATCTCCAGCATCCGAGCCCAGGTGTCTGCTGCTGGGTCGGGCTTATCGGGCAAAGGAGCTTTAGCTCCTTCAGACGTTTGTGGTTGTGCTTGTGTTTTGTGTAGATCCGCGCGTGGGGAGGTGGGTGGTAGGTCGATGGTAGGGGTGTGGTTGGCGGCCCCTTGTGATTCCGGTGGGTTAGCATCCGCATCTGGTAGGGGAGTGGTAGGTGAGTGGTAGGAGGGTGGTAGGTTCGCCTTTATCGGGTTTCCCCACTGGCCCTCCGATCTCATGGCGTCCCGGGTCTGCCAGTCGGTCCAGCCCCATCGCTTCCGAAGCCCGACCCTGCCGGGTCGCTTCTTGCGCCCCATGCGCTCCTGGTCAGCCCACCACCGGAGGTCCATCAGGACCGCCTGCCGGGTCCATGGCGTTGGCATCTCCGCGGCTATCGTGGGCCACCAGGAGGCGTCCATTGGAATCCAGGGGGCGGTCTTCCGCTTGTCGGCCATGTGTCGCGTCTCCAACAATGCGCCCCCATGATGCGCCCCCCCGGGAGCAACCCCCGGGAGGTGGTCCGAATGGGACCAGCATCGTTGGAGGCCAGGTCTACCCCGGCTGCCATCAGTCTAACCCATTCACATCCAACGCACATGCCACGATGGGCATGATCTCGATCTCAATCTTTCCCCGCTCTCCCTTCTCCCCATACATATCCCTTGCCTCGATCAGGACCACCTGGCCGTCGTCAGCTATGACCCCTGCGCCCTGGGCGGAGTCCAGACTGGCCTTGATCAGGTTGTCTATGTCTGGGCGCCGATCACGCCACAACCTACCGGGGGGATCGGCTCGCCGGTTCAGGCGCATGGGGCGTTTGTGGACGAAGGTGATATAGACGGCCACCGGTCCCTCCATCGGTGGCTGCCGCCAGTGGGCGCCCATGATGACCGCGCAGTTATCCACGTATTCCCGCGCCTTCTTGGGCATGTAGGCGTGGGCGTGCTTGCCCCGGGTGGTGACCTTGGGGCGAGGCATCGGCATGGGGTCCACGGCAAGGACGCAGTGGAAGGTCACGCGGCTCTCAATAGTTCGATCCAGACGAGGCGCTGGACCTGCTCCAGCCCCATAGCGTCCATCAGCGTGGCGAGGACTCGCACGTTCGGCACCTGGGCTCCTTGCTCCCATAGACAGATCGTCTTGCCGGTCACGCCGAGGAGTTCCCCCAGCTTGGCCTGGGAGAGCCCGACCTTCAGTCTGGAGCTACGAAGCGCCTGGCCAAAGGCCGGCGTGATGTGGGCTGATGCTTCCATGGGGTCCTCCCTAACGGGTAAAAGTCTGCCTGTCCATTATGCACCAATCTGGGGCGGGCGAGCATTTATTTTACTTCCCTCGCTTTATTCCCTTCCCTTCTGGGTAAGAACGCGCTATCTTCACTTCGTACCCAAGGAGCAAGCATGACCACCAAGACCCTGACCCTCGAATGGACCCACACCCGCCGAGACCGGCATCTGGCAGAACTGGATGGCGCAACCATCAACATCTTCCCGTGGCGACAGGGATGGGATGTGGGCATCACAGTCAATGGTCAGGGATACGACCGCATCTTTGGCGGCCAACCCGTACACGACTCACCCTCTCTGGCAAAGGAGTGGGTCCTGGACAACATCACCAAGATCCGCGCAGTTGTAGCCACCACCACCACCCCACAGGAGCAAGCATGAAACCCACCATCACCGGACCCGATCTCAAAGCATCCCGCCTCGCGGCTGGATTCACCCTTGAACAGTTGGGCATATTGCTCTGCGTCACACCGTCCGCCATCTCCCATTGGGAGACAGGCAGGAACGGCATCACCCGGAAGCACCACGCGACCCTGACCCGTATCCTGGACCTTGGCCCTACCCAGGACAAGGCCGAGGAGGCACCCCCTGCCCAGGAGGCGATCGGGGCCCCGGTGGCGGTACCGACGCCCACCCAGGCCCGCTTGAGCATCGCCAAGCTCACGATCTACATGCACCGGGAACAGGAAGCGAAACTCCACCGACTGGCCCGCGCCGAGTACCGCACACCCGAGGCGCAGGTGTCCTGGATCGTCAAGCAGTATCTGGCGGGCCGGGGAGGTGAGGGATGAAACCCACCACGCACACCCCAGGGCCCTGGATGGTTACCCCCGACCACGACGCTATTGACAAGGCACGCGCCGAGGGACGGGAGCCCCATGTGCTGCACGACAATCGCTTTGTGTCATCCGTTGACGGGGGCCTTATTTGTTCCCTGCGAGACCAGACCACCCAGCGGGCGGACGCCCGGCTCATCGCTGCTGCTCCTGACCTGCTGGTTGCCCTTGAGGCGCTGTTAGTGAATGACAGCCCAAGCGTAGAGGATTGGGCCGGGGCCTGGGCGGCAGTCGATGATGCGACTGGCCGCAGCCGGGGAGGTGAAGGGTGAAGCCCACCACCATCCAGCACGCCCTCGCCAATGCCTTCCATGTCCTGAACGATGCCGCAGACACCCACATGCGAGACGGGGACAATCTGGAGATCCTCCACGTTGACATCGTGCCGCGCAAGATCGGCTCGCCCCATCCGGTCATTGAGATCACCATCTCGGTGGAGGACATGCACCGGTCTTTTGATGACCGCTTTGTAGTCCATCACCGAGGTAGTCTGATCACCCGGTATTCCATCGAACTGATCGAGGACCGCATCCGAGTGCAAGCACTCGACCACCACCAACCAACCACCACCGAGGATAATCATGTCCGCTGAAACCGATCAACTCAACGCCTGGTGGGCGACCCAATACGAGGCCGCCACCACCACCTCTGTCACATGGGAAGGGGATGTCCCCGCGCTCGTCGGGGCCCTCGTCAAGGCCCAAGCCAGCATGGGCAAGGCCAAGAAGGGCGCAGCCAACCCGCACTTCAAATCCAAGTACGCGAACCTCGCCACCGTCCTGGAGTGCATCGTGCCTCCCCTTAATGCCAATGGGATCTTCTTCAGCCAGTCCCCCGGCAATACCGAAGCGGGTCTGCCACAAATCACCACCACTCTCGCCCATGAAGCGGGTGGCCAGATGATCTCCAGGGCCTCCTGCGAGCTTGGGCGGGGCGGTGGCCCACAGGGATATGGCTCGGCCATCACCTACCTTCGGCGCTTCACAGCCAAGTCGATCATGGGACTCCCGGAGGAGGACGATGACGGCAACGCTGCCCAAGGCACCGCGCAGCAGCAGACCAGGAGCGCCAAGCCGACGCGCCCCTGTCCCGAGTGCGGCAAGGGCATGTGGGACAACCGGGAGGGCAAGAAGAACCCGAAGCAGCCCGACTGGAAGTGTTCAGACAACAGGTGCGGCAAGGCCATCTGGGAGGACTCCAAGCCCAAGCCAGCACCCCAAGCTCCACCGGCCGGCGGATGGACCGACACCGAACGCGGGCGCTACTACGCCACACTCAAGGATCTGAACATCCACAAGGACCTCGTCAAGGAGTATCTGGCAGCCCTGAATGACGGGCTCCCCGACCACCAGCGGCGCCCCATGCCCAAGGACATGACCGAGGCCGCACGCAAGCTGCTCCTGGAACACCTCGCCACCGAGGAGGGGCAGGCAGCCATTGATGATGTCCGCAACGACCTGGAGGCCGACATGGCCGCGCCCCACGATGGCACGCCAGGTGCCGGGGAGGTGTTCTGATGGATCCGTACTACGGCATCTGCCCCACCTGCGGGGCGTGCCTGGGACGAGGAGATGGGAACCAGTGCCGCCCCTGCCGAGCGGAGAGGTTCGCCGGGGAGGGTACGCCATCGGGGGATCCTGCTCCCTCCCTCCCTCGCGTCACCCACCACAAGCGCCTGGACCCGACCCAATCTGCTTGGGTGGTGACCCACGAAGGAGACGCTCGGTCATTCGCAGCGCCAGACGAGGCGACCTCCTGGGCCGGTGGGTTTGGCCTGGGCTACGTCATCACGCTGCCTGCGGTGGAGGTGGCGCCATGACTGACTGCATCTGGCTTGACCTGCTCGGCGTCTTCTGCATCTGCCTGGGCATCGTGACCGCGATGCTGTGGAGGATGGTATGAGGCGCCGCGATTTCCTGCCCCAACCTGAAGCCATCGGGGACTGGCCCGACTGCGACCTCTGCGGTGAGCGCGTCGATGACCCCGACCTGACCTGGCACGAAGCGTGGGAACGTCACAACGATTCCGAGCCGCTCTGCTGCGCCACATGTTCCAAGGAGACGCCATGACCGCCTTCGTCAACAATCTCCGCTGGTCCCTGGTGGCTCGGGGATGGAGCCCCGAGGACCTCGCCACGCGGATGCCCTCCTCCTGGTCGTTCTCCCTGTCATCCAGGACGGACAAGGTGCGCCGATTCCAGCGAGGCGACCAGGACCCCAAGCTGGGTGATGTGGAGCTATTCGCCCAGGCCCTGGACGTACCCCCGGCGGTGCTGGCCTTCGGGTGCCTGCGGGAGTGGAGGGCAAGCGAATGACCTGGAACATCTTGGAGGGTGATGCCCTCGCCAATCTGCGGGAGATGCCAGACGGGGCGGTCCAATGCTGCGTCACATCTCCTCCGTATTGGGGTCTGCGCGACTATGGGGCCGAGGGTCAACTTGGCCTGGAGCCCACGCCCGAGGAGTACGTGGAGCGCATGGTGGAGGTGTTCCGCGGGGTGCGCCGGGTGCTGCGGGACGATGGCACGCTCTGGCTCAATCTGGGGGACAGCTACCACAACGTCCGAACCCACAACAATGGTGGCGCTCCGACCAATACCGTTCATCGAGGCGGCAGCCGTGACGGGATCGAGGGCTTCGGCAGATCCAACAGAAACCGCCGTCAGGCCGGGCTCAAGGAAAAGGATCTCTGCGGCATGCCCTGGCGCGTGGCCTTCGCCCTCCAGGCAGATGGCTGGTACCTCCGCAGCGACATCATCTGGGCGAAGCCGAACCCGATGCCAGAGAGCGTGACCGACCGCCCCACCAAGTCGCACGAGTACCTGTTCCTGATGACCAAGTCGGCGCGGTACTTCTACGATGCGGAGGCCATCCGCGAGGAGAACGTCACCGATCACGACGGCAACGTCTTCGGTGGCGCCAACAAGCATGAAGGGTATGGCACGCGACTCCACAGCGGGAGGGTGTACGAGCGCACGCCTGGCCGAAACAAGCGGGATGTCTGGACCCTCGCAACCCAGCCATACCCCGGCGCCCACTTCGCGGTCATGCCGCCGAACCTGGTACTGCCTTGCGTCCAAGCTGGGAGCGCCATCGGGGATCTGGTCCTGGATCCGTTCTCCGGTGCGGGCACTGTGGGCGTGGTCGCTACCAGGCAGAAACGATCCTATGTCGGGATCGAACTGAACCCCGAGTATGCCGAGATGAGCCGGCGCCGGATCGAGGGCGATGCGCCACTGTTCAACCGGGAGGAGGCGTGAATGAGCTTCGCCCCATGGTCTGGCTCGGCAGGGAGGACAATGGCACCGATGAACTCCGGGCCGGCGTGGAACGGATGCTCAACGAACACACCAGGAGCCACAAGCATCAGATCGCTATGGCCGAGATCGGCATCCTGCGGCAACTCAAGCGAGCCCGGAATCATCCCCTGCGGTGGCAGTTCCGCCGAGCGTTCCGGGAGAACATCATTGTCCAGCTTGCGCTCTGGAACCTTGCCTACACCCAACTGACCGGGCGGGAGTTCGGCATTGACGACCACCTGGCTGAACTGGACGCCGGATAGAACAAACGCCACACCGGCACCTGGCGTCCCAGGTTGTCCTGCGGATCGCTTGGGGTCGTCCCATCACGATCTGCTAATCCGGTGTGGAGTCCGTGTGTATGCCACCCGAGGACGCGGCTGGCGTCCCCAGCGTATCAGGTTGCCACGTTGATCACCAATGCCACGACTACATCGACCACGATCTTGAGGATGCGCTCCTCCATCCGCTCGCCAATGCCAGGGATGTCCACCCGGTCGTTGATGAACTCCACCACCCACGCTTTCTTCTGCGGCCCAGCGCCAGGCTCCGGGAACATCTCCTCTGCGAGCCAGACGGCCTTCGTCAGAATCCGCGCCAGGCGGTCATTCCTTTTCCGGCCCATCGTCAGCCTCCTCTTCCGCCGGGGTCTCCGGGGCGGGCGCTGCCTCCTCCTCGGACGCAGGTGCCGCTTCAGGGGCCACCTCGTCGCCAGGAAGGGCAGGCGCGAGGGTGCACGACCCCCACTGTGAACCGATCACCAGACAGCCGCCAGCGACCACGGAGGTGATGCCGTGCTTCTTGGCCAGGGCCTTGATTTTGTCGATCATGATTCTGTCTCCTCAATGAGCGTGTACGTGAATATCCCGTTGGCGGGGATCCGGGCTTCGCAGATGTCCATAGCTGCCGACCAATCCGCCTTGCGTTTGAAGACCTGGCAGCCCGCCGACCACCTGCCGACCAGGGTGGAGTCCTCGCCTGCGTGGTGGATGTTGATTCCAAACCAGCCATCGTCCAGGGAGTCCGGGTCCATGTCCAGGGTGGAGTCCCCCGTGGCGTCCCGGTAGACCTTCACCGTCCCAGCCCGTTGGCACAGGGTGCGGTAGCCGACCCGCCCCTGGTGGAGGTCGAACTTGTAGACCGGCCATGAGCCAGGCGCCAGGATGGCAGTACCCCGTGCGGAGCTACGCTCCAAGACAGGAATCCCTGGGTCGGTCGTGATCGCGTAGCGGCGCAAGCTCCAGACGCCGTCCTCGGCCCAGACCAGAAACATCCAGTCATCGAACGCGCCGGCCTGCCGGGAGAGCGACCGGACACCTATCAGGGACACCTGGCCGTCTACGTGTATTGGATGCCCCAGGGCCTCACAGCGCCTCACGATGGCTGGGAAGCGTGCGGTAGGACCCGAGGCAGCAGCACCCAGGCGACCCAGGGTCTGGGGGCCAGCTACGCCGTCCACCGGCAACTGGACCGATGCCTGGTACAGGCGCACGGATGATGCCGACGCAGGGCCCAGAATGCCGTCTTCAACAAGCGGCCCGAACCCAAGCTCATTGAGCCGGCGCTGGAGGTCCTGGACCTGGGCGCCCCGATCACCCATGCGGAGAATCATTGGTCAACTTTCTCAATGATGTGATCCAGCTTGGCCATGATCTCGGTCATCAGCCTGTCCGTTAGTTCATCCATGCGCTTGGCCTGGGTCTTGGACTGCCACACCAGGAAGGCGATAAACGCCCCAGCCATGCCGGCGTCTCCGAGTATGCCTGGGAGGTCCTCCATCACCGACAGTCCGCGCCCGTAGCCTGGCAGATGGCCGCCAGGGTCTTCCCCTGTTCCGCGACATCCACCCGCATGGCCCTCTGCTCGGTCATCATGGTCTCCATGCGTTCCAGGCCGACCGGGTGGCCGCGCTCCGCGGTGTGGTGCCTGACCTCCACCTTGAGGTTCTCCGTGGCCTCCTTGGCTCCTGCGACCTGGGCATAGACTCCGCCCGCGCCGAAGACGAGACAACTCGCCCAGATCAGAAGCTGGGTCAAAGAGGCAGCGTCCAGGCGGTGGGCGGGCAATCTATGCTTCCTCTACCAGAATGCGTTTCACATCGTCCTGGGTGGAGGCGGCAACGATGAGGTCCCGCACAGTGGAAGCCCTGCCGTCTGCGCGGAGGAATGGCCCGCAGATGTCCAGTGTGACCGTGCCTGCAGCAACGCCCCACATGTGCCCATTTACTGCGTGGCATGAGTGGTTCGTGGCGATGATGTAGTTGTCGAACTCGAACAGCGCGACCATCATGCACCTACCTTGATGTGGGAGAGGTTGTACTTCACTTCCAGCACGTCAATCTGGGAGTCGATGGCGTTGGCATTCGAGTCCCAGATTGTCGGCATGAGCATGATGTAGACATAGGTTCCCTCGGTGTCCAGTTGATAATCTTGGACCTGTACTTGCGAATCTGTACGCGTACCACCACCGCCCGCGCCGCCCGGGTAATAGCCGTTGACGGACGCCCGGTTGACCCGGGAGTCCTCGAACCAATACCTGAAAAGTCCCTTGTTGCCGTCTGCATTGAAGGGAAAATGTGGCAGTTGTAGCACCACAGTATCCAGTGCGCCCACCGCCCCAAAGGGGCCACTTGTGGTGTTGGCGTCCCACCAATCCACATCGATGGTGCTCCCGCCTGTGCCTTTGACTGCGCGGTTGAAGTTCACGACGGACGAGTCGTTGCTTTTCGACAGGAAAGCGCTCATGTATCCGATGTCCGGCGATGCCCGGCTGCCCAGGAACGGAGGGGTCGGATTCGACGTAACCAAGGCGGCCCCGCTGCCGAGGTCATCCTGGCTGAAAAGGACCCAACACCAACCCCGATGGCGTGACCATGCCCGCCGGGCCTGGAGGGGACGGAGAGGCGCATGGCCACCGTCAACTGGCACTCCCCATGTCTCCACCGGTTGTCAGTCACCCCGTCCAGGGCATGCGCCGCCAAAGGCCTGGGGTCCATCTGCGTCTTGAAGATGATCGCCGGGCCGCGCTGATAATGCTCCGCTGGGCTTGATCCTGGATTCCAGTTTGCAACATCCGAAGACAGGCGCAGTAGACGCATGGAGGTGGCGGTGGGGTTGGAGATGGTCCACTTGTCCAGTTCGGTGGCGCCCTCCCTCGCGGTGATGTGGAAGTTGGAGGTGGTCAGATCTACGTCTGTCCACTCCTCTACTGCTGCGGCTGCTGCGGCTGCTGCCGGGAACTTGACCCAGCCGTTGGTGTCCGGCGTTGCGAAGCTCATCTCACCACCCCCGGGTCGCTGTCGCGCCCGAGATGTAGTACAGCGTTGTCACGGCATTGTCAGAACCCGCGTTGCAGACAGAGCGATGGTAGAGCGTCCCGGTGCTGCTCACGTAGGGCACCGACGGATCGCTCATGTTGTCGATGGTGGCAGCCGCAGTCGCATTTTCAACCACGAGTGAAACGGCTGCTGCGGTTGGGTTCGCAGCGTTCCCGAGGATCGGATCGATGGTGGCGCCCGAACCGCTGATGAGCGATGCCTGCTGTCTCAAGATTCGACCGCGGATGGGCACCTGGAACGATGTTTCCGTCGCTGCGCCGGCCTCCGTTTCTACGATTTGGATGAGGTAGTCGTTGCCCTTTCGGGTTGATGTGATGACTGCTGCATAGGCCATGGGGCCTCCCTATTTGTCGTTGGAATCCCGAAGGGGATCTTCGATGATGATGAGTGTAAGGCGGACAGCCAACTCGGAGAAGGCAGCCGCCTGGATGATCGCTATCTGGGAGTCGAACCTAACGGTGCCGTCAGTGATGGTCACAACATCCCCCGGCTGAAGCCACGCCAGCTTCGTGTCGACATCATACTGTATCAGACGGGGCGGAGTCGCCTTCGCCCGTGCCATCCAGGCAACGATGGCCTCGGCGGTGGGGCGGTCATACACAATCCTGCTCTCCAGCTTGACCGCGTGGCGTCCATGCCTGGCGTGGGAGAAGCGGGCGTAGGCATTCGGCCAGCCGGTGATCGCCGCATTGACGTACCCAGCCGGCGAACCGTCTACCGCCAAAGTCGTCAGGATGACGCCAGCGTTCAGTTCGTTCGCGTTCACATCCTCGGGGGCCCCGGTCACTGTGGTGAAGGTGCTGGGCTTGTCCTTGTGGTCTCCCCAGGCGAAGTCCAGGCGGATCTCGTTAGCGATGTCGATGTCCTCGTAGGTCACCGAGCTTTGCCGCTCGCAGTTCCCTTCCCCGGCCGACGCCTCGACCAGGGCATAGACCACATCACTTGAGGTCGCATCCATCGGCCACAGTAGCGGAAAGATTCCCTCGGAGCCGGAGACCCCAACCGAGATCGGCAAGATGGACAGCAGGTTGTCTGTGAGCCATTCCCACGGGCTGACCTGTTCCCCGATGTAGCCGTCCACCCTCACCGACTCAAGCTGGGCAGACACCGTCGCCAGCCGGCCCGCGTCGTGCTTGATGGTTGATTGGCGCAGCATGAACTGGAACAACTCGCCGGCATCGTTCATCGGTGAACCTATGCGGCCATCTCTGGCGCTTGTGATTCCACCACCACCGCTGCCATACACCTCGGTCCACACCTCGGCGGGACCATCTATCAGGATGTAGTAGGCCCAGGTGGTTCCCGATCCAACACGTGCAATTCTGCCCTCGTCCGATGAGGGCCATGAGCCGAAATCCCGGGCGGGGATGTCCGAGAATGACCAAGTCCATCCACCCGTCCAAGAAGGACCATCCCCCCACTTCACCCGGAAATCATGACCGACCGTCGCCTCGGGTGGGTCTGCCCCAGTTAGGGTAACGGTGGCGCAGATGCGACCCAACCCGTCCGGCTCATGCGTGACTGCGAAGACAGCCTCGTCGCCATCGGTCTCGTCCCGAATCACTACGCTGGTGGCGGTCACTCGGTGGCCGGCAATCAACAGCTTGGTGGCGTCTACCTTGATGGCTGGACTTCCATTCACCTGGACCGCCGCTCCATCTGCCCCCACCATCTCGCCAGGCGTGCCCCACACGAATGGGTAGGTCGTCCCAAGTGATGCCTCGATGGCGTCCGGCCAGGTCTTGGTGGTGATGGTCGCGGATGGGTCTGGGAAGATCGCATTGTCAACAAAGGCGTCACCCTCGATCAGGAAAGACACCGGCTCGGAGTCGTCCCCATAGCTGGCATCCGCCAGTCGCCCCCTAACCATGATGACCCGCTCCTCCAGGTTGGAGCCACGTACCCACAGGGATAGCTCACCTGTCCCGCTGGTCAGATGGATCCCGTTGCGGGCCAGGGATGCAATCGAATCCGGGAAGACCACCGAGATCTGGATGCTGGGCACATCCGCGCCGAGATTGAACAACTCGAAATCGGTGCTGTAATCGAGGCCGTCGAGTGAGCCCCGGTAGGGATGGATCACACCGTCGCCATCGGTGATCTGTACGGTCTCGCTGCTGAATCGGTACGCCTTCCCTCCCAACTCTACAACCAGAAGCCAAACCAGGTCCTTAGTCTGGAGATTGGCGGCCGATAGGACGCGCCCTACATTGGAGATGGCCGAAGGCATCAGACCTCCTCCTCCAGGGTCAGGGCTCCCAGGGTCATCACCTCACCGACAGCGCCCGACGCATCCTCCTCCCCGAGGATGGTGCTGATTTCTACATCACCAACCAGGCGCCCATACAGGAATCGCGCCCGGGATGTGATCTGATAGACCCCATTGGCTGGATCTCCGGGCACCCCTGGCGCGTCCGTCTCGATGGTTGGACTGCCCGTCGCTGCGAGGTTGGCAGCCGCGCCGCGGGTTCCGCTGTTGGTCACGGTGGGCAGCGTGTCGCCATCCCCCATCTTCCACCAAACTTGCGGGGTGGTCTGGAGATGGACGGTCGGGTCGCCTGGAGTCCCGTGGTTGAACAGCTTGCGGACCTCGGCCAGGGACAACGCCTTGGACCAGATGGTCAGGGAATCGATCCATCCATCCCAGCCCTGGACGCCATCGCCGCACACATCGAAGTCCGCACTGCTTGACGAACTGCCAGCGATGGATGCGTCATCCAGATCCGCGGTCGCCTGCTGGATTCCGTCGACGTAGAAGTTGATGCCTGACCGGTTGGAGGTGCCATCGTAGCTGACCACGATGTGATGCCAGAGGAGGTCATCCTGCGGCTCGGTAGTGGTTCGGCGGGTGATGGTGTCGCCTGTAGCGTTCTCAAGCTCGAACTGGAGATCGTTATTGTTTGCGCTTGGTCCATAGAGGACGTACCCAGCCGCGCCGATGCCACCCTTGCGGACGATGTACTCCTGGTTGGAGCGAACCAGATCGTCGCGCTTCAGCCACACGCTGATACTGAACGCATCTGTGCGCTCCTTGTCCATGACGTTCCCGCCTGCCAGGTACTGCGAGGTGCCGTTCGTCTTGATGGACTTGATGCTGGTGGTGCCTGCGTCCTGGAGCTTGGGCATGTTGGCGATGTAGACCACGGGGACATCTGGGCCATTGAGCGACTCGGATAGGTTCCGCATCCCGAGGATTGCATCTCCTCGGAGGCCGATTGCCTTGGCGCTCGCATCGCCGGAGGACATCACGTAGTCCGGGAATGGATGGAACCCCGAGATCGGTGCGGCATCCACCTCCCTCCACCCGAACGCTACGGATCGACGGTTGGGGCCCCAGACCCGGCTGGCCCTTGAGCCATCCCTGGCGGTGCGGACTTCCACATTGGACCGGCTCGCCAGGTCCCGCGCCCAGGAGTAATCCTGGGAGAACAGGTGGATCCCACCGAGGGCCATCGAGCCGATCTCGAAGTAGCCGTCCGCGTTGGTGTGGGCGTCGATGTGCAAGCGGAACCCGGAGTAGGTGGCGGCCACCCCCGTCTTCACCGCAAGCATGCGCCGCGCCCAGATGAACATGGTGCCCGAGGTGGGCTCGGTGCCGTCCACTGTTTCCAGGCGGATCGTTGGGTACTGCGTGGTGCCGTAGCGCCAAAGGCCGCCAGTGTTCTCCAGGACCTTCCGATACTTGGAGCTTCCCAGGTCGATGGTGCAGCCAGCCAGTTCGCCCTGGTGGATGTATCGCGTGCCTGGATCGAACAAGGCCGAGACGTTCGGCACCAACAGATCACCGATGCGCGTGTAGTGGATTGCGTCGAACTCCACCGCCGTGTCGAACGCAATCAGGTCCTCCCACGCAGCGCCTGCGTAGTTGTAGCCCTCCAGCTTGCCAGTGCGGAAGTTGATGCCCTCCAGCATGAGCCCGACGTTCTCGTACTCTGCCGGGCCGTTCCACTTCCATGCGATCTGCGTGGCGGTCGTGACCGTAGAGCGCCAGGAGTTCCTGGGGCTGGGATTCTGCCGCGGGTACAGGTTGGCCACCGGGTAGGTGTACCGGGTGTCCACGTTCCAGTCGTCCTCGTGCCAGGCAGGACCATCGGTAGCTGCTACCGTCACGCCCGCATTGACCCACATGGGCGTGGCCCGGAAGGGCTTGGGGAACAGGTCGTCAGGGTTGGTCTGCCCGGTCGCAAGCTGCTGACCAGGGGAGTCTGCATCAAAGACCTGATGAACACCGTACCAAAATGAATCCGATGAGACCCCAGCGGTCGCGCCGTCGATGGCGCCCCAGATCGTCTGCGGAGTTGTCGAGGACGCGATGTCCGTCACCGTTTGGTTTGACAGTGCGGGGATCCATTGGCGGTCATCCGTGTGGGCGTCCTGGTTCAGAATGCGGTACCAGGTGGATGCCTTGCCGACCCCGGTGGAGGTCTCCTGCATCGCCATCAGGATCTGGACCCCATCGGTCGTGTCGATGCCTGTAGTCGTGGCGAGCGTGGAGCCGGCCTCAAGGTCGCGCCATACGATCTTGTCCTCACCGATTGCTGCGCGGATCTTGTACCCGTGAGCAGTCGAGCCATCGCCCACGTACAGATCCAGGATCACCGTCATATCGGTGGCTGGGTCAGGCGCATCCACCACTTTCAGATCGCCCATCACAATGGCGCCATAGGCCAGGGTGGAAGAGGTCAGTTCGCGGTGGAAGTAGCAGTCATCCGCACCAGACGGGCCACTTTGGATTCGGAGGTGGGACTGTACCAGGGTCGCTGCGCCGGCCCCGGTGTCCACCTTCGTCCAGCCCATGTTGTCGGGCTCATCGAATGGCAACCAGGACAACTCCCACCCAACGCGCCGGGTCGCCTTCGACTGCGCGTTGACCGCGGGCATCGTGACCGTGGAGTACCCGCCCAACTCCCAGACAGCGAGGCTGTACTTGTAGAGGCTTGCCGGACTGTGGGCCGCTTCCCGGTTGTGGGCCACCAGGGTCCGCCCGCCCTGTGCGGTGCAGACGTAGTCAATCGGGTAGGTGTCGGCGTCGGCCAGGTAGCAGATGTTCGCGTTTTTGTTCGCGCCTGAGACCAGTTGCGCGAATCCCGCAGGGGCCCAGGTCTGGCCGAAGTCCCGCGACACCGAGATCTGAATAGGCCGACTCGCTGTTCCAGTGCGCCGGCTCAATCCGTAAAGGGCCCCGTCATCGTCCAGCCAGATCGCCACATTCCCAGCCGTCACATGTATAGGATTGGAGGACACGACTGCCTCTGATTCCGAGTTAGGGAACATGCGGGTCGCCGTGTCATACGTGAACGGTGTATACGCGGATCCTGTCCTGCGAACATACGACTGCGGATCTGCGGGGTCCAGATAGGCCAGGAGCAGGAAACCACCAGCAGCAACCAGGTCAGGCAATTGGCCGGTCTTTACATCCGCGATAGCAACTCCCAGATTCCACTGCTCCACCAGCGCGAACGAGTTGCCATAGTCGTCCGAGGCGTACTGCCAGATCTCGCCACCGTAGGTTGAGGTCGTTGCGGCATTCGCGTACCCACTCACGATCAGGCATATCTGACCATTCAGAATCTCGGCCCGGCATCGTTCCAGCGTGAACCCAGCCGCGCTTGAGGATGTAGTCGGGATGCCTTCAGGGAGGATGTTGCTGCCCCCCAGCGTCCACGAGACCGCCTCGTCGTCCGAGTACCACATATCCACCTGGGCTTTGTCGTCCGAGGCGCTACGACGCAAAAGCGAGAAGCATAGGATCCGACCGCCAGGTAGCTCCACCAGGGCCGGATGGTGGACGCAATCGACACCTGACACGCCTGTCAGATTGGGGCGGCTATTTACCAGGACCGCAGCGTCCCAAACGTAGTCAGCAGTATCCAGCACCTTGGTATAGAGGCGACGGTCAGTCGTGGTAGCTCCAGCCGCATAGGCGATGGAGTACGCCGCCACCACCTTCCCGTTCGCCAGGGTCAGGAGGTCTGGGAACCGGGCGGCCTGTGGCACAACCGTAGATACCGACGATGTGAGCGCGTCAACGATGTTCTCCCATCCCGAGATCTGCGTAGGGAAGTCACACCCGCGATAAAAGCTGGCAGCGTCAGCGTTGTTCCGCCAACCGAACCCGCCCTGCCCCCAGGACGGGGAACCCACCGCGGAGTGCCTTGATGCGGAGGGCACTGCCGACCGCCTGTGCGCCCGCAGTCTGGAGGACCATCTCCGTATTCTGCTGCGCCTCGGGGACGCCTGGCAGGTTGCCCGATTGGGTGTAGGTGCTATCACCCGCGCTGATGTTCTCATCGGTCACGTTCGGGTCAGGGACCAGGATGCCGCGGAATGATTGCTTGTTGAATTCAGCCATCAGCTTCTGGCCCCTTTGCGGATTGCCTGCTGGAGAGTGCTGCCTGGACGCCGCAGATCGTCCTTGATGAACTGGTCGAACTGACGGTGGCCGAGTTGCACGCGGACACCACCACCTGACCGCACCGCATCGATCAGCGTGTCCAGCTTGGCCGTGATGGATCCGCTGTTGATTGCGTCCACGCCTGCCTTACCACCAATGCTCTGCGTGGCTCCTGCCGTCAGTACACCCTCGCCTCCATGCGCGATGATGGGCTGGGCGCCCGAGCCTGGGACGATGCCGCCCGTCTTGAATGACGGTGCTGGGGACTGTGTTACGGCAGCGACGGATACACCTGCGGCAGCCGCGACCAGTGCCGCCGCTGCCAATGATGCGGGGTAGGGATAGTCTTTATGCACCCGCGCCAGTCCTGCTGCCATATGCAGCGCGGCCTCTGCGATTGCCATTCCCTGATTGACCTTCCATCGGCGCCTCGCTTCTGTCTTCTGCGCCTGGGTCATCTGGCCCTCAATATTCATCGCCTGCTGGAGCCGCAATTCTCCAAATGCCGTGAGCGTGCCTTGTAGGGTATTCGCCATCGACATCGATCTCTCGAACACCTCCCACGCCGCATCGACTCGCGCCGTCTTTTCCGCGTCTATGTGAGCCATTCGTTGCTTCTGCGCTGCTTCATGCGCTCGGTATTCATCCCTCCGCATAGAGGCAAGTTGGCCCGCCTCCTCCTCGCGGAGGGCGGTTGCCTTCGCCGTATAGGATCGGTTGATGGCGTCTCGGTCGTTGGCGAAATTCTCATGGGCGATCACCTGGCGCTCGGCAGTGTCCTCGCCCGCATCCGCTAACTGCTCCAGGGCGGCCAGTTCCTGCTTGAATAGGTCCCCACGAGTACCGACTGCCGCCTTGCGTTGTAGCTCCAGTTCCGCGAATTGATCGCCCTCGGCAGCCAGGGCGTCCCGCATCTGCCGCGCACCAATCTGGGCACCGGCCAGGGCTGCCGTGTGGGCCAGGAGAGCCTTCGTCGAATCCTCGACTGCCTTCGTCCCCGTGGTGGTGGTCTTTGTCTGCTTCTTTTGTTTCCCGCCCAACTCAATCAGGGCCAGCGTGACCGTTTTCGTTGCAGCGATCTCGTCGGTGAGCGCGGTGAGGCTATCCTGGGCTGCCAGATATGCTTCGTGCTTTGCTTTCCGCCCGAACTTGGCAGCGTCCAATTCAGACTTCGTTGTCTGTACCAGGTTGGTCCTGGTAGTGAGCAGATCCCGGTACTGATCGTTAATCGTCCGAAGCGCCTTCTGCCGCGTAGCATCGATCTCCGTCATCCTGCCCTCGGCAACCGCCAGGGCCATGGTCGCGTCCTTCAGGGACTTCACCCGTTCCATGGTGGTATTCAGGCGCTCCTCGGACTGCTCCAGCTTCTCGTTAGCATCCTTGAGGCGCTTGGTGAACAGTGCCCAGGCGCCAGCCGCGAGACCGACCGCGAGCGTGACCGCAATAACCGCCGGGTTCAGAATCATCGCGAGGGCACCGCCCTGGAGCTTGGTCAGTCGCAGGGCGCCCTCGGCAGACCCAGCCAGGTCCCCAAGTCCTCGGGCAGCAGCGCCCAACCTCGGGTCTACAACATCCAGGGCAGCGGCCAACGCGGCAGCACTGGATGACAACTCCCCGAACTCGTCGGTCGTGTTCTGCGTGCCCTCCGTTAGCTCGCCCATCCGCCGGGCTGAACCCTTCATCGCGTCCGCAGACTTGTCGATCTGCTTGCCAGTCTTGGTTGCCTGGCCGCCAATGCCCGCGAGGGATTTGGCCGCCTTGGCTGCCTCGGCGTTTAGCTCACTGGCATCAGCGCCAATGCGTATCTGGATCTCACCGCCATCCCTTGCCATCAGTCTCGCCCCACGCTCTTGAGGTACTGGTCACGGTGGTCGTCCAGCCGACGCCGCTTCGATCTGCCGGCTGCCTTCTTGGCCTGCTCGGGTGTCTCCAGGGACAGGTACAAGTCAGCGAGGAGTCTGGCCTGGGTGTCGGGGGCGTGGGTCCAGAACCATCCCGGCTCCTTGCCCCACCGCCTCTCGACGGCCATCACATCCCGGTCTACACCACCTCGCTGACCACGGAGAAATCCTGGGCGGCCTCTACGTCTGGCTGCGTCGGCAGGCCGGCATTCAACTCCACGATCAGATCCGATCCGCGCTGGTAGATCGGCAAGACCTCCACCTTGTGCCTGGCCAACCAGTCCATCATCTGACCGCCGTAGGCAATCGGATTCCCGGTGGTCACCTGGTACTCGGGAGGCAGGGGCCCGGCGTTGTCCGGTGCCCAGCACATACCGATCACGGCGCACAGCAGTCGGGCGCCTCGGGCGGTCTGGATCTGGTTGGTGTTGTAGAGCCCACCCCATTCGTTGACCACATCGTAGATGGCTGCGAATGAAGGTGGGCGACACAGTTGGATCTCCCCGAGGGGCGGAAGGTGGATGGGTTTCACATTGGCTCCTGGCAATCGTCACGCTTTAGGCGCTGATGCCAGTGTATGTGATCCCGCCGTAGACTTCACCCGACACGTTGATGACATCAGGATCGCCTTCGGAGAAATCCCAAGTGAATAAAACTTTTGCGAAGGATGCGGTCACGTCCGCCTGGTCGCCGTGATCAGTGGCCTCAATTGTGAGGCGACAGTCGAGCAGATACTGCTCGAAGCCGGTACCACCAGTCGAGGTCCAGCTACGCTCGCCATCCAGGACTCCGCACAGGTTGTCCACGGTGGAGTTGGTGAACTCCCGCATGTGAACGCTGAACGACAGGGACCCAACCGGGTCGTCTGCCTTGCGGAGACCGACGATGGTTCCGCGGTCGCGGATGACGGTGCGTTCCGCCTGCTCGGCGCCATTGTCAAAGGTGAAGTTGCCGTCCTCGTAGTCCACGACAAGCGTATTGCTTGCGCCGGAATCGAAGATTGAGATTGTTCCGTCCCTTCGGACCTTGACTACATTTGTGATCGCCACGATGACTCCTAGTCTGTGATTTGGTGAAAGACTGCTTCTGAACTGATGTTCTCTCGAAGTGTTCTGCGGGTGCCATTGTTGGCGAGCGCCTCCAGGGCAGCCTCGGCCAGGCCCTCCCGCAAGGCCGGCAGGCTGTCCAGTACGCCAGCCAGAACTTCATGCCAAGCGGGGATCCCCTTCTTGCCAACCCGGTGGATATAACCGGCGTACATCTCACCGCTTCTGGGGTCGCGTGCCTTGTTGAACACTTCCAGAAGTTGCCCGTCCATGGAACCCGTCACAGCAGCACGCCAACCAGCTTTGGATGTGCCCTTCTTGCCGTAGTATTTCCGGGCGGGGCTATATTGCTTGCCGTAGTACCAGCCGACCCACTTATCCCTTGCCATCTGGTTTAGGTCGTGTGCGTGCTGCTCCAGTACCAGGCGCTCCTCCGCATGGAAGTCTTTGCCGAGGTCCAGGTTGATGCCTTCAAGTACGATCTCGATACTGGAGCCCATCAGATCGCTGCCTGCCAAGGGTGGAAAATATCCTCGAAGGTCCGGACTACCTGAACGATGCCTACCTTCTGGCGCTCGGCAAGCTCGATCTCGGTGCGTTCGATCTCCCGCAT
>FUIF01009199.1_pt1 | contig 19761 bp, 23 predicted proteins | sample 1003461 | NCBI WGS metagenome assembly FUIF01 (sample SAMEA80401918, study PRJEB19352) | marine metagenome | reverse complement strand
CGGCCACCTGACAATGATCCTGTGGCCCGCGGCCGGGTACTTTTGCCAGTATAGCGCGCCGTGAATTCGCCTAGGCGGCCGGTCAATCCCTTGATCGCCTTGCCCCAGCGGATATGGCCGGCGCCGACACTCTGTCCGGCGGCGATGCCGCGTCCGATCCAGGTGCGGAACTGTGCTTTCTGCAACAGGACGCTGTTTCGGATCCGGGCCATCGTCCGGCACAGCGGGATTGCCGACGCGTGCACGTCGAGTAGCGCGAGATATGGTCCCTGGGCGGCGACGAGGATATCATCGAACTCGCGGCCTTCCAGGAGCCCGCGCAAGTTCGCGGTCTGCCCCGTGTCGGCAGCCAGCTTGGCGAACGCTCCAGCGCTGAGCGGCATTAAACCGGCCATTGCGTCGGGCAAGGGGATGAAGCCGTCGCCCGAGATGACGATGACGAGAGCGTCCTCGTGCCCGGCAGCTGCGACGAGCGCCGGGAGCAGCACCGCCGAAGAAATAGGGGTTTTGGCGCGATCACCAGCAATGCCGATCTCGGGGGCACCGAAGATGAGAAGACGGCGGGCCCATCGCACTGGCAGCGCGGCATCGGTCGGTTGCGGCCAGTCACTGGGGCGCGGCCTTGCCGGTACCGGGGTGCACCGGAGCGCTGGCACACCGGTCGCGGACAATGCGCGGCGGGCGGTGTCGAAAGGATCGTCTCGGTTGCCGCCGCCGTCGCGAAATCCCTGGTCGTAAGCGGCGTTCGCCGCGGATCGGTTGCCCGGCCTGTGCACCTCTGGGTCCCATCCGGCTTCGGCCGCATACCAGCCGGAGGCATAACGGACCGCAAGGTCCCAGTCATAACCGTGAAGGTCGCGCCCCCGCAGGATCGCCGCTTCGCGGGGACCGGCCTTGCCCTCGCCGAACTGCGCGGCGGTGAAGGCGAAATTGCGCACGTGGCGCTCGGCCTCGGTGACGTTTCGCATCGCGTCGATCACGGGACGCAAAGCGGCGGCGCGGTCGCGCATCCTTGTCAGGCACGCATCTGCAGGGGACGAGGCCGGGAGATCGGGGTGACGGCGCCAGACATCGGCAAGGGATCGGGCAAGCGCGGGCGGACGGCCGTGCGCGATCCATGCGGCGGCATCGGCGGGATCGAAGGCTGCGGTCATGGCAGGAGATTCAGGCGACGAGACGGGGTTCGGCGGGGACGGTGGATGGCAGGCGCAGCTCGCGGCGGATGCGTTCGGCGAAGCGGTCTGGAGCCAGCAGCTCGCTCATCGATCCCCAATAGTTGCGCTCTCCGATATGGTCGCCTCGGCCCTGGACCCGGCGGAAGCAGATCTCGCGGCCCGGACCGAAAGGCCCAAGCGAGAGCTGGACCCACAGCATCTCGGCATGAAGCGTCACCTCTCCCGAGACCGCGGGGCCAGCCTTATTGGATCGGACGTCGAAACTGCCGGAACCGAGCGCCAGAGCTTTGGCGAGCACCTGCAGCGCGGCGCGTCCCTCGGTGTGAAACAGGCGCTTTGCCGGTTCATCATAGGCGACGCCGCGAAGCGCCAGGGTCCTGAGCGCGGGCTTCGACCGGAGTTCAGCGATCCGTTCCATGCAAGCCTGTCGCAAAAAGCGCGTCGTCGCCGCGGTCCGCGCACACCGTGGCCAGGTGTCGGCACAGGAGTATGATGGCAGGGTCGTTTTCAGTGGCGATCCCGGCGTTGCGACAGTCCGTGATCGCCGCCTCGATCGCGTGGAGCGAGGCGGCGATATCCATAAGCGCACTGGGGTCGAGGGCCTGCTGGAAGCGAAAGGCGAGATCATAGCTCATGAGGGGGTCTCCGGCTCTCGAGCGGACATCCGCTCGCGCCTTCCCTCCCCCTCTCCTTGCCGCTCAACCGGAATCGCGAGAAGGACCGCGATTGTCATAGATGGGCGCAACGTTCGGCTCCCATTCGTGGAGGGGCCAAATTCGGCCATTATAACTCACGTACGCGATCGCGATCCCGCCAAGCTTGACTGTTCCTCTGGGAAAGTCCCGCGCGCCGAGACCGCATTCTTCGCGGCGTACGGAGTATGTGGTGGAAGCCGCCTCCCATCCCGCCACGACGAGGTCAGGGTAGCCCTCTTGGACAAGCTCGAAGCGCGCGCGGGGGCGGCGGGCCGCGCGCTCGCCGAGGCAGCGGGCGAGATGCCCGGCATAGACGCCGACGGCCGCCCAGTGGGCGGCAATCACGGCCTTGCGGCCTGCCCAGCTTCGGGCGGCGCGATCACGCGCGTCGCTCTGAAGGTCGAGCAGCAGCGCGACGAGAAGCAGGCGCTGTTCCGGCAGGAGGGATTGCAATGCGCGGAACGCGGGCAAGGCGAGCACCGGATTACGCACCTCGGCCCGGGCCGAACGGGCGTTCATGACTGTTCTCCCGTGACGAGGGTGGCTGGTGGCGCGTCGATCGCGACGCGGTCGGTCTGGAGATACTCGTCGGGGTGGAGCTCGAAGTAGATGCGCGCGATTTCCTCGTCATCGAGGGTGTCCGGGTCGCGATCGTCGGCGATCTCGCTCCAATATTCGCGGCAGAATTCGGCAATCTCGCGCATCAGGGTCTCGCGGCCGACCGCCGCATAGAGGTTGGCGCCCGCGCTATGATCGATATGCGCGACATGGATATCGATCGCCCAGGGAAGAGGATGGAGCCGGAGGCTATCCTCGGCCGCAGCTAGGGCCTCGATCAGGGCTTCGCGGTCCTCGGCGGAAAGGTCGCTGGGTGTCTCGAGCGCCGCGCGTGCGCGGGACATGAGACAGGCGAAGTCGCGCCTCTTGGTGCATGTCATGGCAGATATCCTTGGTGGTGGGTGGCAGTGGCGGCCGGAAGCGGACGTTTGAGATCGCCTCTTCGTCTTGAACCGCTCGCGCCGCTCCTCCCCCTCTTCTCGCTCAGCCGCCGCGGTGTTCGCGATAGATGTCGGTCGCCCATTGCTCGATCCATGGCGCCGTCAGCTCATCATGTTCGAGTTCGCCTTCCTCGATGAGGGCGCTGATCTGCATACGCGCCTGCATGATCGCGGCTTCCCACGGGTCCCGCGGCAGCGCGTCGGGAGCCGCGTGGGGTTCGACAGGAAGGCGGCGCGGCGCCTGGCGACGACGGCCCCGCTGTGCCTCGAGCCAGTGCTGCATATGGTCGGCCACGAAAGGATCGGTCTTCGAATGACCTTGTAGGCGGGCGGACGTCCTGGCGCTGACGCCATAGGCCTGGCTATCGATCGACGCGATGCGGTGCGCGAACCCGGTTAGATAGGGAAGCGCCGAGCCCTTCACTCCGAAGAGATGGAGGCGCTTGCCGCGAGGCAGGATCTGATCGAGATGATCTATGACCGCGACAAGACCTTCCGGTCCATGAATTGGGCGGCGGCACATGCTTCCCACCCCAATCAGCGATGATCGCTCGATTGTGAAGCTGAAAGCGTCGGCGCAGCGCTCGTAATCTTGCGGCCGCCTCCCCTGAAGGACGGGCAGGAAGCGCGCCTCGATCCCCCTATCGCACGCGCGGGCGCGGCATTCGATCGCAGCCCGGATCGTTCGCGACATCCTATCGAGCACTTCGTCGCGGTCGGCTGCGATCTCGTGCTCGACGCAATAGTCGAGGCTCGCCCACCAGGCGAAGGGATGGGCGGCGGCCAGATCGAGATAGTCATCGATCGTCCAGGGATAGCCGCCATAGGCGACCATCGCACTGAACCCGGCGCTGTCGAGGCTGAGGCTATAGAGCCCCCAGGCGTTGCGCAGTTGGCCGGTCGACCAGCCGGCCCATTCGCGGACCCCGCTTCGGCACGACCAGCGGGAGAAGGCGTTGGCCGAGACGAGCACCGGCTCGCCGAGAGCACGGGCGCGGGCAAGAAGCGGCCCCTCGCGCAGGTGCGGCAGGCCAAGCATGATATGGATTCCGGCGGAATGGATGGCGGGTGTGTTCATGATATGGCGCTCGCACAGGAGATTTATGATGACCGACTCGTCGACCCTTTGGCTGGATCCGTTCGACTGCGATGTGGCGTTGCGGGATGCGGCTTTGGACGAGTCCAATCGTCCGACGCAGCGCATGATCGCAAACGCGTCGCTCGGGATGCATCTGGAGGATGCCTATTATTCGGTGCGCGAACTGCGCGAGGCCGTGACCTGGGTGCATGAGGGTGTTGCCGGCGGGAAGCGCAAGCTCGCGTCGCTGCTCGCTAACCCGGACGGCGACGATTTCCAGCGCTGCATCTATTTCTGCCTCGCGGGTCGCGGCGTCGTGGATATGATCGACGACTTGCTCTGGCTCGAACGTCTGCTCGAGGCGCGCGGCTGCGTCGCGGGTGACGTGCACCGCGGGCGGGTCGGCCTCGGCGCGCTGGTCTCGCCCTATGTGGCTGATGCGCCGGACGGACCGATCGTCGCCGCGGCGGAGGACTTTCCTCAGGGCCCGTCCTGGTGGGCGGAATAGCTCGCCAATAGGTGTCTGCCCCTGTCTACAGCCCTCCTCTCCCCCCTCTCCTTGCGCACGGGCGGTTCCCGTAACGCGTCCAAATGAAGCGATACTTTGTACATGAAATGGGCGACCGCGATTGTTACAGGTTTTTGTCAGTAACGTTCGGTGGTAACTCTTAATCTCGTCAGAGTCGCCACCGCAACGAGTGGCGTATGAGAAACGCGATTGTGATTCAGGTGGGCTTGCCGCCATGGAATCGGTGAAGGGGATGGGTCGTTGGTAATCGTTGTTGGGTTGATTTCTATTGGCGGCATGCTGGGCGATGAAGTCTAGTAGCGGGCACTCTGCGGGCGCCGAGGAACTGTTTAAGCGTTTAAGCCCCCGACAACGGGAGTGCCTGCGACGGGTCTATCTCCGAAGTACGTCGAAGGAGATCGCGACAGCGCTCGACCTCGGTCCGGGCACCGTCGACACTTATATTACGGGGGCGATCTCGACATTGAAGGCGCGCAATCGCCGGCACGCCGCCGAGTTGTTGCACGCCTATGAGGAGACGGCAGGCGCCCCCCGGAAATTCGAGTTCGAAAAAGCGGGGGTAGTCGAACCCGGTCCCGACGAGACATCCAGGTCGTCGGAAGCCAAGCCGCTTACGTGGCTGCAGTCGCTTCCTTTTCGAACCAAGGGAGTCCCGTTCAATGACCTCAGTCCATTCCTCCGCTTCTTCTGGATCGTCCAGCTCGGGATCGCGCTCGCCATCGGCTTCGGGATGCTCGCGGTCGGACTCGAAGTCCTTTCTCGGATCCTCCAATGACACCACTGCGCCGGATGCTCATGTGGTGGAATTGACGGACGCACTGTTCGGCTATGAAAACCTGCTGCAGCGGCTCTTCTCGGAAGGCGGTCGTCTTGCTAGTGCGGTGGTTGCCGCCCAGTCGCATGAAAAATCTCTCGCCGGTCGCCGGGCATCAGATCCTCTCGGCAATCAGCAATGCGCAGCTCTCGGTGAGCGGTGCCATCGGGCACATGGCCGAAGGTCATCGCCAGCTCGAGTTCATGGCGCAGAAGCTCGGCATCGATCCGGAAGCCTTTGGCGACGTGATCAAGCGCCCGAACAGCGCGCGCGGGGCGACGCCGATCGGCCTTGCCGCATGACGCCAAGGGCTGAAGGACCCTTTGCGATGTCATGATCGTCATTGCGGTCTTCAGTGGATTGCTGATCCTTGCCGCTGGCTATGCCCAGTGGAGGGGCGGCGCGCCGGAGAAGCTCGCGGCCGCCGCGATGTTCGGCGCGATGCTTGCGACCTTGTGGGTCGGCTCGCGCGCGCCGTCGTTCAAGGGAACGCAATGGGAATTGCTCGTGGTGGACTTCGGCCTGTTTATGGCACTGTGTCTGCTTGCCAATTTCGCCGACCGATTCTGGCCAATGTGGCTTGCGGCCTTCCAACTGGTGGCGGTCGCCGCGCACGGTGCGAGCGCCTATAATCCGGGGATTTTGCCCGTCGCCTATTGGTGGATCGTGGGGAAGATCTCTTATCCGATGATCGCGATCCTGGTGATCGGGACGCTGCGGCACGATCGCCGGAAGCGCCTCGGCGGACCAGAGTTTGGATGGACCCATGAGCGCCACCGTGCTCGCGCGGGTGCTGGAGAAAGACAATGGACGAGCTAGACGAAGAGGAGTTCGCCCGGCTTTGCCAGGCGGTTTACCGGTCACGTCGTGCACGGCCGCGATATATGGCGGCGGCAGGCGATCTGTTCGCCGACCCGATCTGGGATATGATGCTCGATCTCTATATCGCATCGCAGCGCGGCCAACTGACGACCGTCACCAATGCCTGCGTTGCCGCCGATGTGCCACAGACCACCGGGCTTCGCTATATCGAGAAGCTGACCTCGCGCGGCCTCGCGGTCCGGTACAGCCATTTGAAGGATAAGCGGATGCTCGGCCTCGAGCTGACGCCCGAGGCCAAGGGCGCGATCGAGGACATGCTGCGCGAGCTGGCACGGCTGCTCGGCGAAGCCGGCTACCGGCGCGAAATGATGCCGTCGCTCCTCAAGGCGGTGTGACCAGCGGACACTTGGCCATCGCATCGAGGCCAGCGGCAGCGCCGCGGCCTCGGGACGATCGCCCTGCCCGACCGCGGTCCGCGGAGCATATATGGTCGCAGAATGAGACCAAATGTCGTTGCAACGGCGCCCGAATGACCGTTGTTTGGCGTTGCGGCAAGCTGGCCGTGGCGGTGGTACTCTCGGTACCGGGTTATCGTCTGACGGGATTTCGCGCAGGCCTGGCGGGCCTGCAGCCTGACGGGTTCCCCAAACAGGGGTGTCGAACATGGGCGCTGACCATGGACTGAGTGAACGGGCCTATGCGGCTCTCAAGCGGGATCTTGTCGAGGGGGAGTTGCCGCCGGGCCGGGTGCGGATCCCCCATCTTGTCGAGCGCTACCAGGCCGGCGCGACGCCGGTGCGCGAGGCGATGCTGCGGCTCGTCGGCGAAGGCCTGCTCATCATGCCGGTGCAAGGCGGGTTCGAAGTTCCGGCCCTGGACGAGATCGCGGTCCGGCATCTTTATGAAATCGCACAATGCACCATCCTTGATGCAGCGGCGTGCCAGATCGGCGCCGCGTCGCCGCTCGCGTTCGACGAACGCGATGATGCCGATCGCGCGCCGCCGATCGAGCGACTGTTCGAGTTCCTGGCGGTGCGAACCGGTAACCCGTTTTTTTCTGGCGCGGGTTCGGGGGCTCAACGATCAGATGCGTCGGATTCGACGTGCCGAAGAGAGCAGATTGAGCGGTTTGCACCGCGAGTTTGCGGCGCTGCTTGGTCAGATCAGGCGCGATGAGCGACCGTCGGTCCGGCGCTCGCTCATCGCCTATCACAAGCGCCGACTTCGCCATCTGCCTGAAATCGTGGGCGCGATCCCTCCGGGGAGGCGAACGTGAGGCCGACGTTACCTATATTGGACATAAGTAGTGGATATATAGGTCATAAGCGGGACCATATATCTTAGGATATACGCCATTTCTTGGCGATCCTTTCAGAGCTGCGATCCAGCAGCTGGATGTGAAAGGAGACTATCATGAACAAGGAACAGGACTATCGCGACGACGAACTGATCGACCTCGGTGCGGTCAGCGAAGAAACGCACGGCTTCATCCCAGGGTCGGTCGAGGATACGCCTCTTCCGCGCCTTCAGCTCGGCATGATCGCTGACTGAACGAGCCGGGTCGGCGGCGCCAGCCGGACTTCGCCGACCCGTTTCATGGGAGGTGCCTCCATGTTGCCAGCTTGGGTGTCGCATTGCGAAGTAAATGACAGGACGGTCTTTCTCGACGTGAAGAGGAACCGATACTCGGCGATGAAATCGAGTTTGGCTCATGCCCTCGTGCAGGGGGACTTTGATGGTCTACCTGATCTTATCGTCCGTCAGGTCGACGAATGGGGCTGGCGCGTCGAGCGAGGTGCCGCACCGACAACACGCGTTTCTCCCGTTCGCGCGGTTCGCGAGTTGTCATCCGAATCCGTCGGCATAGCGGTGCGTCCCAAACTGGTTTATCGAGCGCTCAAGTGCGTCGCCGCTTCACGTCTTCGCTTGAAGACGCGTCGCCTTGCAGGTGTGCTCGATCGGATCAGCGCCGAAAATGCATCCAGCGCCGGCGTACCGAGTCTGGTCTCAATCGCTGAGCTCGCCGAAGCATTTGACGCCACGGAACGCGTTATCTTTGGCGCGAACGACTGCCTGGTTCGGTCCATTGCTCTCCATCGGCTTCTTACAAACCACGGGCATCAATCGGCTCTCATATTTGGGGTTCGCCTGAACCCATTTCGCGCGCATTGCTGGCTGCAGATCAGCGAGATGGTGGTTAACGATACGATCGAACAGACGAGTTTGTATCAGCCGGTTAGAGTTGTTCAATGACTCGCCGCTATCTCTGCATCGCAATCCCATCGCTGGCGCAAACAGCCCAGCTCGAAGCCGGAATTGGTCGCGGAATCAGTTCTGGCCTTATACTCAAGTTCCGGTCGACAAGACTCGCGGTCCTCACCTCGGGCGACGAGACGATAACTGGTCTTTCAGAGGACGCTGGCGTCGTTCTTGGCGACGTCTTCCGTCGCCACGTTCCAACGGAGGCCTTCGATGGGCACGAGGGTGCGCAGGATGAGATTACGCGCATTTTCCACGACGGCGAGGCCTCTGCGCAGCTATGGGGTGACTTCGTCGCCGTCTGGTTTCAGCGGGAAGAGCTCTACCTCTGCCATTCGCCATGTGGTGCCCTCAATTTGTTCCACACGAACTGGGGCGATGTCCTTTTGGTAGCGTCCGACGCAGAAATATTACTATCCGTCGCCCAGCGACCCAGATCCCCAAACTGGGCAATTATCGCCCACCATCTCGCATATGATGACCTCTGCACAGGCGAGACCTGCCTCGAAGGCGTACGCGAAATCAGATGCGGTGAGGTTGGAGTTTGGCGTGACGGTCAGATGTCAGTGAAGCCGACGTGGAACCCATGGGTATTCGCAGACTCAAACGCAGCTATATGGTCAAGGAACGATGCCCTCGAACTGGTAAAGCGCGAGATTTTCAGGTGCATCGGATCGAGGCGAAATCTATCCGAAAAATATGTACTCGACCTCTCCGGTGGTCTGGATTCCTCCATTCTCGCCGCCGTCGGTTCGTCGACGGGCGTAACTAACACAGCAATTAATCTCTTCAATCCGGAGTCAGAAGGGGATGAACGGTTCTACGCTCGAAGCGTGGCAAACCATCTCGAGATGGACCTCATCGAGGCTATGCCGCCGACCGACGCGATCGACCCATTGCACTGCGCGCGGCCTCATCTCCCGCGTCCCTACGGCCGAGCATTTCTGCAGGCGTTTGAATGTACATCGATGGCCCTCATGAAAGAGGTCAATGGAACGGCCTATTTGAATGGCGGCGGCGGTGACGCAGTATTTTGCCATTTGCAGAGTTCCGCCCCCGTCGTCGACGCGCTGAAAACCTTCGGTCACGCGCCGAACGCGTTCCGTGTTGCTTACGACGTCGCGCGAGCAGCTCAATGCAATGTTTGGGATGTGGGGATGAAAGCCGGTCTGAAGTTCGTCAGGGGTAAGGACTGGGACACGAGGGCGCCGAACTTCGAGTTTTTGACGAACGATTTTCCGTCGGTAGCGGGCGCTCTGAAAACGACGGGAGCCGCCCCTGCCCGCGCGCCGCTGCCCGGAAAGGTCGAGCAAATCCACGGCATTTTCAATTGCCTCTACAGTCTCAATTCCTTTGCGCGTTCCGACGAGATGAAGGGCGTCTTTCCGCTCCTTTCGCAGCCGCTGGTGGAAGCCTGCCTGCGAATCCCGAGTTGGATCTGGCTGGGCGAGGGACGGAATCGATTGATAGCCCGCTACGCAGTCGAGCCGATGTTGCCGCATGCGGTCGTGTGGCGAAAGTCTAAGGGTGGGCTGGGCCAGCTCCAGCGCGATACGATCCGAGCGAAGAGATCCTTGGTCCTGGAGATGCTCACAAAGGGCTCTCTCGCACAGAATGGCCTGATCGACTGCAGGTCGATCCAGGATGAACTTCGAACGGATCAATCGCACCGTGTCGCGAAGGTCATGCGGATCATGCGTCTTTGCGACTTTGAAGCCTGGTGTGCTGCGACCTAGCCTTGTCGTCGGCATTGCGGTCGGAGTTGGGACGCCCAGCTGACTAGTTCGGTGACGGTCCGATTGTAGACAGCCGCGCGGTGTGCGGGCTGCCATTTGATATGATGTTCGTCGGGGAAAAATGAACATTTCTACATCAACACCTGCGCGCTTGAGCGCTCCATAAGAGTAGAGCGCCATCCTAGCTTCGCGGTCGGCGGCTTGAATTACGACGCGCGCGCAGACCTTGTTCGCATTCATCGCGAGACTCACGCGCAACCAGCCTGAACGCGGATTGTTCCAGTCCAGGCGATAGCCGCGCGTCTTCATGGCCTGCTCGTAGCGTGGCCCAATCGAGGTCAGCGTAATTTGCGGGTCGTCACAACAGGTGCTCAAGAGCGCTAGGCTGAAGATGTCGGAGTGAATCAAGGCATAGGTCGCTGCAGATGCTCCATCACTCAGGCCTGTTATCGCGATGTGCGACTGGTCGACCGCCATCACATGGCTTACCGCTTCGATCCCCTTCAGCAAGGACTCGTGCGTGCTCTGCCGGTCAAGGCGGGAGTCCATAATTTTTGCGGACGCAATAGCTCGACCCGTGCGCGCCATGGCGGTCTTGAAGTCAGGCGGGCGGCTGACGCTCAGCACCGCAAAACCAGCGGACGCGATCGCCTGGATCGGGTATTCGTCGCCGGTACCTCCCCGCAGAAACCCACGAGTATCATATTGGACAATCACTAGTGGTCGGGGCTGTGCCGGGTCTGCGCCTGACGGGATCACAAGATCACCAACTGCCTCCAGCCCGTAGCGATTCGTCCAGCGGAGGCGGATGGTACGGCTAAGCGCGATGTTCCGCCATTCCGGATTCAGGTCCGCGACGCGCTGCATGGAGCCCGAGTTGATATCGATTTCTATGATGTCACGCGGCGTTTGGCTCGACTCTCGCCCGCAGAAAAGCCGCCCTGTGAACTGGCAGCCAGTGAAAGCGTCCTCGGTGACGGCTAGGCGACGCGGCTTTATACTGCCTAGACGCCACCGATAGATGCCCGTCGAGGCGCCACCAAACCCTTCCCTCCGGAGGAAGACGACGTCGTTCGATGCAGGAATCAACCAGGCGACCGTTGACGCCAAGCACTCCTCCGCCTCGCACCGGATGCTGTGTCCGTCGACAATCGCATGAACGCGAGATCGGCTTGCGCCATCGGCAGATGTTTCAGTTGCGATCCAGGCTCGGTTCCCTGCGGAGGGTTGAACCACCGGCAGAGCCACTAGAGGCTCTGCCACAACTGGGTTATCGTGATCGTCCCGGAAGAGCGTCGCACGATAGCTGGACCTTTTGCGCTCTGTCTCTCCAAAGGGCTCGGTGCTGGAAAGAATCCAAAACCGAGAGTCGTAGCGATAGCCCGAAGCAGCCTCAGCGCGGAGCCGATCGATTTCCGGCTGCGTAGGAGTGTCCGATCCATAGATCAGGGTCGCCTCTCCTTGTTCCCAATCGAAATCGGCGACGTCCGTATCGCCCTTCGAGACCTGTTGGGTTTTCCCGTCGTCTCGCGACCATGCAAATAACCGCGTCACCCCCTGATCTCGTCGCAGAAATGCCAGCCACCTCCCATCGAAGGACCATTTCGGTGTTAGCGGAGTCGCCATGCCCGTTGGAAAATCACGCAGCCCATAGAGGGAATCGTTATCCCGAATAAATTCGCCGCCTTCATCGATCAGGATCGGGAAACGGACAGGCTTCGAACGTCGAAGAGCAAAATTGCTGCGCGACAATCAAGGTGAGAACAGCGCGACAATCTAGATGAGAATGGCGGGGGTGTGTCTGTCGGGACGAGGGGCGAAGCCCCGAGGAGCGACAGACACACCCCCGCAAGCGTCTTTTCTTTTGGAATGGCGCTTTTTGGTGATCGTGACCTGCCAGGTGGCGCCTCCTTTGGAAGGGGAGATGCGGTGCCCGGGAGACATATCAACGATCATCAGGTGAGATTATATATGAAGATGAGACAGACAGTGTCGCCGCGCTCGGCGGCGGCGTGCGCGGCGTTCAGCACGGCAACGGCGTATCGGCTGGAGCGGGATGCGCAGTTGCCCTCGCAGAAGAAAGAGCCGCGCGGTCGCCGGCGCCCCGATCCGCTGGCGGATATCTTCGATAGCGAAGTTGTACCGCTGCTGGAGGCGGCGCCGGGACTCCGGGCCGTGACGGTGTTCGAAGAAATGCAGCGTCGTCATCCTGAGCTTCCCGATGGGGTGCGGCGGACGATGGAGCGTCGGGTTCGAAGCTGGCGGGCGCTGCAAGGCCCGGATCGCGACGTGATCTTCCGCCAGGTGCACGAGCCGGGTCGGATGGGGCTGTCGGATTTTACCGACATGGCCGATCTGGGCGTACACATCGCCGGGGTCGGGCTCGATCACCGGCTGTACCACTTCCGGCTCGCCTGTTCTGGCTTCGAGCATGCCCATGTGATCCTGGGTGGCGAGAGTTATGTCGCGTTGGCGGAGGGGCTGCAAAATGCCCTGTGGGCGCTGGGCGGCGCGCCGCGCGAGCATCGCAGCGACAGTCTGTCGGCGGCGTTCCGGAATCTGGATGCATCGGCGCGCGAGGATCTGACGCATAGATATGACGCACTTTGTCGCCATTACCGGATGGAGCCGACCCGCAATAACCGCGGTGTTGCGCATGAAAATGGTGCGATCGAGAGCGCGCACGGGCATCTGAAGGCGGCGGTGCGCGACGCGCTGTTGATGCGCGGATCGGCCGACTTCGACGACCTTGCGGAATATCGCTGCTTCGTCGACGAGATCGTCGCGCGCAAGAATGCGCGGTGCGCGAAGCGGATCGACGCCGAACGGGCGGCGCTTCAGTCGCTACCGAGCATGCGCACCAGCGATTATGAAGAGGTGCTTGTCATGGTGACCTCCTCGGGCGGGTTCACGCTGCGCAAGGTGTTCTACACCGTGCCGTCGCGGCTGATCGGCCATCGACTGCGAGTGCGACTTTACGACGATCGGCTTGAGCTGTTCCTCGGCGGCACACCGCTCTTTACGCTTCCGCGCGGCCGCGCCGAGCGCAGCGGCAAACATGGCCATGTCGTCGATTATCGCCATGTCATCCATGCGCTTCGGCGCAAACCGATGGCGCTGCTGAATCTTGTCTATCGCCACCAGCTCTTCCCGCGCGAGGCCTACCGGCGCATGTTCGATCGGCTGCTGGAGCGGCTCGCCGAACGGGTCGCGTGCCGGACAATGGTCGAGCTTCTTAGCCTCGCGCATGAGCGGGCCTGCGAGGCCGAACTCGCCGCTGTGTTGGAAACCCTGCTAGCGACGCCGCAGGGTATGCCGGACATGGCAATGCTTAGGGCGCGGTTCGCGCCCGACCCCGCGGCGCTGCCCGAGGTCATCGTCGAGCTCGTCCCGCTGAGCGCCTATGAAGCGCTCCTGGCTCCTCGCGCGGAGGAAATGGCATGACCCAGGGTATTGATGTCACAAAGCTCACGCTGATGCTCAACGAGCTGCGACTGCCGACAATCAAACAGCTCTGGCCGACGTTCGCCGAGCGTTCCGACAAGGAGGGCTGGCCGGCGGCGCGGTTCCTCAGCGCGATCACCGAGCATGAGATCGCCGAACGCGGTCGCCGCCGCATGGAGCGGCATCTGGCGGAGGCGAAACTGCTGCCGGGAAAAAACGCTCGATACGTTCGACTTCGACGCGGTTCCGATGATATCGAAGGCGCAGGTGATGGCGATCTGTGCCGGAGACAGCTGGCTCGAAAAATGGCGCAAATCTGATCCTGTTCGGCCCGCCCGGCGGAGGAAAATCGCATCTGTCGTCGGGCATCGGGCTCGCGCTGATCGAAAAGGGTTGGCGGGTGCTGTTCGTCCGCACCTCCGACCTCGTCCAGAAACTACAGGTCGCGCGCCGCGAGCTCGTGCTCGAGAACGCGATCAATCGGCTTGATCGCTTCGACCTTCTGATCCTCGACGACCTTGCCTATGTCGCCAAGGATCAGGCTGAAACCTCGGTTCTGTTCGAGCTGATCAGCGCGCGATACGAGCGGCGTTCGCTGATGATAACCGCCAACCAGCCGTTCGGCGAATGGAACCGGGTCTTCCCCGATCCCGCAATGACGCTGGCCGCCGTCGACCGCCTCGTGCACCACGCCACCATCTTCGAGATGAATGTCGAAAGCTATCGGCGGCGCACGGCTATCGAGCGAAAACAGCAGGGGGCAGGTCGCCCCGCCAAGGTCGCCACAGCCAAAAATACCGATGTGTCGCTCCCCGACAATCAACCTGAGACATAGGTCTTGCCAGCGGCAATCAAACACACCAAAACGACCTCGTCGCGATCAGCGCTTCTCATCCTGATCGTCGCTAACTTCTCATCCAGATCGTCGCGCTACAGGCCGATGTATACGATGAGCTTCGAGCTCGAGTTAGTAGCTGGCCGCCTCTGCGACTCACCCGGTTGCGCTGCGAGCGCGGATCCGTAGTTGTCGTGTCGCCCGCCGCTCCCGTCATCTTGGCTGACAGGAGGCGCTTATGCGACGCGTAATTGGCATGGATATCCACCGGACCTTCGGGGAGGTGGTAATTTGGGATGCGGGGATATTGAAGCATGCGGGTCGGGTCGACATGACCCGGACGGCGCTGGAAGGGTTCGGGAAAGGGCTGCGACCGACCGATGAAGTGGTCATCGAGGCCACCGGTAACTGCATGGCGGTATCGCGGGTTCTTTCTCCGTTCGTGGCGCGGGTGATCATCGCTAATCCGCTCCAGGTGAAGGCGATTGCCCAGGCTCATGTAAAAACCGACAAGATCGACGCCGGCACGCTGGCAAGCCTCCATGCGGCAGGCTATCTGCCCGAGATCTGGACACCGGATGTGGGAACGGAGCGGCGGCGCAGGCTGACCGCCCGGCGCTTTCAGGTGGTCCGGCACCGGACGCGGATCAAGAATGAGGTGCATTCGATCCTTCATGCGCATCTTATTCCTCGCTGCCCGCATGCCGATCTGTTCAGCGGTGTCGGGCGCGCCTGGCTCTTACGCCAACCCATCCCCGAAGACGAGCTCATGGCTATCGAGCGCCATGTTCGCGAGCTGGACCGGTTGGGTGAAGATCTCGCGATCATCGACAGGGAGATAGCGACCGACGCGCTGGACGATCCTGCAGTTGCCCGTCTGCTGACGATAACGGGCATCAACCTGACGGTAGCAGCGGGGGTCATCGCGGCGATTGGCGACATCGGCCGCTTTTCCAGCCCGCAAAAGCTGGTGAGCTATTTCGGGCTTAATCCACGGGTTCGTCAGTCCGGCCTGGGACCGGCGCACCATGGACGGATCAGCAAGGTCGGGCGAAGCCACGCGCGGGCCATGCTGGTTGAAGCGGCTTGGGCTGCCGCCAAGACGCCGGGGCCGCTGCACGCTTTCTTCGTCAGAATCCGAGCGAAGCGCGGCCATCAGATCGCGGCGGTCGCCCTCGCGCGCAAGCTGACGGTCCTGTGCTGGCACCTGCTCACCAAAGACGCTGACTATCGCTGGGCGAGACCCGCGCTCATCGCGAACAAGCGCAGGACCATGGAGCTCAAGGCCGGCAGGCCGCAGGCGAAGGGGAACAAGCCTGGCCCGGCTTACGCGTACAACATCAAGGTTCTGCGCGATCAGGAAATGGAAGTCGCCCGTCGCGCCGAGCAGGCGTATGAACAGTTCGTCGCCCAGTGGGAGACCCGTCCAAAAGCAAAGGTGCGCGGACGCTCCAAACCGGCAGGGCTGTGAAAAGGCGGCCTGACGGACCTTGCAGCCGGAGTTCCGTTCTTCGCCACGGAGTCGCCCGCGCACAAGGGCCATAGCACAATTTTGCACGGAAAGGTCTTGTCCATCTCATCCGTGGTGTAGACGATCCGGCGGACCTCGTCGGGGAACGCAAAAAAATGGGATAACTTCCGCCCAGGCACGCCGCCAGCTCTGAGCGATGGCGGGATAGCGCAGGCCCCAGGGACTGGCCTCAAATGCCGTCAGCGCCTGCTCGGCAGCATCAGCGCTTGAGGCGCGGTAAATCTCCTTGAGTGCCGTTGCCAGCCCTTTGCGATCCTTCCAGGATACAAAGTCCGCGGAGTTGCGCAGCAAATGGACGATGCATGTTTGAACGACTGTTTCGGGAAAGACGGCGGTAATCGCATCGGGAAAGCCTTTTAGACCGTCGACGACGGCAAGCAGGATATCCTCTGTGCCGCGGTTCCTGAGCTCGTTCATCACGCGCAGCCAGAATTTGGCACCCTCATTTTGCTCAAGCCACAGCCCGAGCACCTCCTTTGCGCCATCGGCGCGGACGCCCAAGGCGATGTGGATGGCTTTATTACGAACCATCCCTTCGTCGCGGATCTTGACCCGGATCGCATCGAAGAAGACCAGCGGGTAAATCGGATCGAGCGGCCGCTGCTGCCAGGTTGCGACCTCGTCGAGCACGGCGTCCGTTACCGTGCTGATCAGATCGGGCGAAACGTCAATGCCGTACAGATCACGCAGATGCCCAGTGATCTCCCGGGTGCTCATACCACGTGCGTACATCGAGATGATCTTCTCGTCGAAACCGGGGAAACGGCGCTGATACTTGGCGATCAGCTGCGGATCGAAGCTCGACTGGCGGTCGCGCGGAATGTCGATCTCCAGCTTGCTCGTCTCGGTTGTTACGGTCTTCCGGCCATAGCCGTTGCGCGCGTTACCAGCGCCTTCGCCTGTCGCCAGATGGTGATCCATCTCTGCGTTCAACGCGCGCTCCGTAAGCGCCTTCTTCAGCGAGTCCAGCAAACCGCCCTGCTAAAATGCGGCACTGGCGACGCCTCCTGCCAGCAGTTGGTCGAGAAGCTCATTAGGTATAGCGGGTTCTTTGCGTCGGGACGTAGGGGGACTCCTTTTTACCCATTATGCCCGCCCACACACGGAAATCCTGACAGTCCCCATCAAGGGCCTTCTCGAACTTGCGGCGTCCTTGAGCTGCCGTATGCCACGCTCAAGAAGCACGGCCCGCACCTGATTGATCAGCGTCGTTCTCGCTCTTACCAAACGCGACCGCACGCGATGCAGCGACTGAATGTCAAGCTGCTCTTGGCTCTTCAACTCGACGAAGCGCATCGTTGGTCGGGTCGCGGCTTCCGCAATTGCCTCCGCGTCACGGTCGTCGTTTTCTGGGCTTTGACGTAAGGGCGCACATATTCAGGTGGCATGAGCTTCACCGTGTGACCTTGGGCGAGCAACAGGCGGCCGAGATAATGGGCACCGCAGCAGGCCTCCATCGCAACCGTGCACGGCATATATTTCGCCGCAAAAACTCGCGATACTCGCTGGTCGCATCCGTCGACGCAGCACTACCGCGCCCTGTTCATCCAGCGCCGCAACGCTGCAGCTGTTCTTGCCTAAGTCGATACCGATCATAACAATGCTGTCAATGACAGTGTAAAATTCCCCACTTTTGCGGCGGTGGGTTTTCAGGTTGTTTGCGGCATGGCGCCTCCGTTTTTGGGTGGCCGTCCGCGCCGTTTTGGTGCTTCCGGCGCCGGCGGCGAGAGGTTTGCGGTGGAGCGGACGTGCTCGGGCAGAAGTTCGGCGTGGCGGCGCAGGCGGTAGCTTGAGCCATCGATCTGGATAACGATGGCGTGGTGCAAAAGCCGATCGAGGAGCGCGGTAGCGACGACCGGGCTGCCGAAGATTTCTCCCCACTCTGCAAAGCCGCGATTGGAGGTCAGGATCATCGCGCTCTTTTCATAGCGGGCGTTCACGAGCTGGAAGAAGAGGTTGCCGCCGCCCGGAATGACCGGAAGATATCCGATTTCGTCGACGATCAGCAGCGAAGGTCTACAGTAAAACCGGATTTTCTCACGTAGCGTTCCTTCGCGTTCGGCCTTGGCCAAGGCTCCCAGCAAATCGGCCAACGGGATGAAGTAAACGCTCTTCCCCGCCTTCACGGCCTCGATGCCGATAGCGGTCGCCAGGTGGCTCTTGCCCGTCCCCGGCGGCCCAAGAAGATGGACGACCTCTGCGCGATCGACAAAGGACAACTGGGCGAGCGCCAGGATCCTGGCTTTGTCGAGCGATGGCTGGAAGCTGAAGTCAAAGCCGGCGAGCGTTTTGAACGTGATGAGCCGTCCCATCACGAGCGCCGTCTTGATCCGTCGGTTCTCGCGGAACGTCAACTCCTCGACGAGCAGTTGTTCGATCGTTTCCATCGCGGTGATTTCACCGCGATCAAGCCGCGCTGCGCAGGCATCGACCACTTCGATGGCCCGCGGCATCTTGAGGCCAACCATGCAGGTCTTGATCCGGTCAAGCAGCGGCGCGGCGGGTTCGGGAAGCAAGCTATTCATGCCGCTTCTCCCGATGCGGCAAGTCGCTTGCCAATGGCTGCGTAGATATCGAGCGGCCTGCAAGTGACGAGATCGCCGTCTATCGCGGGCAGTATTGATTTATCGCGTTTGCGATTGGGCCGTCTGTGGCCGCTCAGTACCGAGCGTTGGCGCCGGCCATCGAGCATCGGATGCCGGGCGATCAACAAGTCTCCCTCGAAGATCTGGATCTCGTCGGCCAGGCTATGGACCTCCACCATGCGCCTGCGCGTGGCGTCGGGGACCGAGTAGTAATTACCCGCAACGCTCACCATCCCCTCATGGCTGATCCTTCGTTCAAGTTTCAGAACCGATCCGAAGGGGATCAGCGGCAAGCTCTGCAATGTCGGCCGTTCTTCGGCGAAGGCTTCGTGGACGACGCGTCCGGTCGTTGCATGGACCCGCGCATTGGCGACATCGACAAGCCAGCGCGCCAGCTGCGCGTTCAGGTCATCGATGTCGCGAAAGACGGTTCCCAGGAAGAAGTCTTCCCGAATGTAACGGAACGGTCGCTCGACCTTGCCCTTTGTTTCGGGTCGATAGGGTCGGCAAGCCTTGGGCAAAAAAGCCATAATGGCCCGCCAGGTCACAAAGCGCCCGGTTGTAGACGACGCGGCCCTCCTCATCCTCGCCAATGACCGCAGTTTTCATCCGGTCATAAAGAATCTCGCGCGGCACGCCGCCGATCGCTTCGAACGCAGCCCGGTGGCACGCCAGGACCGTCTGCAGTGTCTGACGGTACGCAAAACGAGCCCAGATCAATCGCGAGAAGCCCAGCACCATCGAGAACAGCCACACGATCTGAACCTTGCCCGGCTGGTCCGTGAAGCGGACCTGGAACTGGGCAAAATCGACCTGCGCCTGATGGCCTGGCGGCGTCTCGAAGCGTACTGCGAACCCGCGCCCGCTGCCCGGTGGTCGCAGCTCTCGCACAACATCACGCACCGTGCTGTAGCCGCCCTTATAACCACGCTCGCCGATCTCGCGCATCAGACGTTGCGCGGTAAGGCCGGGATAGGCATCAAGCCGTTGCTTGAGATAATCGACATGGCCATCGATCAACCGCTTTCTCGGCTGTCTCGGCCCGTAAGCCGGAATGCCCACATCCCGGGCAAGATATTTTCGGACAGTCTTGCGGTCGATACCCAGCTGACGAGCGATCATCGAGATCTTCAGCCCCTGACGGTGTAAGTCCAAGATCATTATCAAATCCCCAAACTTCTTCATCGCGCCCGCACCTCCTCGCCGGAGATACTTGCCCGAATTTTTTCCGATTTCACGCTGTCCGGGGCGCGCCCCGGA
>FUIF01000641.1_pt1 | contig 19762 bp, 14 predicted proteins | sample 1003461 | NCBI WGS metagenome assembly FUIF01 (sample SAMEA80401918, study PRJEB19352) | marine metagenome | reverse complement strand
ATCGATAGTGAGATTAGAACCGTCAACCGTTCCGACAGTGATGTTCGGAGTGCCAGAAAGACCAGTCGCATTGCCAGTAAGTGCACCAACAAACGAGTTGGCAGTAAACGTGCCGCCGTTTGTGATGTTGTTGTTATCTGCGTTCAACGTGCCACCCAGTTGCGGTTGAGTGTCAGCAGAAAGAGAGGCGATACCGGGAGCAATACCAACAAAACTAGAACCGCTGTAATAGTTCAGCGTGTTTGCAGTCGTGTTATACCAAAGGTCACCAGCAGACGGGCTGCTAGGTGTACTGGACTGGATGACATATTCCTGTGCATAACGATTGACATCAGCAATAGAGCCGCCGACTGTATTTACGTTGGCAATAGATCCAGCAACCGTCGTTACATTTGTATTGTTGTTAGCGACAGTAGTTACGTTGCCAGAAATACCAGCAACAGTAGTTACGTTTGGAGCAACACCAGCAACTGTAGTGACATTGCTAGCGATACCAGCAACTGTTGTCACATTGCTATCAATACCTGCAACAGTAGTTACATCGCTATCAACAGCAGCAACTTTAGTTACATTAGCGTTGTTGCCAGCGACAGTATTGATATTGGTAGCGTTACCTGCAACAGCAGTCACATTGGCGTTATTTGTGGCAACAGTAGTTACGTCGGCTGCAATACCCGCAACAGTTACTACGTTTACAGAGATACCAGCAACGCTATTTACGTTGATAGTATTTCCAGCAACAGTGTTGACACTGGTGATGTTGTTTTCAACAGTCTGAATATCAGAGATGTTGTCTGCACAGGTCTCCAAAGCACCGCCAGTCTGACCAGTCACCAGGGCATCAGAAACGGATCCAAGGTCACTACTGGTAGACATGTCATTAGCAACAACAGCGATGTCGTTGAGCTGTGACGAGTCAGGAGTGATCTTGTCATACGACGTGCCGTTGTACGCCTTCATGACGTTCTGGGCAGTGTTGTAGTACAAGTCACCCTCTTGCACAGAGCCGCCAGTACCACGGGTTGTGGGGTCTTGTGCAGCTACTTGATAGGTGTCAGCGAAGTTGTTGACACTGTTGATGTTTGTCGCTGCAACATTGACTGAACCGATGTTCGTAGCAACCGTGTTGACGTTGGTTGCAGGGGCAGTCAGACGGTGAAACGCATAAGTGTGGAGTGTTCCTGTTGTCTCAACCAACATGCCGAAACCAGCAGTCAGCACCTGAGTGCCAACACCAGTAATGGTTACGGTGTTTCCTGTTCCTGCTCCGTTTGCAATCGTGACCGTTCCAGACCCAGGTGTACGAGATGTGCCAATAGCTGAAACGCTGACAATAGTACCTGCACCGTTATTAACGTCAGGGTTAGCAGCCGGGAAACTGGTTTCATTAGCAATAGGAACGAATCCACCAACCTCTTCCACAAGGTCAATAATTCGTGCATCAATAGCTCCAGTTGTTGCAATTTTGGTGTCGTTACCAGACCAGGCATCACCAGACGAGATTGTCTCGGTGCTGTCTTGACGGAAATAACGAGCATCAGATGCTGCACTGCTCAGGAAGTTTGTATCCGAAGGAGTGTGGCTAGCGTGTGCTGATGCAGCAATGATGTCAGGAGCGTTCCTGATAAAGGCATCGCTAGTGCTGTCAGCTTCAGTCCAATCAGGTTGAACGTTGACCTCAGCAGCGGTTTCAATGCCGGCTAGTTTTGTCTTTTCAGCGTCAGTGAAGGCGTTTGTATTGGTGTTGCCTTCATACAGTCCCTTGATCTCAGTACCAGTCTGATCTCGTGTTGCGTTCGCTTCAATGCCAGCAAGTTTCGACTTTTCACCATCGTTAAACTCATTGGTGTCAGCGTTCGACTCGTAGCTGGTTTTGATTTCAGCAGCAGTCTGATCGCGTGTAGCTCCAGACTCAATGGCTAGCAGCTTTGCCTTTTCAGAGTCATCAAAGACGTTGGTGTCAGCGTTTGACTCGTACAGAGACTTGATCTCAGTTGCTGTCTGATCAGCCGTAGCACCCGCTTCGATAGCGTTGAGCTTGGCGTGGTCAGCATCGGTAAAGACGTTGGAGTCAGTAGCAGCTTCGACAGCAGCCCGGATCTCATCGTTGGTCTGGTCAGCAGTAGCGCCAGCTTCAATGCCATCGAGCTTGGCACCATCAGAAGCGACATCACGACCATCAACTTGACCAGAGACAGCGATGTCATTAACGCTCAAGTCACCAGTGGTGGTCAGATCTTGAGAACCAAAGTTTGGATTGATCTTGGTCCCTTCGATAGCGGCTGATCCACTGATGTCAGCGTTGACAATCGTGCCATCGAGAATGTCTACGGACGAGACATAGCCAGCCGGTTGACCAACAACCTTGAAGCCATTCATGTCCAGGTTGGCAAACATCGTCGGGAGTGACGGTGTGCCATCCTCAGCAATAGCTGCTGAGTTAGAAAGTTTTTGATCTCGCAGCTCCTTCAGACCACGAAGGGCCTGAAGTTGGTTTGCGTCGAGATCTTGTGCGCGAATAGACGATCCAGGTTGGAAGTCAGCACGCGGAAAATCCTCATCAATGTCCGTTTTACGGAGAATAAGGACGTTGCCACTAATACCAGTAGGCGGCGAGGTGGGGACATTGCCACTGGTAAAAGTGATTGTATTTGTGCCGAGAGAATAGTGGTGGATACGGATTTCTTGTCCCATTGTTCAGAAGATCCATTCCAAACATAGACAAAAACATCATCGTCTTCAAATCGGTCGGTAGCAAACGGAAACGTAAATGCCGTCTGAGTACCATTGCCGGCAAGAATTGCGTACGAATTGTTCGGTTGTCTAATAGTCATTGCGGGTTAGCGATACGGAGAAGTTCTTCAGCGTCTTTTAAGTCGTCTAGGTTGCCACGTTTGATAGCATCTTCAGCCTCGTTATTTGCTCTTTGTTTGAGCCTAATTGTGTCTCTAAAGCTAGAATCTTCAACCGCATTGTTTAGTGCAATACGAAGGGCCTGATCAAGCTGTGAATGTACTTGTTTATACATAGACACAGGCACGTCGCCTGAAGCTTCTCGCTGCATGTCGAAATATCCTTCACGGAATTTATCCGCTGGATACTTCTTCATGAATTCTTCGATCTTTCTTCTGAAGATGCCGTTTTCGCCAATAAGCCTAGAGATTTCTGAAACTTCGTCATCTGTGAACTCTTGTCCACGACCATCTGTTTTCAGTGTTGGACGACCATCCCATTCAATATCAACTAGATATTGTTCTTCAGGAGTGAGCGGTGAACTTTGCTTCCATGGAGTCAGTCCATTAAAGAAACGTGCCCATGGATCACTTTGACCTCCAATGGCTTTACCAGTTACATATGAATACTGGACAGGCAGTTGGTCGCGAAGAACAGGGTTACGGTTATACCAGTGGGAAATAAAATCTTCATTGACAACACGCAGTTCCTTGTGGAAGAGCCTTGCCATTTGATTTCGTTCACCACTCATAGGCATCATTGAGTTAGTAAACTGCGCACCCCAACGCTCTAATGCACCGCCACGTTGTTCCATGATGTCGAACAGTGGTCCCAATCCATCAGCAAATTGTTTGGATTGCATTGCGCCACCGAGTGAGTACATCACCCGTGCCAGCATGTTGCTGACCGTGGAGTTGTCCAGGTTGTCATGGTTGTCCCACATAGTGGCGACAAGCGACATAAGGTCTGTGATATGACCCATGTTTTCAAATGAGTGCCACTTACCATCTAGTCCCAGGTAAGTATTGCGTTCCCAGTTGTTACCTTCGCGAGTGCGTTGGATTTTTGGATCCATATGACCATGTCCACGGAGCCGGCCAGCCATAGCCAGACCAAGGCCACTCGTCAAAATTGTGGCACCTAGAGCTTTTCTACCACGATAAATGTGATACCAGTGGTTATATGCAGCTTCAGGATCAGGCAGATCTTCCATAACCAGGCCTTTTTCAGCGAGAAGATCTCTCACTTCATCGCGAGGCATTTGAGAAAACGGACGTTTCCATTTGGAAATCTTTTCATGAAGACCGAAACCAATGTGGCTTCCAGTCCACTGCGTTGCACTAATCATGGTCCGTTGGAACATAATCCATGGACGCAAACCTGGAGCAGACGCCAGAAGAGCATCTATACTATTAGTGATATTGTTTGATTGGTTCATAGCAATCTCACGGCTAGTGTTTTCCACAGCCTTGTTTGTGATCATGCCATTTTCATCAAACGTACCCTTATAGATTTGCTTTTGAATATCACCAATCATGTCTGGATCCAATGCACCATTAGACGCATTGATCATGTCGTATGCCATGCCATGTGAATGAATGCTTGCCTCTGAGGCTCGTGTAAAGCCATCGAGTGCTGTCATTCCATTAGCAGGAAAGCGGAAAATAGGGTTAGTTTCTAGTGCGTGCAGAGTCTTGATGTTCTCTGTAAGAACAGCTAATCCATAATTACCCTCTTCCATCATCGTCTCGGCAGTGGCGTCCAACAAAGCCAGCTTCTCAGCGTTCATACGTGCAATATCGTCACGCATGATGTATCCAACAGAATCTGGATCGAACGTAGCTTTCTTCATGACTTCTCCCATGTGAGACAAGCCAGCCCGCGTGTTATCCATGATCTGTCCATACATATACATGCCACGCTGCATAGCCGCTTTATCACCAGCCATTTTTGCACTCATCATCAAAGAGATGGGGTTGGAGATCTGTGCAAATGCGTTACCAGTACCAGCCACAAGAGGAGTAGCCCAGCTAAACATTGAGTTATAGATAGTTCCCCATACGCTGCATGACCATGCTGGGAATCTGCGGATTTCCGTCAATAACTGCTTTGCTCAAAATTCCTGTAGAATTAACAAGATAGTTATTGAGCTTAGTGATGCTGTCTACTTTGCCATTGGTCATCTCATAAGCGAGAAGCAAAGGGCCTAGCATTTCGGGTTTTTGTGCTTTAACCGCTCTCAGCGTCTCAACCATCGCCTTTTTGTTTTCAGCAATATCAGCTAAACCACGAAGCGTTGCGTTCTTTTCCCGCTCAATGTGTTTAGGATCAATGAAACCTTTAGCGCGGTTCCAAAGATTTTTCATGTTCAGAGCACGAGCTTGTGCATACGTCGTCTGTGCAGACAAGGTTGCGAGGAACTGAATACGGTCCAGGATTTGATCCTGAGCACGCTCGTAGGCAGACGTTCCGAAAGCTTTACGGGCACCTTCTGCCAAGTCGCTGATTTGTCCAGCCATAGATGTAGCCGTGTAGGCATATGCCCTAGCGACATCCATACTTGCGTAGTCAGCCAAGAAATCATTGGTAGCCTTAAATGCCGCTGCATAAGCAGTGTCATTCAAGATCATTGCTTTTGTATTGACTTCTTCGCCCATCAGCGGAGCCAAAGTTTTCTTCATGTCCGGGATAGACATGTTGTAGAGCTTTGCAGCAAGCTTGTTTCCGTCTTCTACGACGTGTTTGAACGGGATGTAGCGACCACCTGCTGTGCTGTATCCGTACTCACCAGCCTGTCGCAGGTCTGTTACCAGCTCTTTGAGAACAGTCATTGTGTTCCCAGGAGCATCAATACCAAACTGCAACTTGCTTGGTGTCATTACTGAACCAAGACGACCATCAACGCTTTCGATGTTGCGCATAATACGGACGTTGTCCACACTTGCGCCAACAATTCCCAGCGGATCTTTGGTGCGGATGCCTAGTTCAAGGTCATCATAAACATCGTGATAACCAAATATAGGCTCATTTGGTGTATCAAGATCGACTGACTTTTCAAAGTTGTACTGACCAAGAGCATCGAGCTGGCTGGCACGACGCTCAGCATTACGCATGACTTCACCCTCAGGTGTCACAGTAATGTCTCTTTCTTTGTTTGCAAGTTCAGTCCAGTTTTTTGCCAGTTCGTTTTCTGGTACCCACGATGCTGTGGTTTTAAGGTTTTGACGCGCGTGATAGAGCTTTGCAAGACCTGGAATTAGGTCAGAGGCGAGACCAAATAGAGCACCTTCTTTTTTGTTTTTCTCCCTTTTTACTTCAGGAGAGTCAGAATCGAGAGTTGCAAGGTTGTCAGGAATAAATCCCCAGAATTTAGGCCAAGCTGCTTTAAGCGAGCCTGTCGCGTTCATGTCACGTTCTTGTGTTGGTGCAACCTCATCAACAATTAGACCGCTACCAATGTTGATTCCCATATTTGAAAGGAACCGGAACGATCGGTCGTTGCCAAGACTCCAGCCAATTTTCGAGTGTGCGGCAGTTCCCGCAGCTTTTAGACCACCAGCCAGTCGCATTGTCGGAAAGACAATCGATGAAAGGTCTCGTACTGCGTTAGCTTCTTCATGAACAAAGCGTGGAATTTCAGGAATTTCAGGAAGTCCTGTTTCTTTCAACACCCAGTTGACAGCACCAAGACCAGTGTCAAGGATGCCCATTCCAGGTGCTGCAAGCATATCCTTCATGAAATCATACTTTTGATTAAGCGGGATTCCAAAATAATGAAGACCTCTTTCTTCATTCCTACGCTTTTGTGCTTCTGGTGTTAGCCAAGCACGTCCATTTTCAATGTAATAATCTGGGTCGTTCCTGTATTTAGCTAGTTTCGGATCATCCTTAGATGAATCCTCTTCTTCTTCTTCGAGAATTGGTTCTTCAGTTTCACCAACAGCATCTTGTAGTTCGACGAGTTCGTCAAAAGCTGATTGATCAAAGGAAGGCGTACCTTCATCATCACCAATCCCTTGAGGATTAGAGTACATTAGTTAGATTGATAAATTTGCCAGAGTTCTTCAATAGTCTTGACAGGTTGTCCATGTGCAGACGTTCCGTCCAACAGTGGAAGGCTTGACCATGTCGGTGCCAATGCAGCCATCACCTGTGCAAACTCTTCGATAGTCTCGATTGGAGCATCAGGATCGATGCCCTTTTCTTCAACTAGATGACGAGCTGCACGTTCTTGACTGTGTGGACTAAAATCATTAAGTCCCAGAAGGTCAGCGATTGGTTGATAGGTAGTAGACAAGAATTGATAAGCACCGGCCGCGTCAGAGGAATATGGTCCTGACGTATTGATTATGCGAGGATGTTCATCAAAATCTGAAAACTGTGCGCCAGTAAACATTGTCGTGTATCCACGATCTCCCAGAGTCCCTTCACCAAACCGAATTGCCGAGCTAAGCTTTTGCCAGCCAGGTGTTTGGGTTTGATATTTGGCTCCACGTACAGGCCATGAAGTCGGACCTCCAATGGCTCTGTGAACACGTTGTCGGGTACCTAAGTTGTAAATCAGATTCTTTTGTGCAGGTGTAAGCTCCTGTTCAAATGCTCCGATTGCCTCTGGAACTTTAAGTTCTTCAAAATTAGGTATTTGACCTAATTCTTTGAACCTGTTTCCAATCGCATTGTAAAATTTAATGGGGTGCATACGCAAAATGCGACTAGCCCTATTTGCCACTTCGTCATATTGAAAGCCTCTTTCCCCAAACCTTTTTACTATATTATTAAATTCAGAGACACTATAATATGCTGATGGGTTTTCAAACTTATTTTTGTTGGATGGGTCTAACGCTGCTGTAATTTGTGAGTAGCGTTGCCTTGCTTGCTCTGCATGACTTTTGTCTCCTAACCTGTCATACATTTCAACATAAGAGTCACTCAACGCGGCTTCTTCACCCTTCTGCCTTCTCTCTACTTCTAACCTCTTTTGTTCAGATTCAAACGCCTCTTGAGTCATTTGAAACGCCGTACGTTCAGGGTCTTGATTAGTCGGGTCAAGTCTTGCTTGAGCAAGGTTTGAAGCATAAATACCTTGCTGTTCAATAACCTTTGCTCCGACAGTCCAGTTATATGACTTATCTGCTCTAAAGGTGACTAACCCTTTAACCATATCAGAGACAAGATTATTGTACTTGTCTGCATTTTTTTGTCTAGCTTGATAAGCCGCTGAGCTGATTTGTGGAGCAATACGAGCTTTTACATCAGCAGGGTAGTATTGAAGATCTTCCTTGCGGAACAGACCTGCATCAACTAGACCTTGTGCTCTATCGAACACCTTTTGTCGCTCTAGTGCATCAACGCTTAAGCTTCTAGCAAAGTCATCTAGTATTTCACTACGTCCAAGACCAGCTCTGATAAGTGCATTTTGAGCATCTTCAATGTTGTCTTTCGTGACGCCATCTGGATCAGCTACAAATGATTCAATGAATCGTTGCTCAGCTAACTTCTTATCTTTTTTGTCTTGATAAACACGGAAGTCGTAGTCTTTCTTCTCAACATTACGCAGCGCAACATCAACAGGAGCTAATTCACGAGCAAACTCAGCACCGATTGTCGTTTCCTTACCTGTTCCTTTATGGACGAATTTATGTTGCCTGAGTTTTGCTAAGACTGCCGGTTGCAACAGCTTGTTTTCAGCAAGAAACTTAAGCTCGTCTCCAATTTCTTTCCGTGTCAGAACACCTGATTGAACGCTTTGGAGAAAGGATTCGCCAGGTGTTGAGCCGTTGAGTCCTTGAAGAAGCGTTTGCTTCGCTTCCTGGGTTCGTTTAGCGAGAAGCATCTGACGGTTTTGGGTCAACCAGAGTTTTTCATCTGCGTTCTCGTAGGTCCGCATGGCTGGGAAAAGATGCTTGATTAAAATCTTTTCACGATCTTTGAAGTCACCAAACTGTTTAAGAAACTGCGTTCGGTGATAGCTCATCCATGCAGCACGCTGTGATCGGTCGGGTGAATCATAGTGAATTTCTTCACCACCAACAGTAATCGTAGGACTGGTCTGCTTAGCGTCTTCAATATAAGTGCCATATTCAGACGATTTGCGTTGTACGTGACCAATCGTCCGTCCATACTGGTACCACTCACTTTGGTTTCTGACACGCTCAACAGACGCTGGATCACGGTCACGAGCAGATCTGTTGAATTCACGCTCTTGCTGCCGATATTCTTCTTCCTGCCGGTCAGTTTCTTCTGTGTCTTCATCACCTTCCTCCCAGGCATCAAGGATACCTTTTAGTTTTTCTTTCTCGTTCTTTTTCTTTTGTTCTTCTACAAGAAAGTCAGTTATGCTTCCAGCTAGTTTACCGAGAGCTTTTAGGTCAGAACCAGCGTTCTGAGCGTTGATGATGTTTGTTTGATTATTAGCATTGATAGACTCGTTCAGGAGATTGATGTCTCTCTGTACGACTTGATTAGCCTTATCAATGAGCGGTGAGTATTGCGGTGTCGGATCGTAGTTAAGAGCACTACCACCTGAAGTTACACCACTATAAGAGCTTGTCATGTTTATCCGGGTTTAAGGCTGTTGTGTACTTGAACGCCACCGATTGCGGCTTGTCCTAAGCCAGCGACCAAACCAAGAGTGGATGGTCCTTGGACGAACTGAATATCCTGGCTTGGAGCAGGTCCAGGACGATATGGATTAGCAACAGAGGCATAGAGCTTCTGACGTTGCTTGTTAGCTTGTCTGACAGCTTCACGATCACGACGGAAGGACGCGATGGCTTGACGCTTCCTGTTAGCACGGAGTGCGCCTTCTGCTCTACCCATAGCCAGAAGCTGGTTTTTGTTAGCTGAGCGAGCCTGCCACCTTCGTTAGATGCCTGAGCAAGTTGTCGCCTTGCAGACATCTCAGATAGAGCTAGCCGAAACTCATCGTCTGCGTCTTGTTCTTTTAATTGTTCTGTTGTCATGGCACGACGAGCTGCCAAGCCGGCCTCGTCTTGCTGGATCTCCGTATCAATCTTTGCAGTTGAGTAGGCGGCTACACCCTGAAGTGTGTCTAGCTCAAACTGTCGGTTTCTTTGATTTGCTTTTGCGGCAATAGCTTTGTTTTGTGCAGCGGCCTGGGCTTGCGCTTGCTGGTGAGCACCGATGGCCCCGAGAGCTGATGATCCAAAACTAGCTACGCCGAGAGCTACTGGATTGCACACGGCAAAATTCTATAAAGGGTAAGTTATTCGGTCCATAGTCAAGTTCACGTAGAAACTTGAATCCAAGGAACCTGAGAAGCTTGAGGTGAACGGTATTACGTTTATCAGCTATGTTCCAGAGGAGCTTCTCCGTTCTACCTTCGACATAGCGTTTCGCTTCTCTTGCAAACGTAACCGGATATTTTTCAATGGCAGGTGTGCATAGCATCCAGATGTCTCCAGATTGACCCACACCAGCTACGCCAGCGACCTCACCACTTGGAACAGTGAAATAAACAGAGTTCTCAAGTGTTGATGCTTGTATAAGTGCTCTCACCGGATCATGTCCATGACCCTCAGAAAGTTCAGCTCGATCGTCTGGGCGTAGGTTGCGGGCCACCTGATAGGCAGCCCACGTTGTAATGGGGTGGATGTATTTAGACACGTTTGTGATACATGGGAGTGTAGTCACCCTCCCAACTCATCGAATGTAATGATGCAGGAGCAGGGTGAAGAGACTTCAGTTCTACACTGAAATTTTCATTTCGTTCGTAGACAGGAACTGTTACAGTCTTGTCCGGGATAACAGGCAGTTTACTCATTGTGTAATAATCAGCTTCACTTGAATCATATTCAGAAGTAAATACTGATTTACCTTTACGTGAGACATCGACTGAAAGCCTACCGATCGCGCCAAACCTAAAGTTCATTCGCTGGATTGTAAGAGAAGCGTTTGTATCAGCAGTGGTTTTGTCTGCTGCTGCTTTCTGTTTGACAAACAATGTAGGTAAAGTCAGTCGGAAGTCAATGTTCTGTCCAATAATAAGCGTCTGGCCCGTAAGGTCTCCAGTAAACTTGTGGGTTGTTCCAACTGAGGATTTGGCAAAGTGGGTTTCGCCTGTTCCAAGATTAACGACGGCCACAGACTGCCCAATGCTTGAGTGAGTAGGACAGCTCCAACTAATAGTGGTGAGGTTATTGCTAGCGTCGTAAGAACTAGCCGTAATACTTTCGCTTGCATCTAAGTGTACTTTATATGAGGTAGTTCCGCCCAAAGCCGCTGGGGCTTGTGTCGATCGGTTTGTATCTTTTTTGATTAACTGTATTTGATACAGCTTGCCATCCTGAGATATTAACAGCAGTGCATCATCTAGTACAAAGGCATACTCAATATCGAATGGGAAATTCCATTGAAACCAAGCGGACTGGACACGTTTGTCTCCAGTGTTGTAGTACCGATAGCCGTAAACATCATTGGTACCAGACTTAGCAAAGAAAATAGTGGTGTTTTCACGGCTGTTGATAACAATGTCTAAATCGTTAGGCAGTAACGACTGGACAATCTTGGTCTGGTCAATGATCTGTGGCTCACCTTCTCGTCGAATTTCAAACATTTCAAAGAAACGACCGAAAACACCAGCACTATCAACAAAACCGATAGTCGTTCCCATAGAAATAGGAGCAGCTTGCGGGCTGTATCGATAAGTAGAAATGTTTGAAAGCTTACCCGTATCAGGCGTAAGCGTGTCACTATCGGTGTGCAGCATAAACTGCTGAGATTCAGAAAAAATAATCAAACCAGTGTTGGTTTCGATCGAGTCAATAAACCTCGTGGGCTGTGTAGCACTTGCTTGTATGTCAATCGGATCGTTTGGACCAATCGTTAGTGCAGATGATTGGAAGAAGTTATAGACACTTCCAGATTGGCTGAGAACAACGTTGTCTTCAGAAAGGAAACCGAGCCTATTCCTGTGGAAAAAGGTCTGGGAGATTGTGTTGCCAATCAAGGATGGCAGTGGGTTTGTTGTGTCATCACCAACAGCTCTGGTAACCCATGGTGGTGTGCTGATTTGGAACTGACCGTTAGCCTGTCGTTGGATTTGGATAGGCAAAGTAGAAGCATCCAACGTGGTCTGGATACCTGGAGCTGCACACTCTTCCCAGTGACCAGCGCCACTAACACCATTAGAGCCTTTGAATTGCAGATAATAGTCATCTTCCAGCGAATCATCACTGTTAGACACCTGCACAATCATGTTGTGGCTACATTGTCTGGGAAGCTCTGACGGATCGTTGATGGTGTGTGTAGTGATACGCCACAAGTCAGGCTGACTGGTCTCAACACGGAAGGGATTGCTATCGGCAAGAAAGATTCCGTTGCCAATGCGTTGGACTGTGCTTAGGTTGATTTCTCCCATACCGCTTCCTTGCACCGCTTGGCTCAGGATGCCTGCGGCAGACACATCAACGTTGGCGTCAAACGACGAAGGAGCTGGTCTGAAGAAGCGCGATCATTTCTTGCGTTGATCTGTTGGATCGTCTTGATAGTTACGGTGTAGTTCACACCACGCATCTGAACGGTCACCGTGTTGTTAGGTGCCCAGCCGTATCCACCGTTTAGAAGCTCGACTGTTGTGTTGTAGATACCGACATAGTCGTTGGCATTGATCTCGCTGCCTGGGTCCGTCTGGACATTGACCTGACCAGTCGTTGTGAGTCGGAATACCAGATGCTTGCCGTTACCTGAGCTGACAGTGAAAATCTCAGTTGCTTGGTGTTGCAAAGCTGGATCGATGCCCGTCTGACTGTTGTCACGACTAATCGATGTAAATCCGTTAGGCGGTGTTCCTTTGGATGGAAGGTCAACCTTGATAGATGTAGCGCGACCTGTGTTGGCTGGACCAACGATCGTCTCATTCGCATTAGGTGTAGAGACAGAAAACTCATATTCACGGCCGTGTCCTGTCTGCCGTAGCTCGATATAAGCCTGATAAGTTGGGTTCCTAGCAGCAGTGGTAGCTGAGGTCATAGCCACAACCTTGTCTACGTTGGTGACAAAGGTCGTGTCTGCGACGGTTAAGAATTTTAGTTTGTTAGATCCGCTGTGAGTCAGGTACGAAGTTGCGGAGCCATTGACTGTTACAGCGACACCATCGCTGGCTCGCCAGATATTGACAGTGCCATTTTGCTGGACCTGTCCGATATAGGCACCTTCACTTTCATCCCTGTAGTAGCTGAACCATGAACCTGTAGTTGTCGCCCCGCTCAGTGAGGCTAGGAATCGGCTACCGCTCCGCTTTACCAGACCATCGGTGATGTCAGGTAAGCCATTGAGAAGCTCCTTTACCTGACCAGGAAGCATCAGCTCATCAGGTTGTTGTGAGATGCCAGAAATGAATCCAGAGATAGTCTGAGTAATGCTTGCCATTAGCGACGTAGAGCGTGGTGAGGTTCGTATGCGGTGTAAGAGGATCCATCGGGGAATCCCATGAAGTTGTGATCGCCCATGTCACACTCGTATTCAATACAAGCTGCTTTTGCCTGTGCCTCTTGTGCGGCTAACAGTTGGACGAGCTGTGGGTTTGCGATCAGTTGAGTAGCAGCGCGGCCAGCAGCGCGATAAGTGATGTATCGCTTAAATACAGAGGGGAGGTCGTTGAATTCATAAGAGTGACGATGTGAGATAGAGATCAGTAGTGAATACATCGGTGTGTTCAACCTTGTCGTAGAGACGGCCATTACGGACAACGACGTTCTTAGTGCGAATGTTTTGACCGTCGTGAATGTCGTAACGGATGACGTTGGACGGCACAGGAAAGTGACCGTTTTGATCAGGAGAAAATTTGTAGTTAGTTTCGGTGTTGTATGACCAGCCTTCGCTCTGGACATCCACGTTGACTTCTCGCAAGAGATTATGAATGAAGGAGATCTCAGGTTGGTAAAATCAAGGGTGGAAACTGGAGCTTGACCGATACTCCCCAGAATTGAATTAACTGCGGATAGTTCGGTATCGAGTGAAATCGTCGAGGGAGTAGATGTCATAAAAAAAGGGACCTCCGAAGAGGCCCCAATAGAGAACAATAAAAGATCAGAAGCTGGAAGGAGCAGTTGCACCCACGTACAGCTCGCAAGCGGCTGCGGGGTTCAGATAATCTGCGCCCATTGCCAGACGACCAAGAATCACATCCGTGATAATCCCTTATTTCTAAGGGCACTGACTATATCTTCATCCCTTTGGATGTCGGACGCTAGTGGCGTATTACATGAGAAGCGTCTCATACCGCCTAGTCGATGCACGTTCCTCTCACGCTTGAGAGGCTTCGCTCAGGATTGCCATAGCTTTCGCCTTAGGTTTCCCTGAATTCATCCGATGTTTATCCCACAATTACTTGTAGGAGGGGCAATAATTATTCTTACCCTGATAGATGACGGACACGTCGCCGCTGGTCACTTGGATCTGAGGTCCAATGGTTTCGACAACGCCGGCAGCTTCCTTCTGGAAAATAATTCCGCAGGACTTAGCGCCGAACTCGGCAGCGGTGCCGTAGTCGTTGTTGATGCCGGTGGTTGCGCCGGAAGCATCTTCGAGAGCAGGGTTCACGAAGTCGCCGGTGTTACCAGGATCGGTCTCACCAGTGGTGCCGCCGTACTTGGTGCCGTACTTACCCAGGAACGGAATGTTCATGGACTTGTAGATTTTCACGCCGGCAATTTCGATGACGCCGCCGCCACCCTGGAGGGCGGTGCCTTGTGCGTCACGATTCACCAATCCATTCGATCCTACTTCCTGGATAAGTGAATAATACTGACGGGGGTTAAGTACAGCTACCCGCCCCTCGGAGCTAACACCTTTTTCGTCCATTGCTGCTGCTGCGTCATAGAAAGCAGACACCAAAGCAGTAGAGGAGAAAGCGTCAGACTCGTTGGTACCAGTGCCAACTCGGATCTGGGTGCCACCGGGCTCCTTGAAGTTAGTTGCACTAACAGGGGAAGCCTGACGAGCGCCACGGGAGATAGCACGGAAGATCAGACGGTCATACTTTTCGGCCAGAGCGTAGCCGATTTTGCGGGTGATTTCACCACGCAGCTCATAGTGAGCAAGAGTTTCATCAAGCTCAAAAACGAACGCGGAGCTAACCAACAGGTCATCAACCGTGATCGTCTTTTCAGCCACCGGGGGCGCACCGTCGGTGTTGCCCAGGACGCTATTTCCAGGCGTCAAATACTCCGAACCGAGACGGCCGGTGTAGACGAACTGGAGAGATTTGCCGTTCTTAAGGGTGCGCTTCATCACCAGATCGCGAGCGATGGTGTTGTGCTGGAAACCCTTAAACATCTCGCCACTTGCGAGTTTAAGATACAGGGCTCGCTTATCACCAGCCAGATTTGCCTGGCCGAGTTGAGTAAGCTGAGCCGGATTAACAGAAGACTGATAAGCCATTTCAGATTAAAAGGTAAAAGTTGATATACGAACTCCGAACGTTCAGAAAAAATTTTGTGGTCTTTTCCCACCGTCATGACGGCGAAGGGTATCTTCCGTAGAAGGCCAACGCCAAGACCCTGGAGACGGAGTCGAACCGTCTCTGCACCATCAGGGTGTTGTAGGGATCCAGCCGCTCACGCGCTGACACTGGTGTAGCCATCCCTACGTGGCTGTAACGGACCATGCTCCTTAATAAGGTTTACATAGTTATGGCAGGTTTCTCACGTCTACCACACGCATATTCTACTTGGTTTGTTTCAGATATGCGACGCCACGATAGACGAGCTTCTGATCACGCTGAGCCTGAATCTGTTGCTTCACCGCAGCACGAACTTGAATAGCAGTCATGTTGAATCTCCAGTGACCTACCCCCCGTTCCATGAGTAGCGTCATGCGTCCCGTTACGGGAGTGAACGGACGAGATTCATTTGCCAGCGAGTTTTTTGTTGATAGCCTGGAGTTCAGCGTGCAGCTTAGAAAACAGTTTATTGTCTCCTGCTATCGCAGCATTTTTCATCTGCGTTTGAATTGCTATCTTTTGTTTGAGAGCGACGTGATTGGGAAGAGGCATAATTAAAGACCGAGAAAAATAGCGGTAGTGCAGCGATAGTCATCTCGGAAGTCATCAGATCGAACTTCCATTCCGTGCAGCACTTGGTTTGCTTTGAAGATGATTGCACGGTTCGCTTTGCCGCGTATGAATGTATCTACTTGTAGCTTGTCGCGAGGTATCCAGGATCCTGGGTATTCATCTGTAGGTCTGTAGATATTGAATCCATCATTCGGATGGTATTCATTATTCATAAACACAACAACAGAATAGCGAGAAGCGTCAACATGAGGATTGAAGAAATCATCCTTAATTCTGTCTGATTGGACAAGGTTCAAGTTGACGCAAAGTTCAGCTTTACAGAAGCTACGCATATTGTGGTCAAAATTTTGTTCTTGAAATATGCGTTGTACTTTTTCATTGAGCTGATCCATGCAAGGCAGCTCATTGCCATTGATAGTGCTAACCCAACTGCTTCTGTAATCTGCGACATCGTCACAAGAATAAGTTGTTGGTGCATATGGCATTTCTTCAAGCTGTTTTTGAACGGCTTCAAAGTCAGACCAAAAATTATCCAGCACTGCAAATTTTGCTACAGGTGTATCGAACACACGCTCATCACATAATCCTAATGTGAAAACTTCTGGATAAAATCTAATCATCAGTGAAAGTGATACTTAACGCCAACCTTGGTAGCGAAGTCAGTGTCGTCAGAACTGAGCACAGAGAACTCTCCATATACATCGAGACCATGCACAAACACGTCATCGATACCACCACCAATCTTGGCGGAGAGATCAGTCGTGCTAGTACCGTCATCAGTGGTCACAACAGGACCGCCCTGGAAAAACCAGCTTGCGCTTCCTACGCCACCACTGCGTCCGACGTGGAACTCAGTAGATGCAGCTCCGCCGACAGTGGAGTTGATCTCAGTCTGCACATAAGTTTCAGCAGCTTGAACGCCATGGGCGCAGCCGAGAAGCAGACCAGCAACAATAATAGATTTCATGGGGTGTTAGTTAATAATTCAGGATTTGGTTTCTTCGCAAATCTCCACAGCTTCGTCAGCGTGGTGATGGATTTCATGGTCAGGGTGAGCCTGGGCAACGCCAGCACAACCGATCAGCAGGGAAGCGAGAATAAAAATACGCATTGGTTAAATAGTTAGGCGGTTTTTTTCTTTTTCTTTTTGGACCATCCGGCTTTCATGTTGTTGTAAGCCTTTTTAGATACAGTTGAATTTTTAGCTGAGCGAGAGATGCCCAGCGCACGACGACGATTGATGTTTTCTACGAGGCTCATTTTTTAGGCTTTGGCTTTTTAGGCGGACGGCCTTTCTTCGAGCCATATGTTCCGGGACCGGAGGGCATATCGTTTAGAAGTTAAGGTCAGATCGATCCAGTTTGGTCAAGACATCATTTCGGTATGCCGGATCGTTGTCATACCGAGGGTCTGCCATTGCGGCTACAAGTTCCGCTTGACTACGGAAACCATCAGTAGGCGTAGCTGATGCTCCTTTACCAGTCAGCATCCGGCCCTCGTATCCATTGGCTGAGTCGTACTGGGACTTCAGTCCATCGACGACGAGCTGAATTGCTTCTGCATTGCCGTTGGAGATAATTGAGTCGAATGCGTCAATTTGGTTCTGAGTCAAGTTTTGACCAGCCCACTGAATGACTTGTTCATAGGCTTTCTCACCACCTACAGAATTTTTGATGGTGTTGACTTCTGCGTCAGACAGGTCAGGAGGGGCTGCATCCTGTGTAGCGAGCTGTTCAGGAGCATTGGACTGCATCTCGATGTATGCGTTGACCAGATCCTGACTGCTCATCTGAGAAAACTTCGCCATCGTTTCAGGCGTAAGCTCACCATTTTCAGCCCATTCAGTAGACGCCTCTCCAATGAGCGACGCCCCAGCCGAAAGCTCAGACTCCTCGGATTCAGTCTCCTCAGACTCCTCCTCATCTTCTGAGCCCGCTTCCGGTTCATCGCCACCTTCACCAAGTTTTTTCTGTAGTTCGATGTAAGCCTTTTCAAGTTGTTCTGCATTTTCATACTTACCCGCGAGAAGCTGTTGTTCAGCCTCAGCCATCTGTTCACCTACTTGCAGTGAGTCTTGCTCATCAGCAGTTAGGACTTCAGAATCGGGGGTGGTATCGACGGTAAGAGTTTCAGCCATTCTTATTCAGTAGGGGGTGTTTGTTCTTGATTCATACCAACAGCAGCTTCTGCCATTGGCGTACCAGCAATCTGTCCGGCTTGATCCACAAGGGATTGTCCGATTTGATCTTCCTTAGATTGCTGCATCTCTTGCTGCAACTGCTCTTCGGTCTTGACGAGGTTCAACACGTCAATACCTTGTGCCGCAGCCAGTCGTTTGATGACTTCAGTTGGGTTGATGTATTGCATTAGTGCCTCAGGACCAAGAGTCTGGGCAACTGTCTGCATGAAACCAGCAAGGCTTTCACGGTCCTGTCCACGACCCAGTGCGTTCACACCGGCAACGATCTGTGGACGGACGAACTCCTTTGGAATCTTTGGAAGCTGTCCATTGCGTTGGAGAACAAGCATGATCCGATTCAGATACGGAACAAGGAACTCCACAGTGAGAAGACTGAAGAGACCACCGAGTTGTTGCTCCAGTTCGAGCTGGGTCAGTCGGACCTCTTCTGCTGTAGTGCGCTCAGACTGACGGATATTCAGCTTCAGGAAGCCTTCGCCAATACGTCGCTCAATCTGCTGCGCCATCTGGGCAGCGGTAGCGAAGTCAGCGGTTTTGCCTACCTGAACGACAGACACATCATCTGGACGGCCTTGGATGATTGCTCCATTGCCAGCCTTAGCAAGTGATGCAGGCTTGGTTGAGGAGCTGGGAGAGACCATGAAGACAACCTTTGCAGCAGCAGAGGAGCCTTCGATAAGAGCTTGAGAAAGAGCGTTGAGCGAACGGAGATCACCAAGGAACTCCTCCACACGTCCACGTCCGTAGTCTTCACCCGATGGGCTGTCTACAGAAACAAAGCGGAGAGGAAGCCAAGGTGAAGCGTTTTTAGGAGCCGTACTACGACTGCCAGGGATAATCATGTCGTGAACTTCCTGATGCCATACCCACCGACCGTTCTCAACACGGACGTGTGTATAGACATCACACTCATCAGTTCCCTGACTTGTGTCGTCGGAAACGTTCATTGAGTCATATCCCTGCAAGACATCTTTAAGGAGATCCTTGCTGATAATTTCTTTAGTGACAATCTCCACGACATTGCCATTGCCATCACGGCTGATGCAAAAGCGATTCAGTGGATAGTTCTTGAGACCTTCCTTACCCATAAAGATAAGGGAGTTGCCAGACACAATCAGATGCTTGATTGCTTGGTGAACAACAACGCGATCATTAGATGCAGCAATGAAGTCCATAATGATTCGTTCGATCTTGCTGAACGACAGGTCCAGCTCACTACGAATCTGTGGAGTATCAAGTTGTCCTAGCTTGTCATCACGAACTTGAAGCTTGAAGAATGTAGTCTGAGGTGGAAGCAAGGCAAGCATTAGTTTACTTGCCAAGACATTCACACAGGAACTACCAACATTCTGCCAAGGCTGTCGGAGAGTTTTATGAGGTTTTGAATTTGTGTCTTCTGTGACCAGATAAGGAAGCGTAAGTTCTGAACACTCAACAGCAGTATTCAGGAACTGGGACCTGTTACCAGCCAGTTTGTCGTAGATCTTACGGGCCGACATTCAGACCTCCACCACCACCAGGAGTGTTGAGAGGGACACGAAGTTGATCCGCCACACCACCAGAGCGAGCGCGAGTTGCCTGAGCTTTCTTACGACCGTACTTAACTTTTGGCCGAGTCTCTTCGTCTCCAATGTCTGCGCGGACAGGATCGGGAAGCGGCTTAGGTGCAGGAGGTGCAGCAGGAGTCGGCGGCGGCGGAGCGGGTGGTTCGACTTTTGGAGGTTTAGGTTGACTAATAGACACATTGGATTTTTCAGTACGTTGTTTAAGCCACTCCACAATGGATCTCTGCC
>FUIF01009198.1_pt1 | contig 19764 bp, 23 predicted proteins | sample 1003461 | NCBI WGS metagenome assembly FUIF01 (sample SAMEA80401918, study PRJEB19352) | marine metagenome | reverse complement strand
CCCATATTGCCTCCGCGCGCGTTTGCACTCCGGTACCTCGAGAGCTGGACGTTGGTTCGCGATGTTACTGGAGGCTCGCTCCGCCCGAGTGGTCTCATATACGGCCTCTGCGTGGCCGATGATGCCTTCGTCCTCGACATGATGGTGCTTGGTTGGGGTGTCGGACCGGGGATGCGATGGGGCCTCATTGATGGCTGGACGCTGGCAGCGAAACTGGGCTCAGCTGAAGACATATATGCCAGCGAGCTAGAAGATCGGCTCGCCAGCCAAGGCCTCAAGCTCACCTGGACGGGCCCGTCCCATGCGGACTTGAAACCCATGTTGTGGCGTGAGCGTCGCGCACGTTGGGCGTTGGCGCAGTACGGCCGCAAGAATTTCTGGCAGGCTGACGCATCATGACCGTATCGATTGGCAAGGTTCATTCAGCGGGCGGTGCGGCGGCCTATTTCGCGTCCGACAATTACTACACAGCTGAGCAATCCGAAGCCGCATCGGCATGGGCGGGAGAAGGTGCAACGGATCTTGGGCTTTCAGGAACCGTCGAACCAGCGGCCTTTGAACGCATCTTGAATGGCGAATTGCCAGACGGGAAGCAAATAGGCGATCCAGCTTCCCGAGATTACGGGCGAGATTTCACCTTTTCCATGCCGAAATCTGCTTCGCTCCTCGCTCTCGTCTCCGGAGACAAACGGATCCTCGCCGCGCATATGGCTGCCGTCAAACAGACGATGACTTGGGCAGAGAAGAATCTGGCTGAAGCCCGCGTCCATGTCGACGGCAAGGACGTCGCGGTCCGGACCGGCAATCTCGTCTATGCGCTGTTCCCGCACGACACGAGTCGAGCAACGGATCCGCAGAGCCACATTCACGCCGTGATCGCGAATCTGACCAGACTGCCCGCGCAGTATCGTAATCCCGATCAGGTCGATCAGAAGACCGGCGAAGTTAAAAGCGATGACGGGTGGCGCGCATGGCACAATGGCACGATGTATAGGGCCAGCGCGGTGCTGAGCTCTATGGCGAACGCCATATTGCGCGAAAAGCTCGAGGGGCTGGGCTACAAGACAGAAGTGACCGGCAAGCACGGGGCTTTCGAGGTTCTCGGTCCCAATGGTGAGCGCATAAATAAAGAGGCGATCGACGGATTCTCGAAACGCGGGAACGACATCAAGGCTAAGGCTGAAGAACTAGGTATCCACAGCGCCGAAGGTCGCCGCGCTATAACGCAGCGCACCCGTGATCCGAAAATGGATGCCGGCGACAGGGGTGAATTAACCGATCGCTGGAGAGAAGAGGCGCGGGATTATCGCTATAATGGCGATCAGATATACGCCATGGCCCTCTCGCGATCGCGGGAGCGAACTTCACCGATCGAACGCGGCGTTATGGCGGTTAGCACCGCGATCCGTGAAAGCCGCGATAGGCTGATCGATTATCTTCGACGCCCCGAGGATCCACTTGTCGATTCCGGACTCGCCAAATTGACCAAGACGCCGGCAACCGTGCGCGCCCAATATGCGACCGCCAGCGCGATCCGAATTCTGGGCGAACGTGAAGCCGTCTTCAAAACCGCCGACGTTATCAAAACCGCCGTGGATCTTGGGTTGAAGGGGGTCACTCCAGAACGGATTGAGAAGCGGATCGCGGAGCTGACCGAAAAGGGGGAGATCGTCCCGGAAACCTCACAGCGGCTCGACAAGGCCGTCGACATGATCACCACGCGCGAGGCCATCAATCAGGAGCGGCGTATCCTGAAAGCCATGGATACGGGGATAGGCGAAGGCAAGCCGCTCATGTCGGCCGACGTCGCGAAGACCCGGCTGCAGGAACTAGCAGCTCCGCGTGAACTCAATCACGAGCAGCTCGCCGCTGCGATCCAGATAGTCTCGTCGCCAGATCGCTTTGTCATGATTCAGGGCCGCGCGGGCTCGGGCAAATCCACGATGCTACAGTCTGTCGCGAAAGCGGATGCGATCGCCGCCGCGGCCGCGCTAATCAGCGAGGGCGGAGCCACTCCGATCTTGCTAACCGCGGACATGAAAGGCAACGCCACAGCTCTCGCCTTCCAGAACAAGATGGTGGCCGACCTGCAGGCGGACACCGGCATGGAAGCGATGACAGTCCATTCCTTCATCTATCGCAATGAAAAGTTCTTAAGCGGCGAAGCGTCGGCCGAGGCATTTTCGGCTCGAAAAGCCGAACTGACCGGCAAATATTTCATTCTCGACGAAGCGTCGATGATTTCGAATGAACAGATGGATAAGCTGACGGCAATTGCAAACTTGATGGAGTTCGGTCGCTTCGTTGGCACGGGTGATCGAAAGCAGCTCAATCCCATCGACGCCGGAAAGAGCTTCTCGATGATGCAGGCGCGCTCGATCCGCGATGGCCTCCCCATTAGCGAGGTCAACATTAATATGCGCCAGAAAACCGAAGACATGCGGCTAGTCGCTGACCTCGCCGACGCCGGCAACGTCCGTGGTGCGATCGCCATTCTTGGAGAGCGGGTTGTCGAATCCGAAGATAGGATCGGGGATGCAGCAAGCGCATGGCTCGCGCTCTCCCCCGAACAGCGAGGCAAGACGACTTTGCTTCCATCGAGCCGCGACGGCCGCGCAGAGGCTAACCAGATAATCCAGGATGGGCTGAAGGCCGAAGGAACGCTGAAGGGTGACGGCAGGGCTTTTAATGTACGCGAGACGGTCCAGCTCACGCGCGAAGAATATCGCTATGCTCGCAACTGGCGACAGGCACAGTTTCTGGAGGTTGGTAGCCGCGACAACGGCTTAGGGCTTCCTAAGGGCGATTATCGCATTGCTCGCGTATTCGATAACGGCAAAATCGATCTAGTGGACATGCGCGGGAAGAAACATCGCGTCGAGCCCATAAAGATTGACCCCACGGGCAAGCTTAATCGGCTGAAGCTCAGCAATGAGAAGCGGATCGAGGTACATGAAGGCGAACGGATCCGCTGGACCGATAGTGATAAACGCGATGGGCGCGGGATGCTGAATGCTACGATCGCGAGCGTTGAAAAGGTAACGGCAGAAGGCATCACGGTGAAACTGGCGAGCGGCGAGGTCCGCGAGCTGCAGAATGGCGATAAGATGCTGAAGCGCATGGATCTCGCCTATGCGATTAACACCCACATGGCGCAGGGTATCACCAACGAGACAGTTTTCTCCGTCATGGGCGCCCGTGAAACGAACCTGTCCAACGCGCGGGCGTTCCTGGTCAACCATACGCGTCAGCAGACTGATGTTCGTTTGTTTACCGACGACAAAGCAAAGCTGGTGGCGCAGCTCGAGAGCAACCGCGGCGACAAGAGTTCCGCACTTGAGGCCATCGGTGAGCTCGCGGTCGAGAAAATCCTTTCCGGAAAAGGGAAAGACTTTTTCCCCCGAACTGCCAGCTGACCTCGACAAGCCGACTGGCAGCGGCGACCTCGATCGAAAGCTCGACCTTAGTGGGCTGGCGGATCTCGATGTCCGCGGCTCCGAGCCGAAAAACGAGAGCAAGGTAACGGACCTTTCCAGCCCCGATCCATCGCCAGCTAAGGACACCGGAAAATCTCCGACGTCGCCGGCGCCGGCAGCGCCGCGCGAGGAACCCCAGCTCGATCGCTCAAAGGGCCTCGAGCTATGATCAGTGTGCATCAAATAGGACGAGGCCGCGACATGCGAGCAATCATATCGAGAACATTGGCCGCGCCGATCGCGCTCAACCGGAAAATCGCGGCAATGTCATTGTCGGCTGCACGATTCATAACCCGCACGGGATCCAGCCGTGTTGAATCGGTCTTTTGGGTTGTAGGGGCTTCAACCGCGGCGTTTGGCGCTGCCGTCATCGTCGCATCCAAACTAGGCGATGTCGCCGGCATCCTCACCCTGCAACGCTGGCAATCTACGGCCGAGATGCTCGATCTGGGCGGCGCCGTGCTCGCCCTCTATCTGGTTGGTCACATTTTCCTTGGTCTTGCGAAAGCAGTCCGGGAAGAAGTTCGTTGGATTAGGCGGGGAGGGGATCGGTGATGAATGCGCTACTATTCGGCCATGCGGGCGCAATACTGCTCGTCCTTGCTGGCGGCGAGATGCTGACTTCGCCGACGGCCGCCCGTGCGCTCTCGCTTGAGGCCGGGACCTGCCGCGCGATCGACGGTGACACGCTCCGCTGCGGTCGGGAACGTGTCCGACTGCTCGGCATCGACGCGGCCGAGAGGCGAGGTCACTGCCGGCAGGGGCGCGTTTGCGCGCCGGGCGATCCAGAGGCGCAGCGTGCCGCGCTTCAGCGCCGAATGCAGACTCGCATCACCATCATGCCCGTCAAACGGGACCGATATGGGCGCATGGTCGCAATCATTCATTCTGCCGCCGGCACCAACCTCAGCTGTGCGATGCTGCAGGAAGGAGCAAGCTACGTCGCCCGCTGGGACGATCGGCAAGCCATCCGGCGCAGCTGCTCGAGCACCGTGCGCCAAGCCAACCACCTTTGAGACCCGAACGATTGAGGAGAGTAATATGAGGACGATGACAAAAGCCCTGGGCGCTGCCGGCATCGCCGGCGCATTGGCCATGACGCCGATCGCAGCGCTGGCGCAAGACAGCAGCCGGACGACAGAACTTTACCACATCTTCGATTTCAAAACTCCGATGAAGCGCGCGGAGATGATCCGAATCCTTCAGGACGGCATAAACCCGAACATCTCGAAATCGAACACCGTGACGCCGATCGTCATGGGTCCCGCACCCGAAAAGCCCGGGCGCTTCACGCTGGTAAATCCATTCGAGAACAGCCCTTATGCGGGGTTTGTTTCGACTTCCCAGCTATCGACTATCAAGCAGGCTCGCTGCGATGGAGCCGTCTGGATCAGCTCGGCCGTCAGGAAGGTTCGAGGATCTCAGCAGCTGATGATTACGATGTGCCTGTTCCCCTATGTTGAGGGGTATCAGCTGGACGTCTACGCGATCGACATCAAGGAGAAGGGCGGCGGCCTCGATGCGCGACTGGGCAGGGCGCTTGGGCAGGCGATCGTCGGGAACAGCGACAATTGGACGAACAAGACGATCCTCGATGTCGTGCGCTATGTACGGTCAACGGCAGGCGCAACTGTCTCCTACGTTGACGGGCAACCTGAATTCACCGGGACCCCTTGGGAAGACGGCATCCAGCTCGCCCCATCGGGCGCCGACAAGAAGACCGTCGACACGGCGCCGGCACCGACAGGGCCCAAGACCGACGATCGGAACGACCCAATCAATAAGGAGTCAGGGCAATGAGCGGTTTCGACTTTGATGAAGTTGGCGAATTCGGTTCGCAGAAGGATGCCGATGACTGGGCGCGGGACAACAACATTGATCCGCGCGATGTCGACATAAAGCCGGCGTCCGGAGGGAAGGCTCGTGTCTGGATCAGGCGGGGATCGACGCGCATGTCGGATATCGAGCTGCGAAATAGTCGGGACCGCGGGTTCCTCTGACAACGGCAATTTTTAGTCACCGATCGTCGGAAAACGAGGAACATGACGGGTATCAAAAAATCCCCTGTGAAGATTGCGTTCGGCCGCAATCGATCCGGCAGAATAGTTTCCGTTGCTGACGTGCCGAAGGGCAACGCCTGCGGTGTTTGGTGTTGCGGCTGCGGGGCAGCGCTCCAAGCCCGGAAGGGGGAGCAACGGCAAAAGCATTTCGCACACTTCCAGAGCGCAACTTTACGCCGCTGTCAGATGAGTGCCATTCATGCGATGGCGCAGCAGCTGATAATTGATCGCAAATCAATGAGCTTGCCCGAGCAAGTCTACACGAGCCAACTGTTGAATGGCGAACAGTTCGTCAAAAAATCCCATATCTTGGAGTATGAAAGCGCGGCGTCGGAAGTTGGAATATCAGGCTTCCGGGCCGACATACAGCTTTTCAGCCGCGCGATAGCGGCGGACATTTTTTTGTGAAATCATCGTTACGCACCGGGACTCGGTTGCAAAGTCGGAATTTTACCAAAGCGGGAGCGCAATGGTGTTGGCGATCGATCTTTCGCACCTTCGCGCCACGGTCCCATCGGTTGATGAGTTGGAACACGAGATCTTCAATGGCCACAATACGCGCTGGATCCACAATCCGTTTTTTTACCGCCGAGTTCAGCGAATGGGAGAAGGCCAGGATTAGGACCCAGACGAGCTTGCCGATTCGGATTGCCGAAGTTCGGTGGCGGCGGTGGGATCGACCATCTTCTTCCTACATCTATGAACTGGACGAGTTTACGAAAACCAACGCTAATCCAGTCCGTACAATCTATCACAGCACTGCTTTATTGGCACGAAATTCGGGGTCTCTATTGGCTGTCCACCCGAATGCACCCGACACGTGGATGCCGATTGAGGAAATCTACACGACCTTTTGCGTGTCTAGAACGCCCAACAGACATTTCATTGATGTTAAGCTCGGCCCGCTCAAACATCTCTCCACGGTCTCCCTCGATCATCTGCAGATGGCTAATGATGTTCCTGCGAAACCACGCCTGAAACCTCTGCTCTGGGATCCGACAATGAAGTCCAGTACGGAAGGCCTCAACCGTCGTGCCCCGAGGGATTCCACCGGCACGCTAATTTTCAAAGATAAGTCCGGTAAGCGCTGGTAGCTTACCGCATGGAAATCTGATCGGGCATCAGATGACGGACGGTCCGCCGCATCATCCAGCTCGTGAAATTTCGAAAAACGATCCGTGGCTCCAAAATTTCTGCCAATTTACGCCCACATTTGTCAAAATGGCAAAGTTTCAGAGACTTGCTATCGCACTGCGCCTGCCACGGGGGCAGTAGTGACATTGACGCCTGGGACGGCGCCGCTATCATTGTTTTGTGCAAAAACAATTCCTCCCCCTTGCGGAACCCTCCGAACGCGCAGCTGGATCCGACAACGCAGGCTTATGCCGAGCTGCAGGCCGCGTTCGAGCACTACAATCGGCTGCTCTTCGACGGCAAATTGCCCCACTGTCTGATCACCATGCAGCGGGAAAAGCGGACATATGGCTATTTCTCGCGCCGGCGCTTCGTTCACACCGTCGACCAGCGATCGACCGATGAGATCGCAATCAATCCGTCGTACTTCGCCGTCGTGCCACTGATCGAGATCCTTCAGACCATTGTTCACGAAATGGTTCACGCATGGCAGGCCCATTTCGGGAATCCGTCGAGGCCCGGATATCACAATCAAGAATGGGCCGACAAAAATGGAAGCGATCGGCCTTATGCCGTCCAGCACTGGCGGGCCTGGCGGTGCACGAACCGGGCAGAAGATGGCGGATTACCCAATCCCGGGCGGGGAATTCCAAATTGCAACAGACGCGCTCCTGACAAGCGACTTCAAGATCTCCTGGTGCGACCGCTTTCCGCCAGAAGAGGCGGCCGCCTCGCGGCCGACGTCATCGGCCGCGGCGCTCGGAGCTGGACTTACCGGCATCTTGGAACCCGTCGGGGGCAATCGCTCCAACCGGATCAAATTTCGCTGTCCGGTCTGTGATTCGCAGGCATGGGGCAAGCCATCCTTGCGCCTCATTTGCGGCAACAGCGATTGCGAGCTCGCGCATCTTGTGGCGTCTTCATGACGCCGGCATACATTTCGGCCCATAATTCGCCGAGTTGCTCCGGAGCCGGTCCGTGCACCTCCCCGCGCGAACATACAGGAACCTTGCCGTTCTGGGGTGTTTCCTGTATGTTCGCGTGTGAAGGATTGTGCCATGACCGATTTTCAGTTCAGCAACCACGGCGATGCCTACGATCCGGCTAGGCATTTCGATGCCACGCATCCGAGGCATGGCCTGTCGGACCATTGGCGCGATCAGCACGCTGATGTGACCTTTGCAAGCAGAGACGTCGATCACAGATATGCCGCCGAACTGGGCCCCTACGGCAAAGCGGCCGTGTACGCGCTTTCGGGCCTGATTTTGGCCTATTTCGCATTGGTTTTGTTTTTCGGCGCTCACTAGATCCAGCCCCAGCTCGAAACTGTGGGCTGGATTTAGCGTTTGCGGCCGCGCCCACCGCGGGGCTTCGGATCATGCTCGATGTGTAGGTGATTGTTGGCGGGATTGTCCTTAAACGTCTCGAAATTGACGTCGTAGTCGGACCCTAGCCGTTCGCGAACATCCCGCGCCCACTGCCTCCCCTGAGAAACGCTGATGTCGTTTCCTCGCAGATCGACGCCCTTTCCTTCGGGATGCAAACTGCCACGCGTATGCTGACTGTCGCGTGCAGATGTAACCACGCGTTGTGGTAACCCGAGTGCATGGGCCGAGGCGGCAGCCGCGGTCAACGCCGGCGCCATGCTTGAGTCCATTGAGCCGAGGTTGGCGCCAGGCTTGATGTCGAGGCCAGCGGCGGACGCAACCCCACCGAGATTGACCCTCTGACCACCAAGCGGCGCTTCGCCTGCACCGTCCAGACCGAGAGCTCGCAGCGCGCCGGCAACTCCCGGCATGGTCCGCAGCACCCACGAATCGTTGCGAGCTTCCGCAGTCGCGCCGAGGTTATCGGCCTGTCGCCGATCGCCGAGCAGCGTTGCCCTCATCCCTTTGCTATACTCATCGAGGCGAGCCACACTACCATCCAGTCGACCGCTCACGTTGTTTTTCAAGTCCAACATCTCGCGCGGAGCCGGAGACATCGACAGATGGTCCGCGAGCAGCGATTTCCTGAATACCGGCAGCGCCGATCGCTCGAACTTCGTCGGCAGTTGAGAACGACGGCCCGGCGATTGTCGCCGCCGGCGCATCGGGAACGACACCGAGATCCCGGTGCATTTGCTCGACCCGATCATCCATGAACTGCTTCACCAAGGCATCCTGCGTAATAGCTTGGGTCGGCGTCATATTGATGAGACCGGGATGATAGCTCTGATCGAGATGACGGTTCTGGGGATCCATCATAGCGGTTTGAGCATAACGCACGAAGTCTTGGCTGAGGTTCTTGTTGAGTGCATAGCCATCCCGCTCGAATTGCGAGAATTCGTTCGACCAGCGCTGATACTGATCTTCGGCGCGCGACGCCTCCTCGCTGAGACTTTGCGAGTGACGAAGATCCTGAGAAACCTCCTGGCCGAGACCCCGGACATGGCTGTCCGTCGAAGACGACGTTGCACGATAGAAGCTTTCGCGCGCCTGACGAGCCGACTCGGAATTCGATTCTTTTTCGAGCCATTGATAAGCGTCAGTGTTCGTGTTGGACGACGTGACACCCTGTTCCGTATTTCGGCTGTCGCTCGAGCTCCCATCGGCCCCCGCGCTGACTCCACCTTTAGCTGAAACCGGGCCAAACTGCCCGCCGGCTCCAAGATTCCCGTCTGCACCGACCTTCCCGGTCAGCACGGTGCTACGAGCGAGCCGGTCGGCGTCGCTCTTCGTCATGCCAAATTGGGTCTGCAACGTATTCGACCAGCTCGATGACAGATCCTGGACCTGCGCGATCGACGACTGCAGCGAGCGACCCTCTTCGGTTGTCGCGCTGGCCGACGTTTGCGCAGTGTCGAACAATCGCGCCGATTCCGTCCGCGTCGCTGCCCAGCTATCGTTCGCGGCGACGCGCTTTTGTTCGACCACGCTGGAACCTTGGCTGAGACCCTTTTGCAGCTGAGACCCGAAATCTTTGCTGGCCGAGATGCCGAATCCGAGGTTCGAAATGCCCTGGCTGGTGTCATACGCGAACGTGCCGTCTTCATTGTAGCGCGTGAACGCGCCGTCGCTCGAGCGCTGCTGGATCGTGCCGGCGCCAGTATTGAAACTAGGCGCCGTGGAATATTGGTCGCGGTTCAGCGTGTTAATCTGCCGATTCATCAGCGACGCGTTGCCATAGGCATAGTTGCCCGTGGTGGCTTCGGCGGCCGCCTGCTCTGCTGCATTCTGGCTCGGCGATAGAAAGCTCGCCGAATGCGACGCGATCGCCATAGCGCCCTTGGCCATGCCCGCTGCGATGAACGGAACCGACATGATCATGTAGCCGGCGAGCGCGCCGACGTCCTGGTTCAAGGCCGAGATACCGGAGAAATTGGCGGCAGTGAGACCACCATTAGCCCCCCAAGACGCCAAGGAATCCTGCCAGCGCGACATGAAGATCATGTTCAAGATAACGAACAGCGGTCCCCAAGCGGCGAGATAGAAGAAGCCGGTTATGTAGCCCTTGGCTACCGTCATCCCGTTGGTCGGCAGCAGCATCAGCAGAAACAGGATCGGGAACAACGAATAGAAGACAACCGTCAACACGATGTTCAGCAACGGAACCCATTTCATCGCACCGCCGGCGATCGTCGAATAGGTGTTGCGAGTCTGGATGTCCGCGCGTGTCTGAGCAAAAGCGTCGATCGCGCCCTGCGCGGAACCGCTCGCAAAGCCGTCGCGCGCCTCAGACAATGCATTGATGAACATTGCCTGCCTAACAAGCTGACCACTGCTCGACGACATTCCTGCCGCGCCCATTCCGTTGATGTCGTTGTTGAACCGGGCGGATGCCTGTGCAGCGGGAATGCCGGGGAAGAACTGGGCAGCAATTTTCGGAGCGGCGACCGCATAGTAGCTGTTCCAGCCAGCGCTGATGAACGTATACGCAGTCTGACATGTTATGATCCCCGACGTGCCGTCAGGGTAGATATACTGCTGCGACAGAGCGACCGAGCCCGGCCCCATAGCGGCCAAGAGGTCGGACGATTTCAGAATGTCGTCATATGTCTTGCGGCCGAGAAGGACGTCATAAAAGACGCACTGCTTGAAATGCTCGTTGAGATTGGTCGCATAGACTGGATCGTCGATGCGGAGGCCCTGCGTCGCATCGAGCAGCTTAGCTCCATATATCATGCCCCCTGTCGAATAATTCAGGACCTGAGGCATCGCGAAAACCGTCTCGGCCGCGCGAGTGAGATAATCGCCGATCTGGCTCGTGAAACCCGCGATCAGACCGAGGCCGACGGGAACATTATCGACCACGGCCGCGGTCACGCCGGGATTGGTGCGATCGGTGACCTTGACCGAAATGGTAGGCACCATCACCACCATATACATCAGGGTCGCCTGCATGAACCACTTGAGCAAGGCTCGCGGATCCATGTTCCACGCCGTGACAAGGAGCGCCCACGTGAATGCCATCACCATTACGACGCGAATGAGGCCCCGGTAACCACCGGAGCCAGCCCACGACGCAACCGCGTTGAAGACGTTGACGAGATATTCGCCGCCGCCGACCGTGAAGACCTCGATCATCGCACGCGCTCCTTCAGCCCGTAATCAGGGCCGCAAACCTTGCGCCGAGAGAGCGCGGGAAAAATTAAGTGATGCCGCCATCCCGGGAGCCATCCGAGACTGCAGCGTGCTTTCGATCATCATGGCGCGATCGACGATCTCGAACGTTCGCGTGACCCGCTGATTGACGGTGCTTTCGCGCTCGAACAGCCGCTGGCGCACGCGCGCGAGTTGCTCATTGAACTGGCGCAGATTTTCCGCATCGGCCTGATTGCTATTGTTCGACTGCCCCGCCGCAACCTGGTCGAGCATCCGCTGGACGATCGAGTTGAGGAGGTCGATCGCCGTGACTTCCGCCAGCGTATTGAGCTCGCCGGGCGAGAGGTTGAAGCCCGAAGCAGCCTGAACGGCGACCACTTTGTATAGCGGGATGCTGGCGACCCCGAGAAGGTTCTTTTCTTCGGTGGTCAACGCCCCGTTCGTCCGCACCTTGTCACTCATTGACTGGATCAAGGCCGCAACGCGGGGACGAAGTGCCGTGCCGCCCAGCGCCGGTATGGTGCGTCTGCCGGGGCCGAGGCACTTATCGGTTTCGTCACATCCCAAGACGTCGATCGGCTTGTCGCCGTCGAGCAGCGCATCGAGGATCGCAGGATCGCCCTCGCCGCGATAAATGATGGGGAGCGGATCATTATCGGATGGCCGCTTACCGACGACGATCGTGCCCGTCAGTGTCATTACGAGCTCGCGCATCTGACGGTCGGCACTTTCGAGGGGCGATTGCTTGATCATGTCCCAGGCGTAGTTTTTCGGCCCCGGCGTCATTGCCGCGAGCGCCGGGTCTGTGTTCGAATTGATCGTCGAGGACCGCTCGCCGCCATTTCCGCAACCGCGGCGCGATTTTTGCCCAATCCGAGAAGCGCCCTGCGGACGTACCGATCGACTGACAGATACGATCTTCGGCCGCATCGACCTTCGGCCACACGGCGCCGACGGCCGCCGCTGCGGACTCGCAGCTCTGCATGTTGAACTGGTTCACCTTGTTGGCGATGTCCTGCATCTGATCGATGACACCGCCAATTTGTGGGCTGATGCTGTCGATCGCGAGCTTGAAGGCGAAGCCGATCGCGTTGTTGGCGATCGCTTTCAGGTTCGCGACGAACTCCGACATGTTGATGAAGGAAAAGGAGCCGGTGAAGATGTCGATGCCGCCGCAACCCGCCCGAACCTTCGGGAGCTGGATATTGGCTGGATAGACACTCTTTTTGCGGGAAGCGTGCCCAGACGGAGCCCAGCGAATAGTAGCCGGCGGATTGTCCCTGATAGGCCGTCGCGCCGGTGGCATTCGCCGAGGCGCCCATGTCATTGAAGAACTCGCTCATCTCATCACCGACGCCCGCCTGTGCCGGCGCAGCTGCAACAGAGAGAGCAATCACGCCGATTCCTATGCGTGACACGGCGACGCGGATCCGCGCGACGAACGTAAGGTCAGCCATCAGAAGTCACTCCCCGCTTTGGTGCTCGTGAGCGTGAAAATCCGCTCGGTGATTTCGTCGGCCGACAAGATGCCCGTGCCGATCGGGATCGGCCGCTTCCGAACCGTGTCATAGAGGACGAGTGCGGGGGTGGCCTTGGAGCTCAGACCCATCTTGGCGTGCTGGCCGACGTCGACGACGTAATTGGGAAACACGCGATTGGGGCCGCCGTCCATGGAGACGGCAACGACATTGAAGCCACTCCCATCAGCGAGCGATCGCAGGATTGGAGCAAAAAATGTCGCAGGCACCGCAGCTCTGGGCGTAGAAGTAAAAGATCCCGTAGCGCTTCGAGAGATTGCGAAGCGCCATTTCCTGCTCAGCTTTGCGGTTATCAATCCATGCTCGCTTCGCCAGCGTCGTCACCGGGCGCTGCAAAGTGTAATCGAGATCGGGATTTTGCCACATGGACCGCTGCCAGACGTCCGAGAACATCGATGCGCGGTCCAGCTGTTCACGCTGGAAGCGGATATAGGCAGTTACGTTTTCTTCGGAGGGCTCAAGGATCGCCCTTGCCTTCAGCTCGTCAAGTTCCTTCGAGATCGAAGCTAGACGTTCGCTGGCTGCAGTAGCGTTTGGCGCCGGCGTCTTCTTTTCGGAAGGTCGAGGTTTCGGTTTCTCGCAATAGAACCAGGTCCCGAGCTTGCGATCGCCGCAATAGAAATCACCGGATGCTGCCTCGCTGTCGTCGGCCGATCGGTCATTGGGAGATGATGCCGATTCGGCCGACTCTGGTTGCGGCTGCGCATATAGCGGTGAGCCGGCTGCGACCAAGCCGGCGCATACGAGCGCGAGCGAACTACGGATCGCCTTCTTCATCTTGCTCCTCCATGTTGGAAATGCCGCTCTTCAGCGACCACATGACCGCTTTCGTGAGCGGCGATTTGTGCATTTCTACAACCGCGCGGCCGAGCGGGGTCGTGTGCACAAACCCTTCCTCGTTGAACGCGACCCATTCCTTCTCGATCAATGGCTTGATCGTGTGGGACAGCTCTTCCGGGTTGATGCCGTACCAGTCCTGCATCGAGAGCATGACCTCTTCGACGGCAACCGGAGAATCCCCTCCCGCGCGCATCAGAACGCCGAGCTGCAAACTGCTCACCTCCGGCCAGTGCCCCGGGGCCATGATGTACCGCTCGATGCGCGCGAGATGAGCTTTCTGCTCCTCTGGGCTCAAGCGGTCGAACTCTTCCTTCTCCATGTGTGGCATCTCCCTTGCTGGCCAGGCAGACGGTCATCTGTCCGGCCACCTTTTAGCCATGCTGACCCAGTCAGCAGAGAAGTCGGCTAGCCTGAACGAGCCGCCGATGCGCGCCAAAATTTCACGGCCCGTCGCAGTTGCGTGTAGCTTCAAGTTGTCGACGTCCCACGCCAGCCAATTTTTCCCGATCAAGCCGTCAACCAGCTCGGCAAGGTCGAGCATGGTCAGCGGGGGAGAAAAAAACTCATCGACCAAATACTTAATCTCATCGGCCTCGAGCGGTGCATCGCCGCTGCAAAGCTTCAGAACAGTCCATTCGTGAATCATCACGTCCGGAAAATCCGAACGCTCCGCCACTGCCGCGCGCAACGACCGCGGTGGATTATTTGCCGGCGTCGGGTCGATCGCGGCCCTGATCGGCGTGGAGTCGGTCATCCTGTCAATTCCCTCCCGGTCCATTCTGCCTGTAGTAAGCATCGATCTTTGCCTGAATTTCGCTGGCCATCTCGGCCTCTTCCGGGAGCTTCACGGCTTCGAGGAAGTCGGCATAGATGTCCGAGAAATCCATTTTGCTCATGTCGAGGCGCGAAAATTCATCGATCGTGAAGCCCGCACATTGTTCTTCCTTGGGCTTGCCCCACGGCTTGTCGATTTGCGGACGGCCCTGTTCTTGGAGGATCCGCGTGAGCTTCGATTCAAAGCAGCAATAGGCCTTGCGCTTCGTCTGGCAGACCCCGAGGAAGCTCGACGAACAGTAGCTACCGATCGACACGCACAGCCCGAGGCGGTCTTTCACATCGAGCTGCTTTTCTTCGTTCGAACAGAGGAAAGTGGTCAGGAACTGGGTCGCGATGCCCGCGAGCGCAGCAGGACCGCCGCTCAACCCGGCCCAAGCCGCAGCGGCCGCGACACCGCCGCTGAAAAGACCTGACACCTTGCCGGCGCAGCAATTGACCAAGCCGAACACCGGCTTGTGGCATGTTTCGCGCGTCCCTTTGAAAAGGCCGAGCGTGTCGGGATCGAATTCCTTGCCAACCTGGTCGATCGCGCCGAGGGCGACCAGCGCATCCTTGAACTCGTTGGACGCCTCATCCTCGATCTCGCTGCAGCTACCGTTGATGCAATACATCGAACCGCCGCAAACATATTCCTTCACGTCGGTCGGGGTCGAATTCGGGATCGGGCATTTGAAGGTGCGTTCCATGACCTTGCACGGACCGTTCGGCTCCTCATCCAGACAGGTGTCTTTCAAATGGCTGCACTTGGGATTGGCCTCGAGCTCGGCACACTCGCTCTGCCCGGCGCTTTCGCCGTAGCAGGTGCCGTTCTGTTCGGTGGTCCCTTGCGGGCAAACCATTGTCACCGTCGCCGGCAGCGACAGGGTCAGCGAACACGTCGTCCCCGACAGGGTGTAATTGGCGGGGCAACTATAATTGGGCTGTGCAGGATAGGTCTTGGTGCACGTCGTGCCCGAAAGGGTGAATTCGGTAGGGCAGCTATAATTAGGGGTCGCGGGCTGCGTTTCTGTCTTGCTGCACATATTGCCATCAAGGCTGTAACCCGTCGGGCAGGAGAAGATCGGGGTCGCCGGCTGCGAGAGAACGGATTTGCACTTGTCCCCTTCCACTGCCCAGCCTGCAGGGCAGCTATATGTAACGTCGGCAGGCTGCGCGAGGTCGATCGTGCAGACAGAGCCCGCCAGACTGCCGCCGTTCGGGCAGCTATAGGTGACGGTCGCGCTGGTCTCATCGGTGCGCGAGCAGGTCGTTCCCGAGAGGTTGAAGCCGGAAGGGCAATAATAGACCGGTGACGCCGACGTCGACGTGACGATCGTGCAGGTCGTTCCATTCAGCACACCACCGCTGGGGCAGGTATGCGTGACGGTCGCGGGCAAAGTGCTACTGGTGTTACAAACATTGCCAGCCAGCGTGCCGCCGCTCGGGCAGCTATATGTTACCGAGGCCGGGCTGGAAGAGCTCGTTTGGCATGTGGTTCCGTTTAAAGTACCGCCATTCGGGCAGCTATAAGACACGGTGCCAGGGGTGACGTTCACCCACGTACACATCGACCCTTCGACGATGGTGCCACCCGGGCAGGTGTAATTGACCCTTGGATGGAAGAAGCACTTCCGCCCTGAATATCCTTGAGCGACCCCTTCCTTGTAGAAACCAATCCAGCCCGTCGGGCAGGTGCTGCCGGTTTTTCGCGAAACCGCAATAAGGCCTACCCTCGAAGGTATAGAGAGTATCCATGAGCGCCGTGACGGGACACTGATAGACCGGCGTACCCGGCGTCTGATTCGACGTCTCGCAATTGGTGCCGTTGAGCGTCCCCCCGCTGGGGCAACTATAACTGGCCGTCGCTGCATAGCTGCCCGACGTGACACATTCGGTCCCCTGCAGCGTACCGCCATTGGGACAGCTATAATTCGGCGTGGCGCCATAGCTGCCGGTCGCCGTGCAACTTGTTCCCACAAGCGTATAGCCTGACGGGCAGCTGTAATTTGGGACCGCGCTGTATGTCCCTGTCTGCGTGCACGTCGTGCCGGAAAGATCATAACCTGACGGACAGGTGTAGTAGACGTCAGCCGGCTGCGAGAGCGTCCGTGAGCATGTCGTGCCGGTCAGATTATATCCGTTCGGGCAGCTATAGCTGGCCGTCGCCGCATAGGTGGATTTCGACCGGCACGTGGTGCCCTCGAGAACATATCCTGCCGGGCAGTTGTAGTTCGGCGTTGCTGATTGCTGAATGGTGCGAACGCAGCGATCACCTTCGAGCATATAGTCTGCAGGGCAGCTATACCCCGTGATAACCGCCGGCTCGGTCGTCGTGCGAGTGCAGGTCGTGCCCTGAAGGTTGAAGCCCGGAGGACAGCTGTAGCTCGACACGGACGCGGGCTGGGTAACGACACAAGTCGTCCCCTGCAGAACGCCGCCGTCCGGACAAGTGTAGGTCACGTCCGCAGGCTGCGTGAGCGTCTTGGTGCAGGTCCGCCCGACGAGCGTATATCCATCCGGGCAGCTCAGCTCTTCAACGCGATCCGGGGTGGTTACGGTTACACCGACGTCACATGTAGCGTCGTAATAGTCCTGCTTTTCACCGACTTTGACCTCTTCGCAGGTTCCCGGGGTATTGGAGATATTTTTCGCCGAGCTCCGAACTCCCGGCATTGTCGTTGATCTCCTGACCCTTCTGGCGAATGTCCTCGAGCCACGCTGGATCGACCTGTGAACGGTTGGCATCACCGCCCATCATGACCTGCCAGGCTTCGTTCCCGACGGCGCTTCCGCCCGCCGAATTCAGCGCCCCGTCGTCGCTCCCGAACAGATTCGATAGATCGTCCGGTGCCGTCGCGTAGCCAGGAATAACGTCTGAATTGACTTCCTGGTCCGGGATCGAGGCGGCGCCTTCTTTCCCCGATTTGGCAAAGGCCTCGCCGTCCTTGCCCGCGGCGGTTATTTCTCCCGACGCCGGCGCCGTCTGGGCAAGTGCCGTCAAGGGGGCCGCAACCGACAGCGATATCGCCGCACCCATACCGACAGCACATCGGGTCCAACGCTGCACGGCGGCGAAAAAACAGGTTGTCGCTCATATGCCCCGGCCTCCCTTCAGCCGCGCAAGCGCCTGACCGGCGATCGGCGCGCCCGGGCCCCGCCCGTCGACAAACGTCTCAAGCGCATATTCAAGCGGTACATTTCCGCTCATACGATCGAAGGGCGGAACAGAGGTCCGGCAGTTGAACCCATCGCAAAGCTCGAACTCGGACGTCACGACGACGATCGCCGGCACCGCCGTCACGTCGAATGCGCGAAACAGCCGGGGATCTATCCCGATGCTGCCATAGGCGTCTTCATTGTCGACAACCTTCATGATGCCCTGCTGGAAGGCTTTCATGGAATTGCCCGGGAAGCCGTTAAAGACGACCGTGCCGCCAGCCTTCGCCGTGTCGCGAATGAGCTTCTTCAGGCTCTGTTCCGGCATCGACAAGGACGCAAACACGATGAGCTGGGGTGCTCCCTTATCGCTCGCCTCGAGATCGTTAGAAGCCTGCAACATCTGATCGAAGTCGATCGGGCCTGCAGGACCGCCACCGAGGATCCCTCTGTTATCGCGAAGATTGCGATTCCCGCCATCGGCGGCCGACTTCGCCTCTTCGCGCATCTCCTCGCCGCGCCGCGCAACTTCGCGGACGAGCGCTTCCGCATCCGGATCGGCAGCTTCGCCGCGGCTCAGCACCGCTTGAAGATCCAGCCCGTCCACAGTTTGCGCCAGAACGGCGACGCCGCCGACCACGCTGATTGCGGCGGCGGCCGCCAAGACCTTGGCCTTGCGAGACCAATTGTTCAAAGGACGCAGCAATTTCGCTTCCTCCACACAAGATAACCCATGTCTTCACCGACAGCGGGATAGGTGTTGCCGGAGCCCGGCTTCATGTCGGAGGCGCCGATCGGCGGGCAGGCCCAACGGCCCTTCACCATCGGCGAGGGCACAGTGGCCTGAAACCGGTACTGCTGCTTGCGCATGATCGGCATGATATATTTGCCGCAAAGGCCCTTCTTGCCCATGGTTCCCCACGCGATGCCTTGCCGGTGCAGTTTGAATGCAAATCGCGACAGCGCGAGGCGGCTGGACTGAACATGGCCGATATGCTCGGAGATGTTCCCGTTCATCGGGTACATCGATCCGAGGCAGCCGGCGCACCAGAAGAGCGGGTCAAGCGGAAGCTTCAGAGTCGCCGCACCGCAATCGGCTGAACAGGCGGTTTGGGCCAACGGATTGGCGAACAAGGCAACTTCGGGATTGATGAGTGCGGTCAGCGCATCATCCTGCCAAAGCGGATCGATTTCGGTGACATAGGCGATATCGAACGACGATTGCTCGAGGCAGGCGACGTCAGTCAGGATCTCCATCCAGTAGAGCAACGGATAGACGTACCAGTGAACGTGCCACTTCGCGCCGCGGTCATGCCCGTCCACGCTATCAGCGGCGCGGCCGTGCCCGATATTGAATCCCGGCGAGATTTTCTTGCCGCCGAGGCTGGCAAAGCACCAAGGCTTCATCGTCACGTCTGCAAGGCGAACCGGCTCCCAAAAGCCCATTGCAACGCCGATCCTGGGCAACGGCGATCCGCACGCGCAGATAGGTAGATCCGGGTTGTCGGTGTCAGCGCGATCGGACGGAAAAATCTTGAGCCCGCCCACCGAGAGCGGGAAGAGGCATGACCAGCAAACGTCGGTGACTGGATTGACGAACTTGCCCGTGCATTTGCCGGGCGTCCCCTCAATGCCGCTGGTGATCTGAGCGCGCGCCGGCGGCGCCGAGGCCGAGACAGCCATGAGCGCGCAAAGAAGAAGCAACAGGGACATAAGACGCAGCGGTGCGGAGCGGCCAGCGCGGATGCTGAGAATTTTCATTTTCGGCCGACCCCAAGCGGAACCTCAGAAACGCGCATGGCTTTGCCTTCCGGCTCGACGATGGCGGGCACAGCGCGAATTCCGAAGCGGCCGACGAGGAAGCCGCCCTGATCGAAATAGAACCGGCGCTGATGTTGCGTCATCGCGTCGAGCGGAGCGCCCTTGATCATGATCAACTTGGCCGACTGGTCGTCGAAGCGGCGCAGCGCCCAGTTGAGCTGATCCTTGTCATCGCCGTCGATGAACACCAGCTTTTGGCGGATCGTAACGAAATCCATCGGGTTGACCCGCTGGCCCGCGCGCGCGATCGCGTTGCCCTTGTTATCGTAGATATCCTGCTCAACAACCATCGCCGGATCGAAGATCCAACTGCGTGCGCGTACCGCCAGTGCAATCCCGC
>FUIF01010035.1_pt1 | contig 19769 bp, 30 predicted proteins | sample 1003461 | NCBI WGS metagenome assembly FUIF01 (sample SAMEA80401918, study PRJEB19352) | marine metagenome | reverse complement strand
CATTCTGTCTATTATCAATTGACAGTACTTAGGATCTAACTCCATACCGTAGCACTTTCTCTTTGCTTGGTGTGCTGCTACCATTGTTGAGCCTGAACCAAGAAAGGTGTCAATTACTATGTCTTGTATTTTGCTGCTATTGATAATGGCTTTATGTGGTACTCCTATTGGCTTTGGAGTTTTGTGTTCTGTTGTTCTGTCAACATCAACTTCCCACACATCGCTTTGTGAATTGTCTCCATAAAATGGCGAGTTATTTTCTTTAGTAGCATATACAATGAACTCGTGTTGAAATCTGTACCGCTTGCCAAGTCCCCACATATTTTTTTTCCACACAATACAATGCTTTACAATATAGTTGCACAGTTCAATTTGCTTTTTTACTCTGTCATATATTCTATAATCACAACACACATAAACTGAATGGCTATTATATTGCTTAAACACATCCAATAAAAATTGATCAAAATCATCCCAATCCATATTGTCATTGGCAAACCACTCATTTGGATTTAGCCTTGTTTCAGACTTTGCCTCGCTTTTGTTCCAACTTTTTAGTGCATTGTATGGAGGATCAGTAAACACCATATCTGCCTTTTCGCCATTCATCAGCTTTGCCACTTGGTCAGAATCCGTACTATCTCCACACAACAACCGATGCTTGCCTATCTCTATAAGGTCTCCAAGAACAACGTCAACCTGTAAGTTGTCAGGCTCTTCGTAGTTGTCCTCTTCTGCTTCTAATACCTCAACGTCCATATCAGGCAAGTCTAAACCCCAATCATTTAGGTCAGAAACGTCCCACTCGTTTGCAAGTAGTTCCCAATCCCAATCCCCAAAGCCAACGTTGTCCTTGATAATAAACTGCCGTTGCTCCTCCTCTGTTAGGTCATCAGCGTAAACAACAGGCACTTCTGTTAGTCCTATGTGCTTACACGCCTTAAGTCGCATATTGCCACCTAATACAATGTTATCCTTGTTTAGTACAATAGGCCTAAGTTCAAGCATACGTGGAAACTCCTCGATTGACTTGACCAACTTGGCAAACTTGTCCTTGTTTATGCTGCGTGGGTTATTTGGGTTCTGCTTAATCGCAGACAACTTCATTATTTTAGTGTTCATCGTATCTTAAATATATCACCACTTCGGTGTAAGTGTATAGTGTTCTTGTCAACAACGTCCTCAGGATCAATAGACAGTCCTTGATAACGCACCTCAAAATGTAGGTGAGGCCCTAATGAGTTACCTGTGCTTCCTACAATGCCAACAGGATGCCCTTGTCCAATCCAATCACCTTCCTCAACAAGCAACTCTCTAAGATGTGCGTAGTACGTCTCTAAGCCGTTCAGGTGCGTAACGATGACCAAGTAACCATATCCTCCGTTGTAACCTGTCTTAGCGTACCTTACACGCCCTAACCACGAACTATAAACCGTGTCTCTATTGTTGTGCGATATATCAAGTCCGTGATGTATTCTTCCGTTACGATATCCGTGTCCACTAACAAGTACACCGTCAACAGGATAGTGTATATCTGTTAAGTTTAATGTTGCCGTGTCAGGTAAACTTACAGGTCGGTAGTGTATCTGTGCTGTTGTATTTAATGCTATTAGAAGCATTATGCCCATTGTATAATGATAAGCCATAGTATAAGTGTTAATCCTATTGTAAGAAGTAGTACGTCCATCATAGTTCACTTAGCATTGTTAGCAACTCCTGTTGTGGAAACATATCGCTCTTGTACTTATTGGTGTTGCTGTGTGTCCATAGTCCTTTAACCCTGCCGTAGTACGCATCTACGTTCCACTCAAATGCCGATGCACCTTTCTCTTTTACAAGTTTTGGCAATCCATCACGTATGTCAATGTTGTCTCGGTTACCTATAAACTCAATCAAGTGCTTTAGTGCGTTCAGTTGCTTGTCGCTGTATCTGTGCCAATACTTCTTATTTTTAAACGCCTTGTCAAGTTTAACAATCTGCTCCTCGTGGACTTTGTGTCCTGCATAGCATTTGCCGTTTACGATGTAACTAAAGTTGCACACCTCGATGCCAACACTATCCGTGTGCATTGCTTGATTTCCGTTCTTTCCTAAGTGCCAAGCATAACCACCGTCAGGAATACACTTGACAATCTCGCCATCATACTCAAAGTCTGTATTAAAGATTGACGGCCCACCAATAACAAACTCGGTTGCAATCCGTCCACGCTTATCTCGTCCCCAATTATCAATACACTTGTAAGGGTTATGCCATCCTGCTGTGTGATGCAGAAACAGATACTCCTTTTTCGTAGGCCCTTCCAAATACTCGCCTTTCGGTAAGTAGTGGTTTCTAATGTCTAAGTCTGCAAAGTGTTCAGGCTGTGTGTCTGCTTCTTGTTTGTCTGTGGTTGCAAGTTGCAACATTGTCCACGTCTTAGGGCCAACAATACCGTCTGACCATAGTCCTTTGTTCTTTTGGTACTCCTTTACGAAGTGTTCTGTGATCGGCCCAAATATGCCGTCAACGTCAATTCCAAGTGCTTCTTGGATAACTTGCACATTGTCTCCTGTGCATCCTTGATATAATACTACCATAATCTAAAAATAATTAAAAAAATTTACGCTTTACACACGGTTATGATGCCTCCGTTGATTACATCGCTTCCAATTAACACCACACTTCCGTTAGGGTTTACGTAGAAGAATCCTGTGTCTCGGCCTCCTCTAATCATTTTGCTTAACTCGTTAACCTCTATGCCTCGACAAAACATTGTGGTCATTTCTCCATTGTACTCTATGTCAATTCTTGTCTTCATAACTCTCTATTGCTTTAAATATTTGTAATGCTACCTGTGGCACTATTGCGTTTCCGTAGGATTTGATTGATTCTTTTCGCCATTTTGAAAAGGTAATGCCGTCCAATTCTTTGGGAATCCCATCATTTCCTCCACAAACAGGGGATTGAGTTGGGAAGTTTTGCCATCTGTGTTTGGCAGCATCTGTGCAACGTCCCTGAGTTTCGCTCCAAACTCCGTGCTTGTGTTGTCCGATACTCGAACCCATCTTGTCCCCTTGTTCTTTATCTGTCTTGGGTCTGATACTCCTCCCTCTACGTCCGATGCCACAGGTGTTGGCAGCATTCCGCTTTTGGCCATTTGCGTTAGATGTATGCCGTATTTTGTCCCTGTTGTGTGGTTGATATTTTCTCCGTTGGTCAGTTCCCTTTGATTGTGGTGGTCGGTCGTTTTTACAGTAGGCAACAAACCACACTCTGTCTCTTCTGTGCGGAGCGTTGACGCTTGCAGCAGGAAGTATAAACGGTTGGACTTCGTACCCTTCAGCTTCCAAGTCAGCTTGCACCTCCTCGAATACCAACCCTCCATTCCAATTAACAATGCCACGAACGTTTTCGCCCACAACCCAACGTGGTTGAATCTCTCTAATTGCTCTAAGCATTTCAGGCCACAGGTGGCGTTCATCTTCCTTTCCAAGTCGTTTGCCTGCTGCTGAGTATGGTTGGCAAGGGAATCCTCCTGTAAGGATGTCGATGTGTCCTCTGTGAATAGTGAAATCTGTTTCTTTGATGTCTCCATAACTAATTGATTTAGGGAAGTGATAATTTAATACTTTGCGAGGGAACTCCTCCCACTCGCAATGGAATACGTTTGTCCAATCCATCCATTCTGCTGCAAGATCGAACCCACCTATGCCACTAAAAAGGCTTCCGTGATTCATAATAAATAAGTTTTAACGCTTCTTTGCGTTCATTAAATAAATCATAACGCTCTTGCTGCTCGTGTTCTTCAGGCAGCATTAGCATAATGTTGTCAGGGTTAAGCTTAAACGATGGATAAGTTCCTTTGCTTAGTATGTGAGCGAACTGCCAATGCCATCGGTAATCGTGGCGTGGTAATAACGGCTTACCTGATACCTCGCTTACGTGTTCACGAGTTGCCCAAACAAACTCAAACAGTTCCTTCTGCGTTTTCATAGTCCACAATATCCTGAGTCACACTCTCCAAAACTATCGTCAAACAGTTTTATCTGTGGTTTCCACTTTATAATCTCGTCATACGTGATGCCTGTCCTGAACGTACCCTTTGCCTTAGATTCCATCTTTGCAAAGTATTCCATCTTCTTAGGATTTCGTGTGTGCATATGCTTTAACAACAACGGCCCACGCCAAAAGCAACCAACGCAATTATTCATATACGCAAACCTTACAGGCTTATCTTTCCAATACGCTTCAATTTGGTCTTTGTATATATTGTCATCAATTAAGGGATACTCAGGAGCACAATACTCAATGGTCTGCCACTTGTTGTTGCCGTTCTTATGCTTTCCGACTACAATCTTTACCTCTGTCTGTCCGTTGTCGTTTAATTTTGCGTTCATCGTGTTGGCTCTTCGATGCTCATTTGCTCTAAAACCAAAACGCATAATAACATCGTCCTGTATTGTGTTGTGTCTCCACGTTGCAATTGGCAAAGTCTTGAGTTCAGTAGTGCAATACCTTGCCATCTTATTAGGTAAATACCCACTTTTTACTTGCCTCATACCTTCGAACGTTGGCCCTGTAACCCAAGTAATAGGTCGGCCAATAAACTGCTCAAGGTCAAGCATTGTATAAATAATTGTATCGTCCTCTGCTGTTCCGATAAAAGGTGCTTGTAGTCTGTCCTCCACCTCCTTGCGTATCTTCTCGTCCTTAAACCGACAAGATTCATCCTCAATACGAACAAGACTAAAAACATCGTAGTCAGCAGGATAGTTAGCTGCAATGTAACTTGACGTTTTGCCTCCTGATAAACTATTGACCGTCTTCATAAGTCTTAACGACTGCTGTAAGTATTTTCTCCACCACCTCATCGTTCTTCATCAATGCAAGTAACCCCTCGGCACACTTGCTTGCATCTCCGTGCATTCCTGCCGTGACTACGCCTTTACGATTTACGTACACTACCAATGCGTGATCAATGTCCTGAGGAACTGCATCCTTGATTTTCTGTCGTAGTCCCATTAGAACGGCAATTTATCTCCATAACCTGTATCAGCAACAGGCTCTGCCTTTGGTTGTGTCTTACCACCACCAACAAACTCAAAGCTACTAACCTCTACATCTACGGCATAACGATCAATTCCGTTTTTGTCTTGGTATTTACGGTGTCGAGTCTTTCCTTCGATATATATTTGGTCACCTTTGTTAACGTACTTGTGTAGTATCTCGGCTGTCTTGCCATACGCCACCACATTGTGCCAATCTGTGCGTTCTTGCTTCTCTCCGTTCTTTGTCCAACGCTCAGACGTTGCAACACTAAACTTACAAATTGTCGTGCTTGCATCCACGATCTCAGGTTGTTGTCCAACCCTTCCTAAAATTAACTGCTTATTCATAAATAATCTTTTACTTTGTCATAACTAACGCTCTTAACGTCCTCCATTTTACCCCTGCACCCACAACTGTGGGGTCTTGTTGCGTATGTGTAAGTGAACTTGCCACAATCGCATATCTGTATACCTTTCTCTGCCGTGCTGCATTTCCATTTGCCACAGATGCAGGTCAAGGTGTTTCTCTTTTCGCTGTACTTATACATTGTTCCAAAATCTAAGTAACTGTGCCTGCTTCATCTTTAAAATCTTATCGTTCTTAGAATCAAACGCATACAACAATTGGCCAACAATCGTAACGTAATCCTCAAGGCGTGACCACTCAAAGTAAGACTTATCGACTTCTAAGCCGAAAATCTCATCGTGTGCCTCTCGTAATGCGTTTATATTCCCTGTAACCAAGTACTCACAAACTCGTTTCTCAAACAAGTGCAAGTACCCCTCTGCTATTGTCTCATAAGTGTCAAGCATATCCCTAATTTACTAAATTTTAAAATGGCGTAAACTCCACATTGTCAACATCCCAATTATCGTAACGACTACTTTGGCCGACAAATCGCAAGTCGCAAACAAGGCACTCGCCTTCTCGGTTTTTCTTTATTATGCCGTATGCCTTGCCCTTTTCGGTCTGTCCTCCTCGTATAGGATCGTCAGGTAACTCGTAGTAATCAGGTCGATACAAAAAAGTTACCGTATCAGCATCCTGCTCTATACCACCTGATGCACGCAAGTCAGATAGCTGTGGAACTTTATTAGGTCGTGACTCAACGCTTCGACTCAACTGATGCAGTAATACAATTGGTATGTCTAACTCGTTTGCCATTGCGTGAATGTTTTTAGAGTTTTGCGTAACGCCTCTGTATTCATCTCCGCCATCGTCCATAAGTCCAAGGTAATCCATTACAAGAATAAACTTGCCAAACTTAGCCTTCCACTTTAGGCACTTAATCCGTAGCTGTGCAAAGTTAATGCTTGGCGTATCGTCAACCTCAAAGTCAAGGTCTTGCATTGTAGTGTGTGCTTGATCATACTTCATACGTTCAGAGTCGTTTATTCTGTTAAGACGTAACCGTTCTGTTTCTATACCGCTTAGATAAGACTCTACACGAAGTGCAATCTTGTCCCTAATCATTTCGCCACTCCAAAAGCAAACAGGCAACTCCCTACAAGCATTGACCGCAATACTAACGGCAAAGGCTGTTTTACCCATCGCAGGACGTGCCGCAACCACGTGAACTCCTGTGTACAATCCTCCAATTGCTTTATCCCATTTATGCAGTCCTGTCGGTACTCCCATCATACCACCTTCTCGTGTGCTACGTTCGGTCAGTTCACGATTCATAATTGTAGCAAGTCTCTCAGGCTTTACCTGCTCAAAGCTTGTTGTCATTGCATTGACTCGTTGTTGTACGTTGTCAAGCAAGTCATTCACCGATACGTTGTCCTTCTCGGCCTCTTGTGCGATCATCAAACCCATTAGTTCGAGTTCTCGCTTTATGGCTTTGTTTTTTAGTATCCAAGCGTGAGACTCGATATTAGCGGAACTTCCAATCTTGTTAGTTAATGCTGCAACGTTATACGCTTTAAGGTTGCTACGCTTTGCTTTTAGTTTGTCGCATACCGTTAGCAAGTCAATAGGCTTGCCGTCTGCGTTTACTTCGACAATAGCCGTGTACACCTCCTCGTGCCATCCTGTAAAGTAATCAGGTTGTAGTATGCCTGATACTACGTGATATGCACCTTTTTCCATTAGGATTGATCCTAATACAATTGCTTCTATTTTCTCGTGTTTCATTAGGCAAATTTATAATTAGGTTTTGACTTTTCCTCTTTGTTCCACCACGTTCTTGCAGTAGACTTCCAATTCTTTATCGCTATGTTGTTGGACTTAATCCATCCTTGCGAATCGTAATATAGAAAAAACTGAGATGCCTCAGATGCAGATTTACCATTTTCTTTAAAGTACTCTGTTACCTGTTTCTCTGTTGGCTTAATAAACTTATGTTCTGTTTTTTTCTCTTCTTTTCTTTAGCATTGCCGTTGCTATGCTGTTGCATTGCCGTTGCATTGCCGTTCCATCGTTTGTGTGCTTTTTCTTGTGCAAGTTTAGTGCGATTTACAGCACCTTCAACCTCCTCGCATATCCAATCAATAACCACTTGGTCATCTACGATACGCATAAAGCCACGCTTAAACAATCGATTAATTGCTTTGTCGTTGCGGATGTACTCACGTAACATTTCCTCGTCAACATCACATTCACGAGTAAACAACAAGTTACAGCAGTCAATAAACACACCTTTTACCGTGTGCGATTCCATCATTATTCGTCCTGTTATCCACGTTTGCGGATAGAACTTAAACCACTTTAGAGCCATCAGTCAATAGTTTTTTAATCACATTTAATCTGCCTCCGATTGTTGGCTTACCTTCTAACAGTTCTAGAACCTTAATAGCTTTGTCGTGCTTAGTGTCGGCCTTGCTGCGTTTCATATAGTACACAAAGTCGGCATATCTATTTGCATAGTCCTCGTCTGTGTCCATTCTGTCGTTAAACTTATTAATTGAGTTTATAATTGTAGCGTGATCACGGCACAATGCTCTTCCTATCTCCTTTAAAGACATTGGAGTTTCCTCTCTAAGAAAGTTGCTCATAAATTGCCTTATCTCAACAAACCGCTTGCTACGGTCTGCACACGTAATGTGTGCCTTACTAAGGTCATAGTTTTCCTGTATACGCTTAAAAACGTGTCTTGTATTCATAATAAAATAATTTAGGTCGTGAATATAAAATAATTATCTATTGGCAGCACGCTTTGCTGCTTGTGTACTTGAATAGCTGTCCATATCACGAATTGGATCTAACTGATTCTGCTTTGCTTTATTTATTAGCACAAGCCGTTCCATCATATCAACCTCCTCTGCATCTGTAAGTATTTGTTCTCTCTTGTCATCGTTATAACTTGACGTAGATAACAGCCTTTCTAAATACATCAGTTGATTGTACTTAATCTCACGAGCCTCCTCCTTGCTATTGATAAGGTCGTTAATCGTGTTGTACGTTACAAACTCCCAACTCATTGCTTCTTGATTAAAACATACTGCTGAGTAAACTGACCTTCATTGATCATTGTTGTCATTTGATCAAGCCGTCCACGTATCTCACGAGGCACAAACCTCATCTCGCCTTCTATTTGTACAAGAGGATAGTCATAAAGATCACGTGCCACGCCCCATTTAACAGCTGCCCTTTTCAGCGCATCGCTTATACCGCCTTTAGTTGACTCGATTGCTGTATCGTCTGCACCGTCTTCTTTACTGACCCATTCATCTTCACACTTTACGTAAAGCGTACATAGCACACCTTTCTCTTTCCAAACTGAGTAACTGTCTTTCCAATTCTCAGGGCCAAAGGCATCGTCAAATCTATTCATCACAGCACGGCTTGTAATGTATGGCACAATTGTGGTCTTGCCACCTTTCGCACTTTGTACACGCCATTCAATTTCGTTAGGCTGTATCGGTTTTCTTAGTATCTCGTAATTAGTCATTTTTAAAATATTTGTAAAGGTCATATAATCCACTTGCACAATCGTCAAGTTCACACATATCAATAACACAAATTGCATCACCGACTGACAACTGAAATATGTTGTCGTTGTTTGTTAGGGCAACCATTGCACGCTCGTAGTGCATAGGTCGCTCGTCTTTTTTCAATAACAAGGTTGTTACTTGCTCAGGGTTTAGTTTATCCAATAGTGTCATTGTCTAATTCATTAATAAGTTTAATAATAAAAGTAAGGTAGTTATGGCTTCCGTACTCGTTACGCAATACCTCAGCAACGCTCGTTGCAAATTGTTCCGCAGGTAAGTTGTCCTGCAAAGCCTCAGCAATACGTCTTGCTTCAGGACTGCAATTGTTGTTAATTAAGTCCATCATACTTCGTCTTGTTCTGAATCTCTTAAAGCATCGTAAGGGCAAATCTCAAAGTCATCGACTTCGTTGCGCCTCATATACCACTCCTCGCCATAGTACTTCTCCTCTTGGTAAAGTTCGGTCATATGAGTCAGGTACTTGTTGGTGTACATATAGATGCCTGTCTTGTCGTTAATCATTTCCTCGTAAGTAGGCCAAGCCTTCTGATTAAGTTCGTCATACCATTCTTTAAGCTCTTCGCCTTTAATGGTTGTGATACGATAAGCAGATGAATTATAATCCTTTGTTCCGTAATAGACTATAAAGTCGTGTTTGTCGTGTAATTCGATTGATTTAATAAAGTACATAATGTTAATAATTTAACACGAATATAAACATTCTATTCTAATATGCAACACCTAACTCAAAAAAAATTATCTTTAGGTATGTTCACATTGGAGATCACTACATTAGACGGTCAGCAAACCGTTGAGTTACCGTCAGGATGGCACGAAGTCAGCTACACTTACTACAAGGAACGCATTGCACCCTTTGCACAAGCAGAGGAGGATGTTGTAAAGAACAATGTTAGGCTAGTTTGTTCTATGCTTGGCATAAACGCAAGTGAGGCTAACGTAATGGAGTTCTCTGCTATACTTGGCAACCTTATGATGTGGATGGAAGAGATGCCACAGGTTAAAGAGTTTTGGCATAATGACGTTATGTATCAGTTACCGGTACTTGGTAAAGCACAAGCAGGAGATAAGCCGTTTATGACGGTTGGAGATTGGGAAAACGCCAACGATGCAATGAAGTTCTTACAGGACTCAGAGTATGATCAAGAAAATAGTGCAGATGTTGGACTTGTATTGTTGGCTGCATTGGCTCGTGGCCCTGAAGAAGTAACTGACATTGAGTTTGCACGCAGGTTAAAGGAATGGCAGGACATCAATATGGATGCAATACTCTCCGCCTCGTTTTTTTCTTTTGTTCAATCACACATTCAAGAAGGATACCCTGCATTCTTTGACAGAACTCACGAAAAGAGCAACTCGTCTGCTACCAAGTATAACTTTGGATGGACTACGATGGTTGCTCGGCTCGCATCCGCAGGTATATTTGCAAAGCCTGCTGAGAAAGGAAGTGTCATAGAGCACACTTACCAAGCTTGTCTTTTAGAGTTTATGAAATACGGACAGATATACGCCTCAGGTAATCTTTAGTGTTTAATAATTGTAAACTGACTTTTGTCTGAGTAGTACGTCATCCACTCAACATCGTTTGCTGCTCCTTCTCTTGGCTTTCTGCCTCCTATCCTTTCCACGCCTTTGATGTTTTTTAGTTTGCCGTAAATGTAGCCGTCAAGGCAATCCCAAATAATAACAGGATTAAGTTGCTTTTGACGTAGCTTTTCAATTTTGCGACAGGCTAGAGGCAAGGGAAACGCTCTTGCTATTGTTCTGTTTCTGCCTTTAACCTCTGCAAACGATATAAGCCTACCAAGTTTATCGTACACCTCGTAATCAATGTCGTGTGGCCCTAGCTTATTGTAACTACCACCAAACAGGTTAACAAAGCGTTGTATGGCTTTTTCTTCTCGTTGTCTATCCTTATCTGTTTCGAAACGCATTAGGCGAAATATACTACAAATCCATCAAACAGTTAATCGCTGTGTGTCCTCCGATAACAACACCACAGCCAATTGCTTGCTTCTTGTATGCACGAGCATAACTCATAGAATACGCAGACCTATCTATGCCACAACCGACCTGCATACCAAATATCTTGAACTTGTTGCCGACCATCCACTCAGTATAGGCCTGTGTGTGAATGTGTCCCTGCACCGTTGACATCATATCATTTTTAGCCTTTGTGCGTGCTGTACCACCTTCTCCGTGTACGTACTGAACGTCATCGTAAACAATACGCTCAACCCAATTCCAATTAGTGCCAAGAACTTCATTGTAAGACTTTATCCATTGTTTAGGAATGTTAGACGAAAATGCACGCCTTGCCACAAGCCTGTCGTGGTTGCCAAGTATTACGTCTGCAACAGGAAAAGCATCTGCCCAATCCTTTACTCTGTCAATAGCATATTGCAACTCATCGCCTCCACCTAATGCATTAGGACTTGTCTCGTGATATGAGGCGTAGTGGTTGTCTATAATATCTCCGATAAATATAACTTGGTTGCAATTATAGCGAGAGTAAACGTCTTGACAAAATCCCAAATATCCATCAAGAGAAAATGGCTCGTGTATGTCTCCAATAATAAGAATCCTTCGTTCATCACGTGTTATATTTTCAAATGCTTTCCTGCGTTGTCCGCTTAGTCTTGGCCTGATTTCTGACATATAGTTTTGATTGTATTAAATAATGCACCAACAAGCGACTCCTGAAACTGCAAGTTAATCATTCGACTATAATCATAGTACAAGTCAACACTTCCTGCATATATAACAAAAGACGGACACTTTGGTTTCTTTAAAATAGAGTGTTCGTAGTTCTAAATCATAGCAAACCTTTTCAACAGGCATTTGGCCAACCTTCCATATTTATGGACATTTCTTCGTGTAGCAATTCGCCTATCTCCTCGCTACGATTTCGAATGTTGCCTAAGATGCGTATTCCTGAACGTTCGTGTGTTCCTGTATAGATAGACAAGGCAAAGGTATCGTAAGCCATTGTATAGCTGTTTAAACGCTGCACACGTGTACACTCAGATACATTGCTTAGTTCAGGGCAAATGTTAGTGTAGTGTATTGTATCGTAGTCTAACTCTCTCTGAAGATCATTGCATATCCAACGACTAAAATTCCCACCGTTAAGGATGCCGTGTCTAAACTCAGGAGAGTGTTTGCCATTATACTGACCTGCAATAGTACCTCCACCTTCAGGATTTAAGATTACCATTGATAAACTTTTTGACTGTCGATAAAAGTCCTGTGCCTGTTTGCCGTTGTATGTTCTCATAAACGCTTAGCATTTCTGTTGATGCGATTACACTACTAACCGCAAAGGATACAATCAGTCCACCATCTGCCAAATAGATAAGGTCAAAGGCGTGTGCCAAAAGTATAGCAATAAAATACGCAATTAATTTATCAATTGTCTTACGTACACCTCGACTAATAAAACGCATATTTGATGCCTTCCAACCTGTATAAAGGTCTGCAAGTACTAAAACAAGAGTGAACACAAGATACCACGCAATGGGCAGTAAGAACCAACCAATTGCTGTAAGTATCGTTGAAAGTATGCTTTTATGTATCACTCTTTTTTGCACGTCTGCGAAGTTTACGCTCTGCTCGTAGTTGCTTCCGCTTAATTCGAGTTGCACGTAGTTTTGCACGTGCTTCTTTTGCAGGTCGCTTAATCTCTAAGCGTGTGGCTTGATTGTCTGCTATTGTTGGCAAAGCCTTACCAAAGCCTGCAAGGAACTCAATAAGCGAGGCAAGTAGTTTACTTAGCACTCTTCTTGTCCTCCTTCTCCACTTCTACAAATAAACGCTCCTCGATTGCATCAGGCAACAACTCAAGTATTCGCTCAAGTATCTCATCGTCTTTTTTAGTCTTTGTTAATGGTGCAATGTATCGGTCATAAAATACGACAGCACCTAAGAGGATTGAGGCGATTTGCCATCCCCAAGTTTGAATAAATTCTACTATTGAACTCATACTACAAAAATTGAATTGGTTATAAAATCGGAATCGTTCTGCTCAGTCCATCCATACGTGTTTGCGTTATCACGCAGGTAGTCAATCAATCGTTGACGTAGTTGCTGAACTAAGGTTTCGTTTTGTTTGTGTGCAACCATACGAGCCTCATCAGTCGCAGTTGCGTTTGGTGTGTTTGGATATGCTGCACCGACATTGCTGATGCGTGGACTGTTATTAGCCAATACAAGCGATTTAACGCCATAAGCAAGTAAAGGCTTTACGTAGGTATCTCTAAGCGTTATCTCGTCAGCAGATGGACTCCCACCGCTTACTGATGCATATAACGTATCACCAAGAATAGCCTTAATCGTATTGTCCTCAATTAAGTCAATGAATCGTGCCTTAATATCGGCAGGATCAAAGTTAGCGTAAAAGGCTTCTGTTACTATATCACTCGCTGTCATCAACGCCATAGCCTAACTCTTTTTGTATTTCAGATAATGGAACTGCCTCGTCTACTTTGGCTTGGCTTACATAGTCAAGTGCCGTAAACATTGGCTTGTTCTCAAACATAATAGGAGACTGCTCTGCAAGTTCGTAGTACTCCGTTCCTTCTAAGGTGTGCAGGTAGGTGTGCAGTATCTTCTCTTGCAATGGCTCGATCTCGTATTGCATCACTCGTCTATGGTGGTTTTCTACTTCACGCACGTTTCCAAGTTTGCCTGCTTCCTCAACGCCCATTAGTGACGGATGCCATCCTGCTGCCATTATTATGTTACGCTCACAGGTACGGCCTAAGTCTTTAAACGCTCCGTCAGTTGGTAGGTTGTATTGTACAAGTGAAAGCTTACCATCACCTCCTGAGATGTTTACAGGAGTACTTGGCCCAAAGGCTGACTCTCCTTTAAGTTGCTCACGGATACGATCACGAATCTCTTTAGCTGTATCGTCATCAGGCGTAAATGGCATCTCCACGTTTAGGATACCACTCAAATGGATGGAGTTCTGTAAATGCGTGTAATTAAATCGAGGGAGCAAATTTTCAAGGATTGCATCGTAATATGCACCTGTCCAATTGGCTCGGCCATAGACTTGCATTGCAGGCTCGTAATCGCCTATGCGATGCACGCAAACCTTCTTAAATACTCGGTCTTGGTCATCGACAAAATCCTCATAGCCATACCCTGATATAGGTAGTCTATAAGGTCGATACTCATTGCGTGAGTAATGTGCCCAATTCTTGGATACCCATACACCTGTCGGCTCAAGGTATTCGTCAACATCAGACGAGAAACGTACTTGACTTGCATCTAAGTGCATTGCAAAACTACGCTCTTTAATTGGTGTGTTGCCTGCGTACTCGATGTACCGGACTTCTTTAATAAAGCCTTCACCGTGTAGTTGTACGTCTAAAGCAACACGATAAATAAGTTCTCTTAAATCGTAGTGAGTCTTAGGACTTGTAAACTTATCAATCTTCTTTTGTAGGCTCTCGTTCTCCGTCTTGAGATCCGATGCTACCAAGTTGCTCTTCTGTGATAGGACTGCTCTTAACGTCTTTGAGTTCTGATACGCTTCCGCTATCCTCTGAGGAAACAGACCTGCGTTTCCGTCCTCTCCCCACTTTATCCACTTTGTTCCCCTGTAGCCCACTATCTCCGACCCCATTGTCGGCTTTTCGTGACTTGCGTCCAACAGGTTTAGTATCTGAAAGGCACTCAAAGAATTTAGGGAATTGTTTACAGGTTTTTTCATCGTAAGGGTTAGAGCCGTCTAAAGGAAATACAAGGGTAAGCCCACCTCCAACGAAGGAGATGGACTTGCCTCTGTATTGTGATTTCACCTTGCAGTTGCAGGGCATATTATTCAGTTGGAGTTAATAACTCTGCAATCATCAAGTCAGTATCGGTGATAGCACCTGAACCTCCTGTTAATTCAGATATAACAAAAGCAGGTTGCTCTTGCTCTCCCATTAGAGAAAGTTCAAAAAGTGTTGGCATCTGTTCTTACAGAACCTGAACCACCATTTAATGAACCAAACTCAAGAGTACCAAGTTCTTGTTGATCGCCTCCTAAGAAACGCAACAATCTACCTGTTCCAAACTCTTGGATAACTGCAACTAACTCACAAGTCTCACGCACTTGCTCTAAGGCGTAAAGTTGTGCAGATGTTGGTGCAGGAACATTCATAAAGATGTTGGTACTTGTTACATCAACACCATTGTCTTGACGTTCAGTATTTGACTCATAACGAGCCTCACCTTTCTTAAACTTGAACTCAACGAATCCTTCACCTGCTCCTGTCGCAACAAAGTCGATGTCTGTCACATCGTGCTTGTCCGTTGTAACGTCAAACGTTACTGAACTAATTTTAGCAAGGTCGCAAAGCAACAGGCGTTTAATACCACCTGCTGTTCTGTTACACTTGTCTACTGTTAAACTACTTAAAGCCATTTTCTTATTTATTTAAAAGGTTAAAAATTAGCTTAGAAGTGTGATGCTCTTACCGTCACTGATATTTACATCAAAACAAAATCTAATCTATATCGAATAGTACGTGAAGCGTTAACAGACGCTTGGTCTGCAATCAATACACTATTAAGATCACTCAACAATGGAGTGGCAAAGTGTAGGTTTGCAACACGAGATACAACAACTGCGTTAGGACGCATCTCAGGAATTTCATACACAGGATACCCTAAGTATGAAAGTTGGTAATCAGCAGAGTATACTGATGGAGAGTATGCAGCTTCGGCCTGTGCTATTTTATAAGCAGCAGCAATACGTGAAGGAACATAGATTGCAGTATCAGGAGCAAGGCGGATTGAATCAGCCATTAACTCATAAGCAGCCTCTAATGCTTTAACAACGTTGTTCTTATTGATACAAGTTACGTTACCTGTAAATCCTGCGGCAGCAGCAGATACATCTAACCCAATTTTAAAAGTTGTTCCATTAGGAATCTCAGTGATAGAGAAAGTCTTGCCATCGTTAGAGTCAACAGCAGCATCAGAGATTTCGCTTAGTGTTACTCGGTCTCCAACAGCATAGTCAGAAGTGTCGGCAACAGTAATTACTGTGTCAGCAGCATCAGAGAAAGATGCAGACTGCTTGTAAGTTCCTCCAACAGCAACGTCATTAACTGAAGAATCAGCAAGCATTTTGTCGATAAGACCTGTCACAGCGTTAGTACCACCTTGAGCAATACCTTGTGAAGAACCGAACTGCGTGATAGCAGAAGCAGAACCACTCCATATAGAAGCCCCAACAAAAAGTGCTGCCTTAGAACTGAAATGTTTATTTAAAGATTCTTCTAGTGAGGCAGGCGGAACAAAGTCTCCTGCTGCTCCTCGTGGTTGCTGTGAAGCAAGCCAAAAGTTGTCTAGATTTTTGTAATCAATCTCTGCGTTGATCATATACTTTCCAAGTGTAAACTTAATCTCACTTAGGTTAGTAGTTGATGAACTTGAGAATGCTCCGTTTGCATCGTCAATAGATACAGAAGAGTCAGCAAATACTGCTGTCGCTTTGTCATCTACGTTTGTGTGCAAAGTAACGTATCCGTTTTCAATTGTTCGAGCACCTAAAACGGAAGATGCTATTACAACATCGCTAAAATATCCTGCGTATGTTGAACTGTTTAAAGTAATATTTGCCATTATTTCTTAAATTTTAGGGCGTTTTGAATTGCAACTTCTTTCCAATCTAATTTGGTTGCTTTGTTATCAGGAGTGTGTACTTTCATAGCAGCACGCTCTTCTTTTAATTCTTCCATTTGAGCTTTTAACTCGGCTACAACGTGAGAAAGAGTTTCAACTTCAGACTTAACCTCAGTCTCTGCTTCTGCTTCAACCTCAGTCTCAACTGATGCTTGTGCTTCTTCTTCCTCTTCTTCGTACATAGCTTCTTCTTCTTCTTCCATTGCCTCAGGCTCTTCAGCTACACGCTCCTCTAATGATCCGAGAGCGATAAGCAAAGCGTGGTCATCCATTGGGATAACGGCAACCTCAGGAGAAGACATATACTTCTCTTCGCCTTCACCAAGTTTAACACATACCTCCTCAACTCCTTCTACATTATCGGCTAATGCCTTAACGAGTTCAAGTTTAGCAGATACATCTAAACCAAGTGCAAGGTCTTTGATTTCGTCAGACGTTAACGCCTCAACGATTTGACTTTTAGTCTTAAACATTGCTGTGATTTTTGTGATTAAAGATGAATGTAAACCGCCAACTTGCTCCTCGCTGTAATCTACTTTATCGGCAAAGCCTAACTCAACAGCCTCCTCAGGCGTTAGCCAAGTTTCAGCATCAAGCATTTCGATTAAGGATTCCTCAGGTTGACCTGTTTTTGTTTTATATCGCTGAACCATAATGTCTCGGACTTTGTCGAGTACGTCAGCAGATTGTCGTAAGTCTTTTGATTCGCCTGCTGCAACGGTGTGAGGATTGTGAACCATCATCATCGAGGCAGGTCGCATAACAACAACATCGGCAGCCATCGCAAAGAGAGATGCAGCACTTGCCGCTAATCCCTCCACAATTGCCGTTGTTGGGCCTTCGTGCAATTTGATTGCATTATAAAGTGCAAAGCCTTCGAACACATCGCCACCAACTGAGTTGATCTTGATTGTCAAAGGTACACCTGTCTTGTTTTCGATTGCATCAGCAATCTGTCTTGCGGAAACGTCCCAATTACCAACTTCACCTGAAAGCACTACTTCAACGCCTTCGGCTTTGTTGTTAATCTGTGTCAAAGACGAGTCGCTTATTTTTGCTTTTACTGTGTTTATAATTTCTTTCATACGCTTTTCGCCTAATGTGCCAACAACCGCCCATTTAATTTGAGCAACAATACCTGCAATGTTAGAAAGGTTAGGACTCGTTTCGCCATCTTTGAAACCCTCTCCAAAGGAGAAATTTCGAGATGCCCACGCTTCTCTTTCCGATACCCATTGCAACGTCCCCTCTGTTCTCTCGCCTTCTCTGTACTTCGTAAAGTACTCAAAAGCCTCATTGCCTCTTATGTTGCCTCCTGCTTTCCAAATCTTAGGATAGTTATCCTTTAAGTCCTTGGCATAAGCATAGTCAAACCTGTCGTAATCACTTTGTGTTAAGGCAGGCTTGTCAGGGTTTATTGGCATTCTGCAACGATACGCAAAACCATTGGTAATTTTTACATTATTTTCCTAACCCACTCAGAAGATCGTCCGAACTTGTTTGCAGTTTCTTGATATGCCCTCATAGATTCTCCGTGTATCTGTAAACGCTCACGATAGTAAGCCTTGGCAATTTGCTTTACATTGATAGGCACAAAAGCACCTGTATTAATCATCTTTCTAATGTTGTCTGTCATCCTATTGTTCTAAGTGATTCAATAACGTCTACACTATTTTCACGTTCTCTAAGTTGCTCAACAACCAAAACAGGCTGTCGTGATTTCATTCCTGCCGATATAAGGTCAGCCGCTCGGTCTGTTGGCGTTGCTGATTGTATAGGATCAAGAACACCGCCATTAGCAAAGAAAGGAACACCTCCACCTGCAACGTTTATTGCTGATGCCATAGATGCAAGTGCAGGGTTTGCCATTACTCCCTTAGTCATTACAGCCTCACCACCTTCAGCCTCTCCGTAAAACGCACCGCCTTTACTAAACATTGGTATACCACCTTGTGCGTGACTTGGGCCTGACAACAATCCACCTTTAGAGAATTTCTGTGACTTAATCATTTTTATCTGTGCAGCACCTTGTGCAGCTGCTATGCCTCCCATAATTAAACCAACAGGTAAGAATGGTTGTGATGCAAGTCCTGCCGTAACGGCCTTGGCTGTGTTTATTAGTGCTTGGACAATGTCAATCTTTTGTTGCTTACGTGCTGCATCTTTCTTAATCTGCTCTTTTTTCTTTTCAGCCTGCTCTTCGTTTATAACACCCTGTTGAAGCATTTGATCAACATTAGCCAAACGCTCGGATGCTTTTGCTTGTGTCAGTTGTGTCATTACGTCTAAGCCTGCCTCCACGCCTGCAACCCCTTTATTAATTCTCTCAACTTGTTCAGGCTCAAGTCCTAGCCTTTCGGCAAGTGGTTTATCTACGCCATCTTCGTCTTTACCTGCGTTTTGTATTTCAAGGTTTATGCCTGCAAGTGCGTTACGTAATTGTTCAAGTGCTGCCGTTGTTGCGCCATCGCCAAGCGTACCCTCAATCAACGCAATTTGGTCAATCAATCCTTGACGTTGTAACTCTAATGAGTCTGCTTGGAAATCTTTTTGTAATTGCAGTTTTTGTTCCTCCGTAAGTTGCTCATTACGTAACTCGTTAAGCATTGCAGTCTCCTTAATAAGCAACTCAGTTGATAAACCTTCTTGTATTGCTTTAAGGTTTTTGTCAAATGTTTCTTGGGTTGTTGCTAGTTCATCTGCCTCATTCTTGTCTCTAAGGTCTGCTAGATCATCATTGTACTTTGCATACAAAGCAGTACGTGCAGCAAGTTCATCTGCTGTCATATCAGATATATCCTTGTCAAGGTCAAGTTCTCGAAGTTTGTCGTAGAAACGTTTGTCAATTAGTTCCTCCTCCGCAAGTGTTCTCTCTGTTTCTGCGTTGACAATATCCTTTAATGCCTTTATCCTGTCAAGTGCTTCCTGTGCTTGTTGCTGTGCAAGTTTTTCAGACTCAGACATTGCCGTGGATGTACGGCTTGACCTACTGCTTGAATTTTTATCTTCTGCTTTTTCTAAGTTGTTTAATGCATCTTGTGCAAGTTGTGCGTACTCCTCAACACTAAGGGAGATTCCTTCAACGCTTACAGATGTAATGTTGG
>FUIF01015315.1_pt1 | contig 19787 bp, 31 predicted proteins | sample 1003461 | NCBI WGS metagenome assembly FUIF01 (sample SAMEA80401918, study PRJEB19352) | marine metagenome | reverse complement strand
GGCCTTGAGGTCAAGGCTATCACATACCCCCCCGCGGTGTCAAGCGCTCTCAGCCGCCGGCCTGCTGCCAGCCCTGCTCTCGCCGGTCACGGTTGGGATTGCCACAGTGCCTCTGCAGCCCTTGGTACCACTAGCTCTCAGCGTTGCGCTTGTGCCGGTCACGGTTCATTTGCACGAGTCTTGGCACGGCTCTTGCGTGCTGCGATCGTGTCGGGTTATTGGCGCGTGTGTTGCGCAGTCAGGCTGGCACGCTTCTTGCGTTGCGGTAGTCAATACCTATTGACGTGAGTAGGTCATACGTGCTAGCAAGGTTGACTGTCTCCGGTGGCTTTACCTTCACTCTACGCTCGCCGATCTTAGGCCAGTTGTATGTATCCGGTAACTGCACATGCGGCCACATCAGTTGCACATCATGCAACTTAGTGTCACGCAACGGGTGATCGACTGGTATCACTGGCATGTTGTACTTGTCAACATACTCTGCGAGTAGCTGCCAGCTCTTAATGAAGCGTTTCGCATTGCACATTGCTGACTTAGCCCACGACAACCACACGCAAGCAGGATCACGCAACGGCACAACACAATGCGGCCATCGGCCTATCATCATGCGTGCTTCCCATCCTTCACCGTCCGGCTTGATGTGTGCGTGCATCTTGCCATTGAAACCTAAGCCAAACAGATGCAGCAGTGTACGCGTGCCAGTGTGCGGCACAGAGATGACTCGCACCAGCTTGAAGTTGTTCACAGCAGCGGTTTGGTTCGCTTCGGGTCGTACTCAATATGGATATGGTCTGACTTGAGTATCACGTCAAACTCATCGCCGAGCGCAGTGTCTATCTCGTTAGCGATGCGTTGCTTGTGTGCATCCACTTCTATGTTTCTTATTCTGATGTCAAGCGCTTTGCCTTCGTAATGCCTTGATCTGTCAGCATGTTTGCTGTCACTGCCCGATGTGATCCAGCACTGATAGCCGTAGCTCTGATAGATAGTGTTGGCGATCGTGTAAGCGATACACATCTGCGGTTGCAGACCATTCAACTGCACGCCTTTCTTGATCATATCGAATCGATCAGATTGTCGCCGCGTGCCACTGTGCCGGTCACTGGATCGCCTTCGCCTTCGAGTGCCGGAACCGGCGTGGTAGCAGCAGCATCAATTGCATTACCCATTGCATCTGCATCAGGCACATTCGGCGGCTCTCTCACTTCTAACTCTGAAGGCATACCGAGTTCATCGGCAACATTGAGTATTCTGTTAACAACACTCGATGCGATGTGATACTTCGGAAACTTTATACCAGTCATGGATTCTCCACACGTCTGCCGTTTACGCGGCGCATCGGTCCAACACGCATGATGCGGCCTGATACGCTGCCACCTGAAAGCCGATCACTGCGCCGCTGTCTGATCTCTTCGAGCATCTGCTCCGATATGCCATTGTTGCGTATATCGATGATCTGCTCGCGTTGTGCCTGCGTCGTCGTGAGCTCCTGAATGTTGCCAAACGTGCTGTGCAGAAACACGCGGCCGGTATCACTGATGGCAACGCGTCCGGCGTCTTCGAGCTGGTCCACGCTGTCCTGTACATCAGGCGGGAGCGCGCCGGTATCTTCGGCAGTCGGCAGCAACCGCATTGCGATACTCTCGAAGAACTTATCGACCGGCACAAGCCTGCCGGCTTCTTCTTCTGTCGGGGCCGGCGTCGCGCTTGGCTGCGGCGTTCCGAAGCCGAGCTCCTGCGTATTGCCGATGTCAGTGATCGGTATGCGCATCTGCTGAATGAGCTCCTGCGGCAGATCAAACGCGTCTGCCGTTGCCTGGAACCGTGCATTTCGATCCACCTGCTGCGAGTTGGCATCACTCATCAACTGATTACCCAACTGCACCAGCTCGGCGCGCTCTTCCGGCGCAAACCGTCCGCCATCACGTACAACACGATTGACCGCGGTCAGCAGGGCATCCGGCATACCGGCCCAATTCTGCAGCACCGACACATCACCCTCACGCACTGACACGCCCGGATCAATGATGCGCTGGAATGAATTGATTGCAGCAATATCGTTGAAATTTCCTGGCTCTTCGACATCACTGTACGCACTCATCAGTGCGCCATAGGCGTCACGCTTGGCGATAAAATCCGAGCTCTCCTGCTGCAGATTGCCATACAGTCCCTGATAGCGTGTGAAGTTTTGCGTACCGTAGGCGCGCTCGGCGGCTTCCTGCGCCACCTCGGCCTGTATGCGCTGCGTTTCCTGTCGCTCTTCATACTCACGCTGTGCAGTCATCACCTGTGCATAGAGCTCTTCGCCCTGCTGCTGCAGTGCCGGTGAGCTCGCGGCCATCAGCTTTTCTGCGCGGCTCATCTGTGCGCGCATTACTTCGAGCTGCGCAATGTCGTTCGGATTAGTGGCGCGTCGCTCCTGTTCGTCGATCACATCGTGCATGGCCTGATTCGCTTCGCGCATCAGCGCCTCATCCTCGGCAATGCGATCGAGTTCGTTTTTGTTCATTCGATTGACCATGCCGGTGACGGCAAGGCCGACCAGCGGACCACCGATCCATGCGGCACCTAAGCCACCCAGGATAGCGTCATCGCCACCGCGCGCGACAGCGCGGCGTATGCGGCTGATGGGCCTGCCTGGTAGCTGCAGTCCGGCCATCAGCTAAACCCTAAGCTAAGCGATCGACTGGAGCCGGAGCTCTGCGAGCTGTGCTCGGAGAAGTCAAAGCCGAATGCCTCTGACATCGCCTGCGCGATCGCAATGGCGTCCGACTCGGAGAATGACGTTGATTCTCCCAGGACGGTCGGTGATCCGAGAACCTGCGCCAGCGTGACAAATGGCGCAAGCGCGCTGAGCTCGCCCTGCTGTGCTGTATCGAGCAGGCCGGGTATCGCCGTCAGCCCTGCGATCGATCGTGCCGTCTGCGACGCTGTGAGGTCTCTGGCTGCCTGGTCGCGTCGCTCAAGCTCTGCCGTACGGATCGCCGTTGATCCGCGCTGAAACTCTTCGAGAAGCCCTTCTCCGGCGATGCCGAGCGCTACCTGCTCTCTGCCGCCGCCGAGCGTAAAGCCGCTCACGCCCTGTGAGGTGATGCCTGGGAGTACCGTTTCATTGAAAAATTCCTGCAGATCCTGCTGCAGCACGCCGATCTGATCCTCAACGACCGTGTTTTCGGCGCTGAGCGTGGCCTCGAGAAACTCTTCGCCGGCACCGCCGGACTGCAACTGTTCGAGAAACCCCGTGCCACTGGCGAACAGGTCCGCTGCCTCTGCATTGATGCCCCCGATCCCCGCGGCTGTCTCGCTGGCGCGGCCGAAGAGCTGCGCGAAGATGTCCGCAAAGGCAATGGATTCAGTCGCCTGTGAGCCGGCGCGAGAGCTCGCGACATCGACGGAACCGGATCGGGACTCGCTGCCGGATACCCCGACCGCAAAGCCCTCTGAAGAGCTCTGCTGGTCTGCCTTACTGCCGCCGAAGCTGATTAGTGCCATCAGAGTTTCACCCACGCGCCCGCGATACGGGCGTATATACCGGCACCGCTGCCGGGATTCCAGTTTGTGCCGTCAGCGTTGACAATCATACCATTCTCCAGCTTTTCGGGCTCGGCGTTGAGCTCTGTCAGCTTGATAAATTCCGGCTCGTTGATCGCGCTGGCAATACTGCGGAGCTCGCCGGCCAGCCACGCACGCCACGCGCCACCGGGAACAATACTCGGCTGATAGCTCAATGGTAGCCCCGCAGATCGTGATCAATGCCAAACCCGCTGATCTCAGGCTCCCATGAATCCTCGCTGCGAATCTGCACGCTGATGTATTTGCCGCGCGCAAACGTGTTCGCAATCTTCTCAGGCTCTGTGAGCGTCACCTCCGCTGACCAGGTGATGCTGTCGCTCTGCGAGTTGCGTGCGCCGACACGCACGTACAGTGTGCCGTAGCCGTCTGCAACATCCACGTGTACCGCGCGCACCAGCTTGACACGATCAGGATCTCCGAGCGCCATATCCTGTTTTGTCAGAGTTGCATCGATTGCAACCGCGTCGGAAGTATCGAGCTGCGTCATTGCCGGCGTACCGGGCTCACCGACAACCAGCACTTCATTCGCCAGTGAAAAGGTTGCTTCGTTCCACAGCGTATTATCGCTGTCCCACGTGTCACTGTCGTCGTTCCATGCCTGGCTGCCGGTCGTGTCAGACACGATACCGACTGCGCCGCACGAAACATCCGGCAGCTCTACCGGCTCCCAGGAGTCGAAATCATGCGAATACACCACGCCTCTGTCACACGTATCGGCGTCGCCGGTAGGGAATGCAACCAGAGTCGCATTCGCTGCGCGATCATGCAAAACAAATGTGCTTTCGTAATAGTCGGTGTTCATCTGGCGGAACACATAATCCGCCATGCGTCCCTTACAGATCGATTGCCGGTCTACCAGGTCCGTCAGGATAATGTCGCCATCAGTGACGACAAGGTGGCGTCCCCGACCGACATCGGCCACGCCGTGCCGGGTTAGTATGCCGGTCGTTGAGAACGCCGGACGGAACTGATAAGTGCGACCCTCGATGTACTGGCCGACCCACGTTGCAGAGCGCGCATAGATGGCGAGCTGATCGAGCAGCGTCTCGGCTTTGATCAGTGGCCCGCCGAACGCGGCCAGATCGGCAAAGCCCGCTTCGTTAGTTGCGGCCGGCGTCCATACATTCGGCATCGCGCCAGGCTGCGCCGCGCCGCTCCAGCGTATGCGGTGCGGATAGTATGTGCCGCTCTCTGTCGGCGCGAGTGCGAACAGATGGAAGCGGTGCGCGATCATGGCTTCGCAGACGTCGTTAGCGGTCCACCCGGTGAGCGTCACAAACTTGTTCGCCGTGTTACCGTCCCACGCCATCGGCTCATCAAGCCCATTGTTTGCAAACGGCAGTCCGTTCAACAGGCCGGACGTCCATTTGTGCGCGTCCGCCTGCGCAGTCAGCGTTGAGGCGTGCGTGATGTCGGTGTGCGTTGACCCTTCGACAGCGTAGCTCTTGTCGGTGCCGTGATACACCCAATAATTATTGGCGCTGATGCGTACGTTGAGCAGGTTGCGCACATCATCCTGCACCGTCGCATAGACATCGCGTGCACCGCCGATGCGCCGCGCCCTGCCATCGCGAAACAGAAAATTCAGCGCGTCGGTGTAAAAGTCCGGGCCGACTTCCCACGCTGGCGGATCATTTGCAACGCCGCGTATCGGCCTGAATCGCGCGACTGACCGGGGGTAGGTCATTGATCAGCGACACCGGCAGTATTCGCCTGCGCAATCCAGCGACTGCCCAGGCGGGCAGCCATAGGCGCGCGTCGGCGTGCGCTCAGAATAAGTCAGCGCACCCGCGCTGCAGCCGGTCAGCATCAGTACGGTTGCAAGCCATGCAATTGTTTTCATTACGGCACCTCGATGGCTATCACGTTGAAATCGCCATGTATATATGTTGGCACGCTTGAGTCATAGATAGCCACCTCGAACGAGTCACCATCTATGTAATCGACTACCGCGGTCCAGTCGTCATTGCTGACTGAGTTAAACGGCGTCGCGATGACAATCATCTGCTCCGGGTCTGTGAGGCCGCGACTGTGCGTGATCAGATAGCGGCCGGTCGCGGGGCTTGATACGGTCCACCCGCTCGCGCCGGCGGACTTCTGAAAAAACGTCGGCGAGGCGCTCGCATCAACCGACACCGCATAGAACATATCGTGAAGACCGTCCGGCGTGACAGCGCGGCCGGTGTCGGTGCCGGTGCGTGTCTCTGCAGACGTGGCGAGCTCTACGATACCGTCATCGCTCGCTGATGCGGTCGGCAGCCGTGCATCAGGCACCGTGCCGGTGGTGAGATTTGAGGCGTTATTTGCGCCAAGCGTCGCGCGTGCGGTTGCAGCGTCTGCGTCATCGAGCAGCGTGCGTGCGAATGATGTCAGCGTCGCGGTGGCCCAGGTCGCAGCGCCGGTGCCATAGATAATCTGATCGGCAGCGATCGTAATGCCGGCCAGTGCTGTGAGGTCCGCGTCGATCGGCTGCACTGCGGCGGTCTGAGGTACGTCAAGCGTGGTGCGCATCGCCGCTGCGTCTGCGTCATCGAGCAGCGTGCGTGCGAATGATGTCAGATCGGCAAGCGCCCACGTGCCTGCGCCGGTTGCATAGGCCAGCTTATCGGCTGCGCTGACCAGTGCAGCAATCGCTGTCAGGTCCGTATCGAGTGGTTGCACGCCACTCAACCCGGCCAGCAGGTTGAGCTCAGTGTGCGTGACCGTCACGGCTGCAGTGACGTTCGCGAAACAATTATCGAGCGTGGTTTTCAGCCCGCGGATATGATCATCGCCCTCATTTTTCGCGTCCGTGCCGGCCGGCAGCGATGTATTGAGGTCGTCTATATGGCCGAAAGTTTCTACTGTCATCAGAATCCGCCTCCGGCTTCGTTAAAGTATCCGGCCGGTGCCATTGAGGTGCCGCCGAAGTAGCGCGCGGCCTGCTTATTGAGATCTTTGCGAATCGAGTTAAACACCGCGAGCGCGCTCTCCGCTAACTCCCACTCTTCGTTATGCTGCCGCAAAAACGCAATTGATCCCTGAATGTACAGATCCTCGTGATTGACCAGCAGCGCGTTGTCGTCGCTTTCTGCCGAAAAATTCGTCAGCCCGAAATAAATGATGTCGTACGATGCGTCGGTGCCTGGCACCGCGCGGAATTCAATCTCACCGCCGCTGCCTGAGTCGAGATCGTCATTGCCGCCGATGATTGAGTAACTGTGCACCGTGCCCGATCCACTCCAGCAGCGGAGCTGCCGCAGCGGACGCTTGATCAGCGTGCGATCGGAGCTGCGTACGATGCGCTCTTCGAGAAAGTCAGCCGGCAGATCATAGATTCCCTCGCTGACCCGATCGGCCTCGACGATCGTGCCGCGCACAATCATCTCACGTGCACGCACCTCGCGTCGGATCAGTCCTTCACACTCGGCAACGAATCGCGCGACCTCTGCAGTGAGGTGCTCGCAGTGCGTGCGAGAGAGCACCAGCGTTTTAAGCGTGCCAAAATTCAGGCTCATTGGTGATCAATGTGATCGTCGAAACGATTCTCGAGTCGGATCGTTGACACCGACAGCGCGCGCACCTCGACGCGGAGCTCGGCGACACCGACTGACGTCTGCCAGGTCGTGTAGCCGATGAAGCCGAGCAGCCCGGTCACGACAAACACCATCACGCTCACCGCGTGGCGCTCGAACGTCGCGACCTTCGTCACCATTACTCTGCCCGCGGCTTGTTGAGCACTTTGCGTGCGATCGACCAGATCTGCGCGATACCGAAAGCAACTGCGCCCATCACAACGAGCACAACCGGATCAGTATCAGCCGGGAGCTCAACGCCGATCGCGCCGAGCGCCGTCAGCGCCCACGGCGTGAAGTGTCTTAGTACAGAGCCTGCCAGTTCCCACCACATACCACGATCTCCTGTTTCGATAGCCTTGCTAAGCTTACGCCTCTGTCGCCAGAAACGAAACGCCCTGCGCGCCTTAACGCCCCATCGAACTAAGCGTATCCAGTCTGGCATGTGCCGTGCGCACCGTTCCTGCCGCAAAACCGGGTCGCTTCTTACCTTCGTTACGATGCACGCGGTACGGCTCCGACAGCGGCGAGGCAATAAACCTTTTCCATGCCGCCAGACGCACGCCCGCGTCACGGCTCGCGAGCTCCGGGAATCTGATCTGCAGAATGAAGTAGTCGTACTCCGGGATCGACAGCGCAACGTGACCCATACCGGAGTCACGCGGTGCGGGCAGCACGCCATCGCGAATTTTTTTATGCGATCAAGATGCGCTATGCGCTTCGCGTTACCGTCACGCAACTGCCAGCGCGGTACACCGAAACGCGCCGGATTTCCGACGCGCTCGGCGACCGCATTCGCGGGTTGTGTATTAGGACGCAGCAAATGCAACGGTCTCGTTAATGTCGCGATAGACCGCGTTGGCCTTCTCGACAAACACGGCCAGCGTCGCATCAAAAAAGATCTGCGAGCGCTCCGACAGACCGAGATTCGCGAGCTCTACCAGACCGAACTGCGTGAGATATACCAGTGCAATCGTGCTCGGATCGAGCAGGAACAGATCAGCATTCGCGCCGCTGTTGTACTCCTGCTGCAGCCGGTTCGGCACGATGTCAAGCGTCGTACCGAAATCGGTGATCATCACGTTGACGTATCCCTGCGCCGCCTGTGCGGTCGGACGCTGCCCGCCGACGTTCGCAGTCGGTGTCGCAACATTCGCCGCGGAGGTGAGCAGGAATTCACTGATGGATGCGGTAATCAGCGGGCGTGACATCAGCACAGTGATGTCACCGTTGTTGATGTACGCATTCTGTATCAGCGTTTTGAGGTTCGCCATTGTTGCGCCGGCTGCGGTGCCGGCGGTCGGCACGGCAAACAGTCCGGTAGTCGTGTTAAAGCCGGTGGCAGTGCCGGTGTCGTTCGTCACCACCTGCGCCGGCAGCGAGCCAAGCTTACCCGGTGTCGTATTGTTGTCGTCAGCGACGGACGCCTGCGGATTGAGGCAGATGGCCTCAAGGTCACGCCGCAGCTCCTGCTGTCGCAGCATCAACTGGTAGGCGTGCTCATCAGATCGGCCAATCTGATCCGTTGCCGCTGCGCGCAGCGTGGTCGCAACCACCTTGTCACCAATCTGACAGTGATTGCCGCGCCTTGATCCGGTCGCAGCATCGTTGCCCGATGCGTCCGAGCCCGATACAACGGCGTTCGTTACGTCCGGCGTGGCGAGACCGTCTTCGGTCCATTCGCAGTAAGAGTTGGAACACGACTCGACGCCAACGAGATCCGTAAACGGCAGCGGGATCGGATCGATATTCCAGATCTTCTGCATTACGTCTTCGTTGACCAGACCCTGATAAGCCACGGCCCGTAGATCGGCCGTATCAAGGTAATCGGCCGGTGCCGCCATGCCGATCAGCATCAGCGGCGCTGCCTCTAACGGTGCGATGCCGAGCGAGGTGAGTACGACAAAAAGTAACGCTGTCGCCAGCAACTGAATACGCCAGCGCATTAGCTGAGTGAGTGATCGCCATCTGCGATACATGATTAAGCCCTCCGCAAACCTTCGTTCAAAATCCGACTAGCCTGTGCGGTCTGCTCGCGCTGTGTCTGTACTCGCCCTCTGCGCTGAATGCCGGAAGTCGCCCTGTGCTTCGGTGCGGCAGCTCCGGTGCCGGTAGAGCCTGGGCTCACCTTCTCCGCCTGCTCGATCGCAGCATTAATGCGCTTCTCCCGGAGCATGTTTTCGCGAATGTAATATCGCGCTTCGGCATGAATGACCGAATCGAGATACGTGCTCGGGAGCCCGTACTCCATGAGATGCTGTCGCATCTCTTCTTCTTCGGCCTTCCGCGTCTGCGGATCTTTCCACTCTTCGATCAGCTCCAGAGTGCGAGACTCTTCAGCCTGGACTTTGGTCGCATACAGCTCCGCCGCTTTCTGGCGCGCCTCGGGGGTCAGCGCCTTGTCCGGCAGTGCTGCGATCAGCTCCCGCAATCCACCCTGCGCTTTCAGAAGATCACCGTTTTTCTTGCGATAATCCTCTTCGAGCTTGAGCTCGCGCACTGTGAGGTCTCTGTCCTTTTTGCCGATGTCCTTGAGCTCGCCGAGTGTGAGCGTCTCGCCCTCTTCGCCACCCATCGGAATCGGCACCTTGTACAGAGCCTCAACGTCGATGTCTGCCGACTTGGCAAGATCATCGAGCGTAGTCGGTGAAGTGTTTACGGCCCCCTCGGACCCTTCACCGTCGCCGGCCGGCTGCCCCTCGGCACCTTCCGGCGGCTCGCCGCGATAGATTCTCGAAATCTCCGATAACTTATCGCCTTGAGACTTCGGCGGAGTGTCGCCCTCTCCGCCGCTGTTGTCAACCTGGTTCGTCGCCCCCTGGGGTGGCTGCACCGTTGCCGCCGGTTCGCCCTCCGCCCCCTGCGGGCGCTGAATTAATCGCGTTGCCATTGCCTGTTTCCTTTGCTTTTACGAGTTCAACGGTCGCCCGGCCGGCAATCTCGGCCTCTTTGAGCTCCGCCTTCAATACGTCAGACCAGTACTTATAGCCGAGCTCGCTGTCGTGCTCGTACTTCGATTCGGCGACGCGCATCTGCTCCAGCGCCACCGCCTGCTGCATCAGCGCGCGGCGTGCGGCGGTATCCTGCGCGGCCTGCTCCTGTTTGCGTGCGCGTGCCCGTTTGCTGGCGTCGGAGGTCGGATCGATCCAGTAGCGTTCCGGGTTTGGGATCTCATTGGTCCGCAGAAAATCCATGCGGTTGTTATAGATCCGCTCCATATTGACCACGATGTCATCACCGCCGAGCTCCAGCATGGCGATCTGTTTGTCATACTCACCGTTCAGCGCATTTGATCGGCGTGCGCGTTCGCCCGGTGACATACCCAGTTTGATTGTTACCGACTCGCGCTCCGGCCAGTTGCTCGGCACCTGTTCGATCCATTTGTCACCGATGCGCACCGGCACCGGCTCATCCCAGAATTCGCGCAGCGTCGCATGCACCAGCAGATAAAGATTGCGCAGCAGAGAGTTGGCGATCAGTTGCATAAACAGTGCAGCAAGCATCTCTCGTACGCTTAATGCGCGGTCGAGACCTTCCGAGCCCATGCGCTCATTGAGCTGCATTTCGGCTGCCTGCAGATCGAGTGACGCGCCACCCATCTCCGCGCGCATACGTTTACGAAACTCGCGATGCTGCAGCAGCCCCGCGGTTAAGTCGTTAATGTTCAGTGGTGCGACCGCGCGCCGCACGTCCTGCGCTTCGGGATCGACACCGACCTGGCCGTCTACACGGCCGTCGTCGAGATCGTCCTGATTGACCAGCCCTTCGAGTACGGCCAGTCGGTTTTTGTTATTGGCGTTGACGTTATCGAGCGTGGCGCGATCCAGTCCGGTGCTGATGTCCTGTTCCTGGCGCAGCTTGTCATACAGCGACATGCCGAGCATTCGGTGCGGGATAATGATCGCCGTGCCGGTCACGGTCGTCACAAACGGGACATCGATTTCATCGAGAATCGAATTCTGCGACTGCCCCGCAATCGCAATGCGGCGGCGCTCGCTGATGCCATCGTTGTCAGCATCTTCGAGCACGTAACACTCAAACCATTCGATCTCATCCTGCGACTTGTCGATCGCGTTAAAATTCTCATCACCTTTTTTGCGCGGGTTGCGCGCCATCGAATCGTTTTTACTGTCACGCACGTACGGTGCCAGTCGGTTGATTTTGTTTTTAGCGCGCGGGAACTTCAGCAGCAGATCAGAGCGCGGCCAGATGTGTCGGCGTGCGAGTATCGGAATATCGCGCAGCTCGATCGAGTGCCAGTTCTCCATATAGAGCACATTCTCCGGCGGATCGGCTTCGATCTTTAAGCGCTTGCGCTCGACGGTATGGCGCACGCGCAGCACGCCGTTCTCAAAACTGGTCACTTCGCCGGTCTCACCGAGCAGCGCGGAGATCGCCTCCGGCGTGACGTTGCGATGCGTGCGGTGCGTGATGCGCGTCTGCACATCGTACTCGCAGTTCATAAAACCGTTGCGCAGCAACAGTGCATCCTTGACCGCTTCGCACAGATGCCAGAATCCGTTGTTACGCTTCATAATGAAGTGATTGACGACGGCAGACTCAAGCATCGCCTGCTGCGCGTCGGCTTCGCCAAAACTTTCAAACTCCGCGAGCTCTGCACCCTGCACCGCTGACATCATCGTCGCGAGATTCGCTTCGACCATTGCCGACAGATCACCGCTGACAACTTTCGACCGGCCCTCCACTTCGTCACCGCGTTTACGCTGGAAATAATATTTCCATGCGTCCTCGCGCTGCTGCGCAATGTCGTCAGAATCCCATCCGGCGCAGCGCTGTAACTGCTGGCGAATACGCTGCAGTTTGGTTCGCTCTTTGTCGGTCGGTCGTGAGCGTGGCATCAGATCACCGCCAGATCATGCTGCTTGTAATTCGGCCGGCGTGACTGCAGTCGTGACTTCCGTCGATCCCAAACCGCATAGCGTTCCAGTGCGCGCACCAGATACTGCTGGTACTGCCACTCCAGCGGGATCGTCGTAAACTCTTCTTCGTTGCGCTCGCGCACGCTGTAGCTGTTGAGCGAATCAATCAGTAACTGATTGTTGCCTTCCTCTGCCCACAGTCGCACCTCAGTATCGATCCAGCAGCGACCGAGCAGCGCCTGCGTAATGACCGTCGTGATTGCAAGCGGGCGCTCAACGACCTGCGCCGCGTGATGCAGACCGAGATCACGGAACGCACCGACCCAAAAACTTTCATCGTCGTACGGCACCAGATGCTTCGATGCCTGCCACGGCAGTTTGTTTTGCACATCGGACACTGCTGTCGAAAGCTGCTCGAACATAAACGATTCGGAGCCGATGATGTGCACTTCGTCACCGCGCGGCTGCACAAAGATCACGGAACAATTGACCGGCAGAAACTCGACCTGCCAGGCGGCAATCACCTCGTAGCGCGGATTGTAGTGGGTCGGTCGCACGGATCAGTCAAGCGGATCGGAGCTGATATGCTCGATCAGAAACCACAGCGCACCGCCGGCCATAATCAGACAGACCACGCTCAGCAACACCGCAAGCCAGCCGAGCCACGTCACAGCGCTGCGGCCTCCTGTTCGAGTTCCATCGCTTCGAGCCGCTCGCTCATCGTCGCTGCGGTTGCGAGCGCCGAATCAAGCTGCGTCTGCAGTGACGCGTGTTTCTCTTCTGCGCTGCGCAGCTCACCGCGAAGGTGTAACGCTTCGGCCTGCGCATTGGCGAGCCGTGCTTCTAGTTTCTGGACGTTAGGTGTGTTCTGTCGGGCCTGTGTTGCGAGCTGCTCGAAACCGTCACGCTCCTGCCGGATGCGATGCAGCTCCACCTCAACATTGTTGAGCCGCGCTTCGAGTTTCGCAATCACCTGACGTTCTTTTGCCAGATCACTCGTGAGCTCGGCGCGCGTGCGCTTGAGCTCTTTGACCTGTGACTGCAGCGTGACAATCGCGTCGCCTTTTTCGCGCACCTGTGCGCGCAGCTTCGCAATCGTTTTGTTGTCGTCCTGTTCGCTCATCCCGCTCTCCGCTGATCAAACATTTCATTCATGCTGGCACCGTAGATCGAACCGGCAAGGCCAGCCATTGGATCACAATAAAACTCCTGGCGCACCATGCGGTCACTCATCCCTTCGCGGCGCTCGGCTTCGATCGCCTCCGGCGTGATGACCGGCGAGCCATCCTCGCGCGTCGTGTCTTCAACGGTGCGAATGTCAACGTACCAGCGATCGTTGTCGCGCAGTCGCTTGACCATCTGATAGGCGTGATTCATGCCGCGGTACGTCGTTATAAACATCGCCCATCCGTCATTCTCTGCAAGGATCGGTCTGATGTACGTCCATGCCGCCGGGTTGCACAGCGCCCATTCGGAAAACACCACGCCGGCCGGCGGTGCGCCGATGACGTTATTAAATTTATCGGAGCCGAGCATCTGATACGTGCTGCCCCAGGCGAGCTGTATTTTCATTTCGAGCTCGGACGGTTTGCCGTCACGCTCATGCGGCGGGAACGCCTGGTCGATAAACCGCACGCCGCTGTTCGGATCAATGCCTCCCCATATGGCGCGACGCGCCTGGACGTGGAACGGGAACATGTGCCAGTAATTCGCAATGCGCTCTTTTGAGCGATCGCGAATAAATTCCATGCCTTTGCGATCTTTACCGGCGCGTCGGTGCCAAATGAGAATAAACCGGCGCTTGCCTTCGTCCCACGCAACATCGACGTCCGACTGATACGGTCGATTGACAAACGGATGCGGCGGCGGAGTCTCGTCGCTACCCTCGACGGACTCCGCCGACTCACCTTCGCCAGCCACGGCTTTGGTTTTCCGTTTGGTCGATCGCTTCTTCGATGCCATGCACGCTCCGAATCGCTCGCGGAGCAAGCGCGGGTCTGTCTGCAATGGGGATGTTGGGGACAATGCCGTCAACTCACCCCGCGAGCTGGCATGAATTTAGCATAGCTTGCGATACCCACGCCAGCGGCGCATATTCGAGGCTCACGCGAAGGGAGATCGAGATGTCTATCAACTACCTGCTGACAACATGGAATCATACGCCGGACCTCTCACCGGCTGACACGCTGCTGCTGATGGTACTGGCCGATCAGGCCGGTGACGAAGAGCGCGAATGCTTTATGAAACAGGCCACCATTGCACGCAAGGCCAAGCGCAGCGAGCGCGGCGTGCGCGACGGTCTGACGAAGCTGGAGAAGGCCGGTTATATCGAAATCACCAACCGCGCCGGTCGATCGAGCATATTCAGACTGCTCTATGACCATGATGGTAAACGGTTTTCCGCCGAAGAGTGGGAAGCCAAAGCGACCCCGGCAAAATCTGCCACCCCCACCCCGGCAAAATCTGCCGACACCCCGGCAAATCCTGCCACCCCCCCGGCAAAACTCTGCCGACATATACAACTCGTCTTACTCTTCCTCTTCTCAATCAAAGAGCGATTTAAAAAAGAAAGAGGACAAAGGCCGCCACATCATGCCGACCAGCATCCGGGAGAATCTTCAGCGAATCGGCGTTTTGCGGCGGCGTGATGCAGATGGTGCCACCTGATGAATGCGGCAGAGCGTCAACGCTTGCTAAGCTCCGCACTGCGATCGAGCAGTATTACGAGCAAATTAGAAGTCCGATTTTCACAGGAGCTCGGCCTGCTCGGCGTGAAGAACGTCGAGAGTGAGTATCGGTTCCACCCGACGCGCAAGTGGCGGTTCGATTTCGCGTGCCCGGATGTGATGCTGGCAGCGGAGATCAATGGCGGGATTTTCAAAAAAGGCCGGCACTCACGCGGTGCCGGCCAGACGGCCGACTACGAGAAAATTAACGCTGCGATCGAGCTCGGCTGGCGCGTTTTCCAGTTTGGGCCGACTCAGATTCGCTCTGGTCAGGCTGCTCTGCAGTTTGAGCGGACGCTCCGCCAACTACGCCGGCTTCGCCGCGATGCGGCGTGCGATTCTCTTCCAGCGGTTTCGGAATCCGCTTGAGCAGATCGTAACCGGCACCGGATGCGAGCCGTCCCCAGGTGAGTGTTTTTAGATCGATGTCCGGCACGTGCTGCTGCAGAATCTGCTTTGCATCCTCGATGTTGCGTGCTTCAATCGCATAGGTTTTGACTTCCCTTGCTTCGACGGCCGGCTGTCCCGGTGTATCGTCAGTTGCCGGCACGGCATCGCGTGCGCGGATCAGTGGCGTCTGTGCAGTGAAATATCTAAACGAGTTCATTGGTCCCTCCAGTGGGCGTTGTGTAAGCCTCATAACTTGACTTCTTTAAGGCGAATGTTCATCGGTATTGGATTGCAGATTGGGCAGACGTGACAGCTTACGCTGCGATTCTTGAGTTTGCGTTCCTGTGTGCGCGTGCCTTCCCACAATCGAACGAGCTGAAAATCTCCGCCGTTGTCGCGCAGTGCTTTTATCAGCTTCGATCCCTGACCGCGCTCGTGATAGTCTAACCGAGATTCGAGCGACTCGTACGACTGACAAAACCCAAGGTAGTGCTTTGCATGATGTACAGGTTGAGTAAAATGCAACAGGTAGATCACACCCATTAACGGATCATCGTCATCGCTCATAGGTAGTACTCCGCATACGTCGCGTCTGTACCTTTTTTCTGCCTGACCTTCACATCAATACCGCGCTTGCGCAGATCATGCACGCGCGCTGCCAGTCGAAAACAACCGTAATGCTGCAGCGCTTCGATCGGCGTGATGGTGCCACGCCGTCGAAGGTGCCGCAGGATACTCTCAGCTTGTGACCGCTTCGCCATAGCGCAGCCCTCGCACGTGTTCGGTGACGCCATTGGATACGGTGACGCGAGTGTCGTAAACGTCCGATGGTTTATCAGCGTCATAGATCACGCACTTGTATTGATTAAGATCATGCTCTTCGTACGACACCGAAATCAGCGTGAAGCCGTAGAACGCGCTGATCTCCGCAATGTCACGCGCGCGTGTGCCGGTAATGTGGGTAATCACTGAAACCTCCTGCGCGGTTGCGCATCATGCAAATTAAGATTCTGCTGTGACTCGATGCCGTCAAGCATGCCGAGCTCACCGAGTCTGCGAATACCATGCAACAACTGCGCGGCACGCACCGCAGTCACGCCGAGCGCCTGACGAATCTCTGCCACGCGATCACAGTCTGCTTTGAGATACGCGTAACCGACCGAGCGTGCACCCTTGCCTTTGTTGCTGCGCGACTTACGTGTGAGCAGCGAGCCGACCGAGCGAGTGAAATGATCATCGTATGTGCCGACGATGCGCGCACCGTCGCGCGCATTGACCCAATCGTCACCGAGCTCTAAACGGTCGCTTACCTGTCGCGGGCTAACCATTGAGATCACCCGGCGGCGTGATGATCTGCTGCTGCGGTATTTCCTTAACGCCGTACTGCAGAATATAGCCGCGTCGCATCAGAACCGTGACGCCGTTGCCCTTGATCACATCGAGCAGCGCAATACACGATGCTGCAATGTCCGGCGGCAGCGTCACAAACTCCTGTGTAGCAAGCGCGAGCAACTGATCGAGCAGCACAGATTTACCGTCCTTGTGCGGATCTTCGACCCCTTCCATAACCATTCTCCGATAGATAGACGCTCTTATCGTAGCGTTTTGACGTAATGTTTGCAACTACAGTTGCATATAATGCAACCGTTCGTAACTCTTTGATGGAGAAGGCAATGAAAAAAAGGCAGTATTAGAGCTCTTTGGTGGTGCGGCCAATACGGCTGTGCAACTGGAAATCACACACCAGGCGGTGTATAAGTGGCCGGAGGTGCTGCCTCGATCGGCCGAGCGACGCGTGCGCAGGCGGCTGCGGGATTGGCTGCAGGCTCAAGGTAAAGCGAGGTAAATCATGGGCGATCCAAAGACCAGCGATGAGGTGCAATGGGGGAGTAAGGGCGTTAGCGTGCATCAGGCAACGCGCCACGGCGGCGAGCGCAACACGGACTCCGAGACAAATTCCTACGATGTGGTCCGCCAGGAGTGCAACGTCACTCGGCTGGATATCGGCACCACTGAAACACTGGTTACGGGGGCGCCTTGTCACGTGCTCGGGATCATCGGCAATGACGCGAACAGCGGCTACACGGATCTGATCGATGCTGCTGCCACGGCATCCGGTAACACGCCGAAGGTGCGCACCAATGTCGCAGATGGGGGTTACGTGGATCTCAAGGGAGCCCGCTTCGAGCTGGGCCTGAGCGTAGACGGCGAGGCTGCTGCGCATGACGTTAGCATTTTGTGGCGGCCGATCTGATGATTGCGCTGCCGAAGTATTTTCAGCAGATTGCGTCACCACCGGCCGGTGACATCGGCCTGATCGATGACTTCGACGACGCCACCGCATGGAAAACCTACGCGAGCGGTTCGAGCGGCGATCACCAGCATGAACTCAACACCACGCAGTTCAAAACCGGCAACGGTGCGATTCGCTTCTATCAGAACACCGCCGGCACAATCAGACGTTACCTGTACAACGCGGATGGCTGGGACTTTTCTTCGGCTGACATCTTCACGATGCTGCTTTATTGCCATGAGGGCGCCGATGAAGATTCAATCACGATGTTTCTCGGCACGGGCGCGGAGGGCACGCTATCGAATTATTTTTCGATCTCGCTCGGTGCCACGGCAGCCGGCAACGGCCGGCGCGGTTGGACAATGTGGTCCTTCCGACGCGATCAGTTTTCAGTCGGCGGCGGCTCGCCGGACTGGGCGGACATCAACAACATTGTGTTGAGCATTAACTCGCTGGATGCCGACGAAGCCATCACGGTCGATGCGCTATGGTTCGGCCATCGCTCGCGATCGAAAATTCTGATCACGTTTGATGACGGACACGAGACGCAAAACGCGGCAGCAGTTGAGGCGAACTCGCACGGTATCCCGCTTGCGCTGTTCCCGATCGAGAGTCTGATCGATGGCGTGAACTATCTCACGACCGCACAGCTTGAGACGCTGGTCGCCGCCGGTAACGAAGTCCACGGCCACGCCAGCAGCAACTTTTACACGCAAAGCGATCACGGTTATGCGGACATGGTGGCCGCGAAACGCTACTCGGAGAATTTCGGGCGGAACTGCGGACAGATCATTTCATACCCCGGTGGCAGCTTTAACCCTTCTGTGCAGGAAGCCGCACGACGTGCCGGCTACCGTGCCGGCCGCAGCATTGTCGGTCTGTCGTACATCGAGGGCCCGCCGGAGCGTTACGAGTCCCTCGGGAATTTCATCTATGAGGCGACCGCGCAGGGATTCGCCGATCCGTTCGCTATCGTGGCGCAGAATCTCAACGATGGCAAAAGCCTCAACGGTGCGAAAGGGAACATCGATACAGCGATCGAACGCGGCCTCTCGCTGCTGTTCTATGGTCATAAGATCGATGCCGTTGCTTCGAGTGATACGTGGACCGTGTCGGACTTTGCGGCGTTGTGCGAGTACATCGAGGATCAGCGCAATCTCGGATTGTGTGACACGCCCGGCTTTACCGAGTTTATTACCGGCATGGGCCTTTGAGACTCTGGCTGTACGACTACCACACCGAGGACGCACTCGACCTCGATAAGATTGACGCTCGGCTCGATCGGTGCGTCGAGGCCGGTGTTACCGATGTGATCGTTGCTGCCTGGTACTGGGGCGGCCCCATGTTCGAGGATCGACGCGAGGAGCTGATTCGGTATGCCGGAGAAGCGCGCGCCCGAGGGCTACGTGTGCACGCCTACTGGGTTGTGTGTATGCGCCTCAACGACGATGAGTCGTTTAGGTGGCCCGGTGTCAGTCGCCGTTTTTACTCAGCGCATGACCCCGCATTTCGCGCCTGGTGGCTATCTCGCTTCGACGACTTCCTGAGCGAGTTCAGTGTGCGCTTTGACGGCGTGAGCCTCGATTTCCTGCGCACCGGCGGCGCCCCGGATGATGACACGGTGTACGGACCCTTGTTTACGAATGTCACCGGACACGATCTGCAGACCGCGTACCGCCTCACTTTCCTCGGCGCCTATGAGTCGGAGCTCGGGTTTGTGCAGCGCCGCATGATGGAGCTCTATGGCATTGATATTCGCGAGACGCTGTCTGAGTACTCGGTCACGTCGATGCAGGAGGCGATTGATCGTTTTGTGCTGTGGTCCCGCGAGCCTATCGAGGATCTCGCCAGAGGCGTGCGTGAGCGCTACAGCGGCGAGCTCTCATGTTACGGACCCGCGCACTACTTCGAATACGATCAGGGCCGTGATCTGAACCTGTTACGCCAGCAACAGCTTATTGACACCACGCTACCAATAGTTGAGAACCTGTCAACTAAGCAAATGCACGATTCGCGCTGCGGACGGCGTCAGCCTAAACGCGGCCGAGACTTAGTTGCACCGGATGCAACCAGTGCGGTCCCCGTGATGCGACTCTATAACAACACGACCGAGCAGTTACCTAAGCCGGACGCTGCAGTCGTTGCGCAACTTGCAACTTTGCGCGCCACATTCAACGGTGATGCGTGTCTATACCCGTACAGCAACCGTGTAAGTACTTTCCTCACTGCCGAGCTAGCAAGCAAGATCCGTGCCAGCCTGGACGCAATATCCGTGCCATAAATGAACCGTGCCCGGCAAAAGCCTCGCTCTGAGAGCTAGTGATACCAAGGGCTGCAGGCCCGCCACCCCAAAATGAACCGTGACCGGCAC
>FUIF01024804.1_pt1 | contig 19794 bp, 25 predicted proteins | sample 1003461 | NCBI WGS metagenome assembly FUIF01 (sample SAMEA80401918, study PRJEB19352) | marine metagenome | reverse complement strand
ATTGGGTAGTGTCGCGTTGAAAGTCCCTGTTAGAGCTGAAACATTAGGCGCGCGTTGCTTGGGTGTATAGTTCAAGGCACCTCTGGCACGTCTGTGGTCAACACTGCTTGTGCTGTCGCGATGACTGTGTTCGCTGGCAGTGTCAGTACTTCGTAATATCTCCTGCAGCGCGCTAGTTGATCAGCGCGAGATACATATTCAAAGTCGGTCACAACATCGTTGATCTCCAACTGCACGTTCGCAATATCAAACGTACCACTCTGTTGGCCAAGGGAGTTAGTTCTAGCATCAAAGTTCGAACCGGCATCAAACCAGAAAGTGGTCGCGAACCTTGTAGTGCCTTCAGTCGTACCTAACGTCTTTCCTGTAATGCTTGGGATCACAGCTGTAGCTGTAAACTTGGTCCACACTGTAGTGAGTGCATGTGTTCTCACTCCGATGCCCTCTACGGACGCTGATGGTGATCCACCTGCTCCGAAGGATTGAGAAAATTCGGTGGCTATATTTTTGGTTGAGTCTGCTTTCGCCCAAAAAGATAATACTACTGTTTGGCCGCTAGTTCTCCAAACATCTTCCATTCGAGTGACTTCTTCCGCGTGGTAAACCGCACTAGGACTCGACGTCACAACTGTTCTTAAAAACGACTCTGGGTTGTCCGTAGGCGATGTTATCCCAGGGGCAAAAGTCTGTCTAGAAATTACTGAAGAGGTACCACCTGATAGACGGGTCCATCGATCTGGGATGGCTGGGTCCTGCCATATTGAGAAGTCGCCGTTGTCGAGTAGGTTCTTTGAGTTATCAAACAGCGTGGCCGACAAACGGTTGATCTCGTCCACGATAGTCGTCAAGTGATCATTTAGGTCGTCCGCGTCGAACACTTCACCGTTGCTGTATGTCTTGACCGAAATCGTCATAATAAATTCTCCGTACTACCGTTACCGCCTTCTGAAGTGAATTTTACGGTAAATGAGTGAAGTTTTACACCAGTATTTATATCTTCTTTCTCGAACCCAAACGCAATCCGCCTGAAATCATACGATTCTAACTCGTGATACTGTTCAACGGCTCTAGGTCCGCCTAGTCGAGATGATCCCAGTACGAACGCTGACCCGTCGTCTGGCAGTGTGTCAGGATCGCAGAATTCTCCTAGCCTAGACCCGAACGTCTGGTTGAAAGCTTGGGACTCGAATAGTTTCTGATCTCGTTGCCAAATGAAATCGAATGATGTGTTAGGATCAAAAAGTGTGCAGTCGGCCACGACGGGCGTAGCAGGTTTCGCTGCGTCAGCTGTGATCGACACCGCTGCAGATTCGATTGTGTTGTGACCAAAGATTGGGAGTAGTTTCACTGCAGGTGTCAGAATGCTGGACTTATAGGCCACACCTGCCGCGCCGTTCAGCTGAGCTTCTTCTTGCCCTTGAACATCTAGTTCAAGGATACCAAAGCCAGCAGGGTCCTCTGCTAAGACTAAAGTGTTACCTGACGTGGAGGTGCTGCCTCTCACTGTCACGACTCTTCTGGGCTGAACATAGTCGACAAATGACGGCTTGACTCCGCTTTGAAGTCGAATACTACGATCTGAGTGTCGAGCACACCTATACCTGTCGGAAATGTTACCCATAGCCGATTCGTTGTTGGGTCTATGCTGATCTGTGCATCCCTGTGGTTGGCCAAGTTTACACTGTCGCGTATCCAGGTTTCTAAGTTTTTAGATACATTACCGGTTTCGAAGCCGCCAAACTTTTCTGTGGTCGCCAGCGTTCTTAGTGTTGCTGTGGTATCCAGAAACATCAAGTCATTCCCAAACTCAACTAAACAACGTGGGTTTAGGCACCCGATGCTAGACGAGAATGGGTCAAGTTCGAAGGTTGACGGTGTTTTGCCTGACAGTACATGGATCGATCCTTTGTTTGGTCCTTTAAATATAATGAGCGTCCCACGGTATTTCATTATCGCTGTTATCTCAGCACCATCAAAGGGGTCTACATCGATAAATTGAGCTGCGTAACCCTGAGTAGGGTCGTTCAGGTTTGAGTAGTAAAGGCGTGATGGTTGTGACGGATTGCCTGCTGCCCATAGTCGGTTTGCGTATACTTCGCACATACTTAGATCAGGCTCCGTCACAAGCCATGTTGTTGGTACTTGAGTCACTGAGTCGATCAGGATTGGTTTGTACCCAATTTCATCTGACATTACTATGTCAAACCCCTCAAATTGCTTGATCGTCCATTCTGCTGCTGTTGACGCGATGGCCGCTGTAGTGGTGCCGTTTTGAGTGAGTGCAAAACTTTGGTCGTCGACAGCTGTGAAGTTGTCGAAATACGTGGCTATAACGTCTATACGGATCGCACGGACGTCTACCACTCCGGTTGTAGGAAGTAAAGCATGGTACTGATTCTGAGGCGCTGTAGCTCGAATCGCGCCGCCGATCGTCCGTACAGTCTGTCCGTTCTCAAACAGCACGTTACTCGCTTGTGTTAGGTATGGAATCTGGATCGTTGGATTTTGAGGGTCAGCTGTTATGCCACCACGTTCTTCTAAGTTAAAGTCCAACCAGTAATCACAAATTAGTAAATATCAAAAATTTTTGGTCTGGCATTATCTTAGCTCGTCAAATCTGCCAAAAATCGTACTTGGAGCTGCGGCCCCCGCGACGATATGGTCTTCCGGCTTTCCGGCGGTAAGATCTCAAGCCTGGGCGAATGCGCATATTGCTCTGGCCTGCTTCAGTGTCATTGATTATGCGTGACATAATTTGCTGGTACTGTGCGAAAACCTCTTGTGATCTAGTGTCATCTTTGCGGTCGCGATACCAGTTAGATAGTGCGTGCAAGAAGATCGCGTGGCGGTATCTGCGAGGTACTATCGGCTCATCTGTGTCTAAGTCGAATTCTTCCTTCCACTCACCATCTGCTGCTGTTACGAGGTCTTTAGTGACATAAGTCAAGAACCCACGCTCTACGCTGCTTGGGATCGGGAATAAGCGTAATTTGCGATTATCAATACCTGACAGCGCATCATTTGTGTCGATCAGTGTTGCGTACTGAGGTTTGTTGATATCATGCTTGCCAGCAAAGCGATGTCGGAATTCTACACGCCCAAGCATGTCTAATGTACGATTAGCTACGCGTACTTGATTGCCCGCTAAGCGCATGAAGTCATCAGGTAGTGTGACCTCATCTTGGTATACTCTCACCAGATCACCGGCTTCAAAGTCTGGGTTAGATACGCTGATAACCGCTGGTCAGCTCCTGTCGTATCTACAGTCAGCTGCTCCCCTTCTTGTCCGACTGACGTGCCAGTTAATGACGTCGTCACAGCTATCTTTCTGCCGTACGTGAACAAGTTACCATCAGGGTTGTCGAAGTCATACGACCGCGTATCTACACTGTTTGGTGATTGTGTGAGCAGTATTGATAACGACTCTACAGTCGATGTGAATGTAGTCTCAGTAGAAAAGCTGTGCTCGCGTAATGCCCATGGTACGTTCTCGGCGAATCCAAGGTGCATGTCAGCCAGCGCTGTGTTGATATATCGCTTGGCCTGCTCGACCGTCGCTGCGTGGCCAGGGTCTGAGCGCACTGCTTTTAAGAGTCCGTTGTATAGGTCAGAAAATGTCGTAAATTGTGTTGTTAAGCTCATACCTACACCTCGTCTTTTTTAATTAGGATCATATCGACAGCAATGGTCGCGGCAGAGTTGTTTGTATCCGTGTGCGCTCTCAGCTCAAAATCCCATAACTCATCAATTAGAGTACCATGAAATGTTAGTAAAGCGTCAGTCTGGTATACTTCCCAAGGGCTGGCGTCTTCCCACGGTGCGTCGGCTGTCTCTGTATTCTCACGAACCATGAGGCTGTACGTGAGGTCTTTCGACTTAGCGCCTGACATGTGTACTTCTTGAATTAGCGCGAAGCATCCTTTCGGCGGTGTGAATCCTGGGTACGTGTCGATATTATGAGATCGGTTTAGCTGTGTATCGAATATTATCGCTGACTTAACTTTAGATGGTGTTGATGGTACACCTGCTACGAGTGTGTCGGACTCAGCTAAATATGCGTCGCCTGCCAACGAAGGTAATGTCACTACTTTCATCTCGAACACTCTGTACCACGTCCCTGCGGATACTGCTGTCTGACCATTAGATGTTATCTCAGTGGTGTCCACTCCCCTATTATCATCATGAACTGAGTGAATGCCGGTGATCTTTACCGTCTGCCCTGTGTCAGCTGCATCTGAGCTTGAGAAGAACAGTTCGACCCCGTCTTTATCCGTTATGTGGTTGTAAAGCCCTCCATAATGCCATACTGTCTCTTCGTTTGCAGTGTCGATGTCGGGGTTGTGGGCTGTGATGTGGTAGTGAGTGTGGTTGACTACATTACCTTTCTCCATTTCGATCATGAAGTCTGCACGTATTCCTGACTTGAATTGCGTATTTGTTACCATGAGTCACCTATTCGTATGCGATGAAGTTACGGATTACGATCTCATCGGTATCGTCAGGGTCCATTCTGAAGCTGCCTGTAATCGGGTCAGCTGTATTTGGTAGTGTGAGGTTCGTCGTGTCACCGTCGATCGTAATCGTACATGCTGACTCGTTCATAATCACCTCTACTGACTTCCAGACTTCAGTGCCTGGGGTTGGGCTGTCAGATGAGTTACCGATTCCTGTGGGTTTCTCTGTTATCGATCCACTTACGCTGTTGCTGATATACTGGTACAGGTTAATATCTCTATCTTCTCGTGCTCTGAACTGCACTCGCAAGCATCTTGTTCTGACGCCTGCCGATGTGGTGCCGACGTAGAAGCTTGATGTATTGAACGCGTTGTGCGCTGCAAGTACCTTGATATCAAATGTGACAGACCCTATCGATGCAGCTGTCCAGATATCTGAGTCGATATATGAATTGCCTTGGAACGTGGCTTCATTGCTCGCTACAGTCACGTTACCTGACCAGTTATCTGTGTTCGAGAAGTCGTCTGAGAATACGATGTTGCCGACGGCATAAACAACCGTGTTACTGTCTGCTGTATTCGTTTGTGGGTCTGTTGCACGAACTTGAATATCTCTGTTGCCGTTGGATAGCGTTAGCGTTGTTAGATCGAATGTCGTCTCACTTCCTGAGAATACGTCGCCAGTCTCAACACCATCCACAAGTATGATCAGGTCTACCAGTGCGTTAGGGTAGGTATCATCCGATAGCGTGATGTTAACTGTGTCGGTCGTGATGGTGATGCTGATCGTTGGTGCTGTGGTATCTATAGGGTATACAGTCAGCGTAGCGTCGTTTGACTCTACAGTCCCTACTGGATTCGTCAGCTTAACTGATATCAGTGACCCATCATCTGCTGTGGCAACTGTTGGTGAGTACGTCTCAGTAGTCACACCGGTCGTCACATCATCGTCGAACCATTCTACTGACTCATAGCCCTGGCCTTCGAACGTGAATACTACTGTCTCGCCGTCTAGTCCGTTATTGTCTTGAGGGTGGACGTCGACTTGAGGTAGTACAGTTGGTGTACCGTTTGGACGTACTGTTACTGGGTACGAATAAGATCCTTCGCCTGCTGTTGTTTCAGTGGCGGTAACCACGAACCGAGAGTCGAACCCGTTGATTAGCCCCGTCACAAGTAGCTCGTGTGTACCTGCTGCTACAGCTCGACCATTCGTGATGGCGCGTGTTGATTCGTTATAGTCATACACCGTAAAGCCGGTAACTAGATCTTCATCATTGGTTGGTGCTGGACGCCATCTGATCGTAGCTTCGTCATCGCCTGCTACAGCGACCACGCCTTGTGGTGGTGGTGTCGCGCCTTCATAACCAAAGATATAATTTGTGATAGATCCGCCGTCTGCTGCTGCTCCGCGTGTGCCGTCGATCGTATCGCTTGCGCCTGCTACTCGTGCTGTCCATGGTCCTGTGTATGTCGCACCTGTGTAGGTATATGCGTTCAGCTCTGCCCTGATCTGCTCTTCAAACGGGAATGGCCACATCTGAGCGCCTGCGTCGGTGTCATAGCCAGTATCACCAAAGAAGGTGTCTGACTTCCCAACCATCGTCATGACTTCAGCGCCTTTCGTCTCATACAAGCTGTGAAGTGGGTCAAGACGTACTAAGTAATCAAGTGACCCGGTGATGCTGGTGGTTGTAGTGCCTGTGGCTGCTGTGCCTGAGTTTACGATTGCGTTGCCTGAGAAATTGGTTAAGTTACAGTCCACGACACCGACACGTGCTACGTTTCGCCATACACCGCCATCGTAGTCGATATCGATGTTTCCTGTGCCTATGTTACGGATTAGGTACCCGCCATCGTCACCGCCCCCGGTAAATGGGAAGTTGTCGATGATGCAGTCAGTCATACCACGGAAGTAGTTAAACGATCCTTGGTTGATCATGCCATACGTAGTGTCATCATTGTTATCGATGTTGGAGAATGTGCATCGGTCGAAAAGTGCTGCACCATAAGTGTAAGCGTAAAAATCATCTGCTGTTACGTCATAGGATAGCAGGTGGTCGATCTCGATATCAGTCTGACCGCCGCCGCCTGATAGCTGCATGTCAAAATTACCTAACCGGTGCTCACTGTTCAGTTGGATGCACTGCTGCATTTTACCAAACGACCCTTCTGCTGTCACACTGGTCGAGGTCACTGGTGTGCCAAAATCGCCTACTGGCTCACCTGTTGCAACGTATGTATAAATACTGTCTACCGCTATGCAATTCTGCATACGGAAGTCGACACAGTTGTACATGATGAAGCCGCCTTTCGGATCTTCTTCAACTGCATAATCTGAGCGGTCATAACGCTGAACACATCGACGCATAATAGCGTTGGTAGTCTCAGCACACTGAATTTTGTATCGTCCACCACCAAATGCGAAGCAGTTTTCGATTAGGACGTTATCACCTACGCGGCAGTAAATCCCTGGGCGATCATCACCATCTGCGCCAATTGCAACTAATTTGATGTGATCCCAACGTGTGTTAGCTTTGTCATTTGGGTCGCCGGTAATCGATATGTATGAGTCGCCGGTAACTCTGAACCCCTTGAACGCATGGTATGTGATCACGTCTGATACTGAACTTAGGCTGTACATGTTGTAGTTAATATTCGCTAGCCCACCAGATAAAATTGCTGCTAGTGGCTCTTCTGCCATGATCGTTGAATATTTGACTGATGTGCCGTCTTCTAAGTACTGATCTACTTCTGACTCAGTGCGACCAATACAGTTATCGTCGCCAGTGTATGTAGCCGCTCGTACGACGATTGTGTCGCCTGCTGACATGGCTGCTATAGCACCTGAAATCGTCGTGTACGTCTCGCTAGCGCCTACATAGAGTACATCACCTGAGATCTTGCCTACGTGTGCGATGAATGTTACGAATGTGGTTCCGTCGGTAAACGCGTTGCGGCAGCTTACCATGACATAGTGACTATCAGCCACTGTGTATCCTGTGGTGTCCCAGGTTAGTTCGCCTGTCTGCGAGTCGATCGTAACGTCGTCATGAGCGAGTTCGATATCCCAGATGACTGTGCCTGCGTCGGCTTCGTTGCTTAGAGACGGTGTGACTGACATAGTCGCGCCTAATGCTACAAACACGTCTGAGATAGCATCTACTTCAGGTGCTTCAGTCGCTGGTGATCCTGCACCGCCACCTGCAGCCAAGAAAATCCTAGCTGGGCGACGTCCTCTTCCACGTGTGACGATAGGCGGCATGGTTTACCCCTTAATTGATCTGATGACTGCTTCGTTGCCGTATGCTGACGATGGTCCAATCTGAACCAGTGCTTGTGGGTCCGTGCCTGACAGTACGACGTACGCGCCTTTGTAAACGTACAGAGGTACACGCCCATCGAAGCTGACAGCTTCTTCAGATGCAATATTTGTCATCTTCGCTACAAGGTTCTCAGTGTCAGTACTAGCTGAATCGGTGTCGTAGATCTCTAAGACACAGTCAGTACCTGCACCTGCGATCAACTGAATATCGTCAATGCGTCCGGCGCTGATGAATGCGTGGCCTGTCTTCGTAAGTAGTTGGCGTTGTGGGAATCGTTGCTGGTGTCCATATACGCGTGCTGAGTCGTGTACTAGACCATCTAGTGTGATAGTGCCAGTTACATCGGCTAAGCTGCCAGCACCTACGCCAATGATGCCCAAACGACCTTCTGTGGTCGCTGCTGTGGCTTCGCCGTTGGCTGTGGTCAGCGCGTCACCGGTTTCTACTATACGTGCTGTGCATGTGTTCGTGTTCGTGGTGTCCGCATGTAGCTCGACTGTGTAGTATTTGCCGCGTTCGAGCGCGATCGTAGATACTGTCAGTGCTGCTGATCCTGAGCGGATGCCGAAAAAGATATCGCCGCCTGACTCAATTCGAAGTCCGACTGACGCGATGGCTGGTAGGTGCTCGTATAGCACTACCTCTGTAGTAGTTGTTGCTGACACGTCCTTGCCAATGTACATCATGAAGCGGGAATGAGCTGAGTTGCCTGAGCCAATCGCGATCGTAGTGCTTCGGACATAGGAATCGGTATCAACACCAAAAGTTGCTTGAAGAGCGTATGCGCCTCTGAATGGCACCCCCCACTTACGCTGGCGTGATAACTCTTTGTAGGTCTCAACTGCGACTTGGGTGCCGACTGTGGCGGTCCACTCACTCGCTGAGCCTATTTCAAAATTACTCTCAAAAACGTACGGAAACGATGCCATGATAATTTACCTTTATTTCTTCGACCTAGTGGTGGTTTGCCTTCGGGCTGTTTAGGCTCCACATAGTCTGTTACGAATTGAGCCTTCACGATTGAACGTCCTTCGGCATCCATGAGCGCTAGTTTACCAGAAATTTCAGCCGGTGCGCGTTCGCGGATAAGTTTGATGTCTTCTGTTGATAGTACAGTAGTCACTGCTGCTGTATCAATACCGTGAAAAGCTTGACCAGGGATCACAGCATCGTGCATGTTCAGTGTATTTTTAGTTGGGCGGAATTTTTCAACACTGGCTAGTTCTGGATCGTCGCTGCCTGTGTTGCACGCGACCTGAAGTCGTTTGAATTCAGCGATGTTTTTCTTGTTTCGTTTTTCCCAATCAATATGTTTGCCGACGGCGCCGGGAGGTGCTTTGCGCATCTCTTCATGCGATGGCATACCTTTCTGAATGGTTTCTCTTAACGTCTCAATACGCTTCTGAGCACTGTCAAGCTCTTGGCCTTGGAGCTGTGTAGCCGACTGCGTTGAGAGCATCGTGTTGACTTTACGTAGCTGTTTGTTGATGTCAGCCTTATCGACACCTTCGCGCTTCAGGGTTTTCTTTAAACGTACCTGCTCGTCTCGAAGGTCTGCGGTCTGATTAGGGCGTAATGGGTTGATTGGTTGTTCGGTTGCATTGCTCATCGTCTTTCTCGCTCCTGTGCGATTAATACGCTTATTGAAGGGCTATACGCCCTTGCTCACATGTGAAGTTTTGACTTTTTTGACGCCTGCTGAGCGGTCTGGACCTGACTTGCCCGGAAGACCCGGCCATGACACACCCTTGCTCTCTTTAACGTCACCTTTCTTACCTTTGCCGACGCTGGTAGATACTCCACCATCTACGGTCATATCATTATGTCTTTTGTTTGGCATTTTATGTACTCCTCTAAAAAAGGCGCTTCGTGAGCGCCTTTTCGTGCTTTGGTTTATTCTACGCTACTTGAGAGCCGTAGATCCAGCGCCAATCTGACCATGCAGATGAATAACGCATATACGCGCGCCATTTCGCTACGAACGAGTCGAAGTCTTCTGCCATGGCAAACTCAAGCGGTGTACGGTCTACCCAGTGGGTCGAGTCGTTACGCATGGTGCCGTCTGCCATAAACCAGTTGTTGCTATCGGTTAGATAGTTCCACTCGATGACTTTGTACTGATCTTTATGTACGTTAGTGTTGTTTGTCGCAACATCTAATTTACCAAGAGAAGTCACAATTTCGTGTGCTGTCTCATAAAGATTAGGCGGAATCCAAAGCTCATCAGGTGATACTGTGATGCGCTCGGCTTGGTCGCCACGGAAGTCAACCATCGCGATGCGGGCGGCTGCTACTGCTACTGCAGATAGAGCGGTCGTGCCCTTGTTGTCGAACCCTGTTGAGGTCGACGCACCAGATGTGGTGGTGTGTGAGTCGGAACAAAGAGCTACGCCTTCTTCGTTAGTGGCAAACGTGTTGTCCACTGAGAATGCGTTGTTTAACAACTGAGCTGCGTGACGCTGACGCGTGCGCTGTGCTGAAGTTGCTAGAGCTTTTGGACGCTGGTTCATGATGCTGTATTGATCATCATCAAACAACTGACGCTCTACTTGGATACCGTTGGTAAACGTCTTGAACGTCGCAACTGTATCGTAGCCTTCGTTTTGAGTCTGATAGTTCACGTTGCCTGCGAACTCTTCAAAATCACCGATTGTGCCTACTTGACCCCATTTCTGAGAATCACGGCCATTGTGATTTTCTACACCAAACAAGTTGCTGATCATATCAGGAAGCTGGTTATAGCGATCTGTGAAAATCTTCTGGAACCGAGGATCTAGTAAGTCCCCGAAATTTGCTGCTGTATGTGCCATTTTTCAGTACTCCCTATTAGCCTTGACCGTACATGTGATCAACTGCGATTAGATACGCATAGCTGTCACCGACTTCGTTCATTTTAATTTCTACAACGCGGAAATTCGCATTGTCCGTATCAACCGCCGCCGTTGCGTCAACTTCAGTTAGGTCAGTTGTTAGTTGAACATACTGATTAGCTGTATCTGGCGCGAAAGGGATCGCGATGAACTCGTCACCACTGCCGATGTCTTTAGGGAACGCTACAGTCATCGTTGCCACGTTCGCTGCGATAGACGCGATACGGCGTGAGATGCCTTTGTTGTTGCCTGTGACACAGTACAGAGTACCTTCGTCGTAGTTGCCGGAAAGAGTCGTAAACGTAGCTGTTAGGCCAGTCGTCGAGCCTGCTGTGGTCGCAATCGCTGAGAGATCTGTACCTGACGTGGCACCACCGCATAGCTTGGCGCGGTATACTGCGTCAGGGTTTACGATGACTTCTGCAATCGAAGCGTTTTCGGTGTGACCTGAGTTTTGAGCTGTGCCATACGAGACAGCTGGTACGTTAGTCTGAACACCTAAAAAATCAACAGCTGCTGTAGTGGTTGCTTTAATAGCACCTGCTAACGCTGCTGTACCTGCGATTAGGGGTACTCCCCGTACATCGCTCTGCACACCAAGAATCATCTTCTTGTAACGTGGGGCAGCTCCACATAATGTATAACTGAATTCCATAGCACTTCACCTTTAATGCGTCGCGGATCATTTAAAAATTTATTTGAGCGGTTTTAAACCTAAGCGCTCTCGTACACCTGGATTCGTAACGTACTTCAATTCTTCCTTTACGTCTTTCCAAGAGGTCATACCTTTATCGACTTGAGGCCCGTAGAAGTCCATCACACGTTTCGACAGCCCTTTCGTCTCTGGGTCTTTCGAACCAGCTTCATGATCCCCGCCAACTTCTTGATGGGTTTCACGATGTGAATTCGACAATTCACGTCCCTTTTTCTTCAGTGATTTCAGCGGACCGAATGCTTGTTGAAGAGCTAGAACTTCGTAACGTGCTATTTCCGCAGCGCCTTTCGGTGAGCCTTGGATATCCACGATGCTAAGAAATGCTTCTTTTGCTCGCTCTCGATTGTCGCTTCCATCATCATCTAGCCCGTCGAGAAGTTCTTTATACTCATCGACAATTGCTGCTGATTTGCTGTGCTCAGTTTGGCTCTCGACTGCTGACAGGGCGGATTTAGTCGCCTCTGCTTTCATCTGCCGTTCAATCTGCGCATCCATCTGATCTTCAGTAATAGTGCCGTCTTCTACCAAAGTTCGAAGCTGACTACGTGAATACGTCTTCTCCGGTTTTGCCTCTGGTTTCTGAGCACCTTGCTCAAGAGCAGTTAAGCGTCCTTTCAATTTGCCGACCGACTTGTTGTAGCGTTCTTCGGGTATGTGCCCTTGGCGCGCTTCTCTCTGAATTTCCTTCAGAACATCGTCTGGTATCTGGCTTCTGTCGAACCCGTCATCGTCTTTGATTTCGGTATTAACTGTGTCATTCATAATTTTACCTGCGTTTTTTATGCCGCGACGCTGAAGGTGGTGAGTCCTTCATACAACCGAACTCACTTATATCATTTCTATTGGTCGTCATCAACCTTTTTGAGCTTTCCGGTATAGTCCAGAATGCCTGTGAGCGCTTCGAGCGCTGCTTGGTGGGCATGGTATCCGATCTTCGCCCTCATCAGGTCGTCTTGGTTGACGCGCTCATGGCTCAGCAAGATTTCTTGGTACCCAGACGTCATCAGTTCACACTGGTGAATCTGCTCAGCGATGTGTCCTTTCAGCTGGTTCCACTCTGGTGTGTTGGCCAGCTTGCCAGTCAAGATCTCTACGACACGCTTGTCAGGTCCTGTCGCAGTGCTCCCTTTACTCGCTTCACGCTTCTGCTTCGCTTGAAGTTTCAGCCAATCTTTTTTATCTACCGCCATTAGTTTTCTCCAGGCTGCGATGCGAGGGTTTCGCCATCACTTAACATTTGGTTTACATCGACTGAGGCTGCATCTGCGTTAGGCTGTGGTGCTCCCGCTTGACCTGGCTGCTGACCTTGTCCAGCTGACGCTGCTACCTTCTGTTTCTGGCCTTCAATCTGAAGCTTTCTCATGTAGTCGCGTAGCATATCAACTTGCTTGTTATTGAATGTTCCGAACTGATCTGAGTTGACGAATTCGTCGATTCTCTGCAAGTGCTCTTGGATACCACCTGTCTCGGCTGGTCGGCCTGTTGGCATGGTGTTGTTGGCTATCTGTCTCACAGCTTCGTCTGCGAATACGAGCGTACCATCGAACATACCTTCCGGTTTCTTGATGAACAGACGTGAGTCCTGACCTAGCGACTTCAGCATTGTATCGGCCATGTTATAGATCTGATCTGGTCCGACTATGCCGGTATTCATCATGAGTTCAGTCACCAAGACCTCGCTCATTGTCATCATCGCTTGATTCGTCGCTTCGCGGCTGGTGTTCAGCATGTTGGCGCTAAATATGAACTCCATACGCCCACTGATCGCCGTGGTATCCTTCACATCTGAATATGGATCTGCATCAGGGTCGACATTCCCAGTTTTCACGATCTTCTTGCCTTCTGGCAGGAATCGCTGGTTCATCTCATGGATCTGGAAATACATCTCTGCCATGCCTTCGAAAAGACGTCGCATCACTCGCTCAGGACGTGATTCAGACTGTCCAAGCACCAATTGCATGTTGCCTTCGGTCCGAAGTGCCGACGCTGACCCCTGCGGTACGCCGCCAAAGTTCAGGTCGTTCGTCATTGTCACCCGGTTCTGCATCTGCTCGATGATATTGACCGCGTTGAGCCCAAAGCTCTGGTTGTTCTGAATTTGAGGGAAGTAAATATCATTTTTAGGGTCTGACGTTGGGTACCCATCACCTGGGCCTAGTGTTAGTAGGTCAGGGTTGTTCGCGCTGTTCTTGTAGAAGAAAAACGGGCTGTTTGAGATAGTGCCAGCATCAATCATCTGGTCGAATAGCTCTTTCCCAGTGTCGTGCAAGCCTTCCATCATTTTCTAAGTACGATACACCTAGACGACGGCCTTTAACCGGCAAAACGACGCTTCCCCGAACGGCGTCTTGGTGGTTAGCAGGGTAAAGCTCTGTTAGCTGAGCTGCTTTCAGTAAAGTTGATGTTTCGCGTATCACCCACCAAATAACGTCTTTGCCTTCATACAGATCAAAGCACATATAGCGAGTCAGCGTTTTGTGGTCATGGTCATCATAGTCTACGATATCAGAGGTGCCTTGAAGGTCATCTTTCTGATCTTTCATCGGCTGATCATCACGTGACATGCCGACGGTTTCCATCGCGGTGATATCATCTTCGGTAATGTCATAAACACCGGTCTTTTTTTCAGTTTCTTGATCTCATCTACCGTTGGGTAGTCGACCAGGATCACATGACTTGCACCGTTTGGGTTACTTGGACTAGGCGCTTGAAGGTTCTCTGCTCTCCATGGGTGCAGGACCTCATCGATATCCTTGACTATGGGCCTTGGGCCGTCGAATACCTCAACAGTTCGTTCCATCAACAGCTCTAGCATGTTGTCTTTGCGTGTGTAGAACCTCGCCTTCAAGCTCTCAGCTTCTGCGGTCACGACGTTATAATCCCAACCGCCTTCAAGCTCTTCAATCAGCGCTTGAGGGAACTCATCTTCTAGCAGATCCATGAAGTATTTCTGAGGTACAAGCTCATTAGGGATCTTCTTGTAAACCCTAAGATCGACTATGTCTTTACTTTCGCGTATCCACGGAATGAACGTGGTCATGACGCCATCGTTCACAAAACACTCGACAAGATCACCGAAAAATTTGGTGCCTTTCATATCGACAAACAACTGATGCTGGATCAGCTCATCGATCGTTTTTTCTTTATCTCGATCGGCCTTGTTTCGTGCCATCGCTCTTACAGGTGGTTCCGACGCCATAATCGCATTGAACAGGATATCCTGCAATTTGGTCGAGTGCGTCATCATGTCGGTCAGTGTGATATCGCTTGAGTCTTCCCAAGGTCCTGAGTCGCGTTCGGTCCATCCACGGAACTTGGCATAACGCTGAATCCGGTCTTCCATGAAATTGTTGCGATTTGAGATATCGTCGTCTGCAAACTTGACCACGCGTTTTACGATTTCAGTTGAGTCGACGTTCAACAGCTTAGGGCGCTTACGGGTGCGTTTTATGCCCGCCTCTTCTTGGATACCTACCTGATCAACCATGTCTGTTACCTGCCGTTTCTTTTGTATCGGGTGTTGATCACCTTACCAGCATTCGAGAAATCTTGGTAGGTAGGATCGTTGTTCGCTAGATACTTGAGGTTGGTTGGGTAGTCATCATCCTTCTTCTTCGTATCCTGCTTCTGGTCTTTTTCTTGAGTAACTTTGTGCTCATCCCAACGAAATCGCTTCATCTGGAATATCGTTCTCACACAACGAGGGTGGATGTATAATCGCGGCTCCCTCGTATCAGGGTCCGGCTTCAACCACTCATCAACCTTCGCGCGGCCGACCGAACTATCGCTGGCCAGCTCACAGTGAATCCCACAACGGGAAAACTCATCCTGCCATGTGACATCGCGTTCGCGTGCTGACGATGGTGATCTTCCCATATTCGGATCAATCAGTCTACGCTGCACACTCAACTTAAAATCATACTCAATCTGGCGTATCCGCTTCGCTGTCTCGTCTGGCGTATCCGCAAGCTCAAAATCTGCTATCTGCCAAAGGTTATCATTCGGGTCCACTGCCACCCACTGCATCATGTGAGGCTTTCTTGGGTGCGGATCTAAAATAAACACAACCGGCCAATCTTGGCTGATCTCAAAATCAAACGAGTGGCAAAATTTCTCTGTATTCGTATTCTCACAGCTCATGCACTTACCATCAGAATCGATGAACACTTCTTGGTTGTCGTCAAAACACCAATACTTCTCATTGTCCACACCAGTGAACAGAGGGTGAACTAAATTACTGAACCTGATCGGCTTACCTTCCAGACGAACGGCCTGCATTTTCTTGTCCCAGCGCCCCGCCTGCTTCTCAACCTTCTCTTGGTTCAAGTGATTGTTGTCACGCGTCTTCAGCTCCATCCACTCGATCGTGGGTCGTGTACCGGTGCGCTTCCAATCCATCGCCTGCTTCTGCCCAGGCTCATAAATCTCATCAAATATCCAGTCAACTGGGATCGTCGGATCATCTGGCCACGTCATCGACAAAAATATCCGTCCGTTACCACGCATGGTCCGCGCTTGGTTTTCTAGGAATACCGGGTAAGTCGATGGCTCATCAAGCATCACGAACTGCAGATCGTTACCAACCATGTTCTTGGCATCCTGATCGTTCGACATGAACTGAATACGACTCGTGCCACGCTCTTCGCCGGTAATCGGGTGAAAGTTCTTGAAGCTCAGCAAGTTATTCTTCGCCTTCCAACTGTTATCCCATTTGCCGTCGATCAAGCATCGCTTAGGTATCCAACCCCAGTGGCCCATGTCGCCGCCTTCGGGCAAGACACCGGTCCAATCATCCCACTTCAACTTGGGCAAAAAGGTCATTTCCAGCATCGACGTCAGTGATGCGATGATCACACGACAATTCATCGGACCTGCAGACTTCAGCTTGTGCCAATCTTCTCCATACTCCGCTTCGAGCTTTTCCTGCATGTGCTTCGGAAAGATCCCAGTCGCACACATAATCATCTCAGCCAACACGGACTCAGATTTACCTGACCCGTTACCACCGCCAATACCCACTAGGTCGGCCGGGGTCATGTGAATTCTCAACGCGTCGTCGGATACAGGGTTATAATATTCGAGTTGATTTTCTTTCCGATCAAGCTCGACCGCAGAGGTCAGCCCCATAAATAATTTATTGAAGTCCTCATCTGACATCGCCGCCAGCTCAGCTTCGGAATAGTCAGCAAATGATTTCACTCTACTTCCTCGCACTCGCCCTCAATTGTATTTCTATGGCGCCGGGCAATCTCAGCCTGGAACCGCTTGGAAATCTCAACCATGCCATCTTTGTCCGCCGTGGCCAATATCGCAGTTGGGCGCCCATCAAGTAACAGCACCTGCTCTTGGAGTGTCCGCAACGTCGCAGACAGCTCAGATAATTTCGCGCCGCCCATCGTAACTTCGTCGATGTGCCCCAGGACCATGCGGACTTTCCCCGCTAATTCATCTCGTAAATCACCATCACTATACTGCTCAGGCATCAGATTCGGCTCAGCCACACCGCGCAGCACACGATTGGCCAGCGCGTCGATCACCGCTTGAGGTAGGCCACTGCCCGCCGCTGCAATCATCAACTTCTGCATCGCCTCTTTGGCATCAAGATCTTCAGCAATCTGCTGCGCCCCGCCTAACTCTCTCGCCTGAGCTTCGAGCGCTTTGCCACGGCTAATCAACGCCTCTTGAGCGCGCGCCGCTTTGTTCGCTTCGTTGACCTTCTCTTTGATCTTTCCCTTATCAAGATCGGGATTCGCTTCGACGAGCTTATCCGTAAATTTGTGTGCGTGAACACTTGTATACCGGCGCTTCAGCTCAGCCACACCCAATGACTTGATCGCACCGATAAACGCATTGCGCAACGCCTGACGTGTTTTGCCTAGACGTATCGCAATCTCACTTTGAGTTAAGCCGGTGCTAACCATCTCACACGCTTCCTGCTGGATCGCGGTGAGTAGGATATCCTCCGGCGCTATTGGCTTAGCCATCTTCAGGCTCCAAACTGCCCATCATCACATTCATCTTGCAGACTTCTAAGCAGCCCATCACTTCGACATTGGTCATCTTGCCATTGGCAATATCATCTATCGCCTTCTCGAACGCGGTGATAAGGGCATTCGAGTGAGGGTGACTGTCGTTTCCAAAACTTACTACGTTATCACTCATTTGCGGTACTTCCGTATTAGCTTAGCTATTGAATCATAAAATGGGATCACTGCCTTAACCAGCCCACCGATCAGACGGATCAGCGAAACTGCGTCGTGCTCAGCAGTCACCACACGCTTAACCTTTCGAGCCACGATCGCAACCTTGGCTGTCTTAGGATCATACTCAACGTGGATATGGTCTTTCTCAAGAATCACATCATAGTCTGTACCAAGTACCCTCTTGATGATATTGAAAATGTCGCGCACTGCATCACGCGTGCCTGGAATGTTCCAAATACGAAGATCGAACGCTTCGCCTGTGTAGTGTTTGGATCCAGACTTGTGGACACCGTCGCCGTCGTGGCCTTCTGAGCCTGACGTGATGACCATCTGGATGCCGCTGGACTTGAAAATGTTGTCACACTCTTCTGCCGCGTGTTTCGTTTCTGGGGTTATGCCTTCGAGTGAAGCGCCTTTCTTCAAAATCATAACTTTTCTCCCAAAATTTTAGTGAACAGGGCTGCTGCGAAACTGTATTTCTACTGCCAGTGGTGGCTCCCTCTCAGGCTAGCAGCCCCGTTGAGGTGTTTTAGTGTATCTCAGTAGTTACATCACAGCAAGAAAATCGTAGCTGTGTGGTTTTTGGTGAAAACGAGGGTATTTCAGAGGTGTTTTTGATGGTGGAGTTGGCGTTGAGTGCGCCGCTGGCGTGGTTTTTTGGTAATGATAAAGCTATCAGTAAGGTATGTTACACCTTTTCAAATTTTCTGGCGCGGATATCTCTGGGACCCCTCGCCCCTTTCCGGCGCCGGGGGGTCCGCCACGTCGCCCTTTCGCCCCTGGCCTGACTAAGCTGACATCACACGCACCGAACCTGGGCAGGCGACGCACTGAAATAGTTGGCACGCCCTAGTCATGCGGGTTGTAGCGTGGTGCATCGGTGCATAAATACTTGGCACGCCCTGTTTACTGGGCTGGCGCCGCCCTGCTATAGGTCACTAAATTGGCATGAATGGACACAGCACGTGGTTGCTGGGCCTGGGCGGTGTTGAAAATAAGTTGGCACGTGTTTGGCAGTGGTGATCCGTACAGTACCTGACTTTATACGTGGCACGACGCGTGCTTGGTACATGTTAACAGTGAAAACATTGAGGCTGGCGTGGCGCGGGGCATGCGTTGGACGCGTCATTCAGACCGTGCATATTAGATACTCATGTATTATAAGGCTTATGAATAGTATGTTTTAATAGCTTATTGATTTAAACAGCTTCACCGTTTTGTATACAAATAGCTTGCATAGGCGCATTATATAAATACACCAACGCACAAGAGATCACGGCCATGAACAACGAACTACTAGAAAGCGCTATCTTTGACCTAGACGAAACTGTACAAGATCAGCTAACCGACATGATTGATGAGCTTGAGTTTGAGTTTCATGTACTTAGTAGTATCGAATTTATGGGCCGTGTTCATGCCATCTTGCGTGTGGCTCTAAATAGCGGTGATCTAGCAAGTGATGAGTTAACTACATTTGCCGGTCAGTTAGGCCTACATTTCAAAGCCGTGAAAGCGGCTTAAGGGGGTAATGGCCATGAATAAGTATCAAATACAGTGGGCAACGGCTCATGACTGGTTTATTCGATCTGTATTCGCTAACACGTCAGATGGCGTGTGCGTCGTTGTTCGTGATGATATGAACCAAGACCAAGAACTGACTTTCTTCAACTTCAACGAGCTTTATGCTTGGGCAGGATATTAAAATGTCACATCACATCCATCCAACACACCATTTCACCAGCGTCAACGTCATAGATATTGAGCAAGCGCCACTGAATCGATTGGATAACCTTTTACGTCAGATCATACTAGACGCTGATTACGACCACCTAACCAAGCTAGACAGCCACACAAGCGCTCAAGACGTGGCAACCATCGCTGAGTATTGGTCTTTGTTTGATCCTCTGCAGGGTGAGAAACTACGCCACGTCGCTATCATAGCTTCTCACGTTGAGTCTAGATTAAGTCGTCAGGTTTAAATTTTATACTTCCTCTCAAGGGCTACGAATAGCGTATTGACCTCTTGAGGGGACATTTGCGAGCTAACACACCGATTGATCCGATGCTTCTGATCAGACACACGACTTTTACAGTAGACAAATAAATTACCAATTCGATTATCTGTTTTGTCTCCGTTGTTGTGTCGTATGTTATTACCCATACCAATTCCATTATCATCCGTACCAAAGGCAGCGATCACCGCTTTCTTGACAGTCATTGATACAG
>FUIF01002516.1_pt1 | contig 19854 bp, 29 predicted proteins | sample 1003461 | NCBI WGS metagenome assembly FUIF01 (sample SAMEA80401918, study PRJEB19352) | marine metagenome | reverse complement strand
CACTCGTAATACGCATTCTTTCTGTTCCTGCTGTATCAAACTCAATTTGATTTCCTTGTTCTTGTATTGTAATTCCTATTCTTTTTGTACCTGCATCTACAACACCTAATTCCAAATGTCCTCCTTGTCCTGAAACACCATAACCTCTAATAAAACCTCCATAAGTTTCTCCTAAAGAGCCACCTCCTGACATATACAAATATGAATTTTGAGATGTATTATGTAAATGCAAAACCTCATCTGGAGAATCAGTTCCGATTCCTACATTACCTCCACTCGTAATACGCATTCTTTCTGAACCATCAGTTTCAAATATTAATCCATTAGTATTATGACCTTTAATTTTTTCATTGCTATCTCCCCATTGAATTGCATAATTATTATCTAATAATAAAACTCCACTTGACACATAAGCATTACCAACTACAGTTAATTTTTGACTAGGAGATGTTGTCCCAATACCTACATTACCTCCACTCGTAATACGCATTCTTTCTGTATCGTTAGTACCAAAAACTAAACCACCACTTTGTCTTGTAAATAAATAACCATCAGCATCTGCTTGTAGTAATTCTGTTGAACCTGTTGTACCATCTGAATCAGTAACTCTTAAAGTTGCTACACCAGCTCTGTTTATTTCTAAACCTGAACCTACATTAAAAGTAGGTGAAGTTGTTCCGATTCCTACATTTCCTGCACTCGTTACTCGCAATCTTTCTGTACCTCCTGTAACCAAACCAACATTATTAGCACCAGCACTATATATTCCAGTATCAGGATCATCATAAAAACCAAATGATGTTTCTGCTGTACTTGCAGCTGATGCAATAAATTTACCAGTTTGAGTATCAGTACCAGCCACAATAGAAATATCTGTTTCAGTACCAGTAAAATGGAATGATTCTCCTGAACTTTGCGACTGTGTATTAGTATGCCTATAAGTTAAATAACCTTTTTGTGATTGAGTTGTAACAACATCACTAAATTCTATTGCTGCACCATCACCATTTGTATCTTGATATAATTTTAATAATCCTGTACTAGTACCTTGAATTGTAACTGGTGCAATTAATTTATTAACTGTGATAGAACCACTCAAATATAAATCTTTAAACCTATAACTTGGGTCCCCTAAATCTGCATCAGCATCAATAATAGTACCTGTATGGTCGGTTGGTAAAATGCCATTAACATGCATTCTTAAACCATTATGTCCTGCTGAAGTACTATAAATATTTACATCATTTGCTGTATTTCCTACTGCTCCAATTACTGCTGATGCACCTGTTGAATAAACTTGGAATACATTTTCTGTTGTTACAGAACCAGAAAAAGTTGCGTTTTGTGCTGCATGAAATGTCCCATCTTGTTTTAATCTAAAACTTTCAACTTGACTTGCAGCTGTTTGATTATCAGCATATAATGCTAAAGCATTTTCATTACCACTTAAACCGCCTAAATATTTTAAACTAAATCCATATTGACTAGAATCACTTTCACCATGATTGTTACTTGATTCACCATCAATCCTAATTAGAGTAACATTATTACCACCACCTCCAGCACCTAATCTAATAAATGTATGGTTAGTATCACCAACCATTCTTAATGTTCCTATTGTCGTTTCACCAGTATCAATTGTATATGCTGGAGTTGCATTATTTAATCCTAAATAACCCCTATAATCAACTCTAAACCTTTCTGCTAATCCAGTTGGTGTGCCTGGTCCATTACCAGTAGCATTATTTGTATAAACTACAAATGCACCAGAACCCTCTAATGTTTGACTATTAGCATCACCATTTTGTCCGACCTCAGCACCTATTTTAACTTGTGGATATTCATTATCATTACCATCTAATAAATCAAATTGTATAAATGTTTTTGTTGCTTTAGATCTCCAGCTACACTTGATGTACCTACATTGTGTTGTAATTTTAATAATGTTGTTCCTGTTGTTGATGCTGATGTATTGGAATATTTATAAATGTTTATAACACCATCTGTTGTAGATATATTATTTGAAAAAGTTGCAGCTTGTGTTGAGCCATCTAAGGTTAATGTCAATGTGTTTCCAGCATTTAATTTTAAAGTTCCTGATGCTGTCATTTGACTATCTGTATCAGTAATTAATCTTAAATCATAATCATCACTAAATGGTTTTTTCAAATCAATATGACCACCACTTGGGCCACCTATTTCCATATATCCAAAACCACTTGATGATTCTACTTCAATATGACTATCAACATTTAAACTTCCTGTTACATCTACATTACCAGCAAATGTTGCATTATTGCCACTTATAGCAATAGGTGCATCTGTTAATGTATCCGAATCTTGCCACATTACTACATCATTAGCTGTACCACTTCCATCAATACCACCACTAGCATTTATTGTAACTGTTTGATTACTTACTGATGTTGTTACATTAGTACCACCTGAAATAGTGAATGTTTGAGAATCCAGATCAACTGCACCAGTTCCACTATCACCAGCAATATCTAAATCTTGAGCAGTTATTTGTGCATCAACATAACCCTTACTAGCTGCATCTGTATTATCAACAGGTGTTGCTGGTATTGTAACTTGACCACTAAAAACTCCTGTGGTCGCATCTAATGCACCAATAACTAATTTACCTTTTGTGGTCCATGATGCTGTAGAAGATGGCTCAGAAGTGCCTAAACCTATGTGAAATTCAGGAGTTGCAACCCCACTTGATGCATCATAAAACACACCAACATATTTTTCACCACTAGAATTTATTGTACCATACCAACCAATATCCATTGTATTAGCCACATTATCTTTAGCTAATTCCATCATGTTATCACCAATAGCAATAACAGTTGAATCAATTATTGTTGTTGTTCCATTAACTGTTAGGTTTCCACCAACAATTAAGTTTGATCCAATTTTTGCTTCTCCAGATGTTTGAAATTGATATGTTGGTGTAACACCAATACCTAGTTTTGTGGTACTTAGATATAATGCAGTATCATTACCTACACCATCAGATAATAATTTTGCTGTTCCTGTTAGATTTGTGTTATCTCCGATTTTAATGATTGCATTATAAGTGTCTTGCACTCGCAATCCAGTATAGCTAGTACCCATAGATTTTTTTTACAAATTTAAGGAATTTGCTTTATCTCTTTATTCCCTGACCAACTGATTTCTTTTTCCAACCAGTTTGATTTCTACTAGCATTTTTAGAATGCACTCCAGGTCGTTTTCTTTTTAGATTTGTATTGGTGTATATATCCAGCTCTTTTGGCCATTATTTACCTTTAATAATGCTAGATGCTTTCTCAGTAGTACGACCACCAAAGTATGCTAAAACAACTGCCATCATTACTTTCTCAAAAGTATCGTTCCAAGTTGTTCCTATGTTAAAAGGGATTGAATCAACAGAATCCAATATACCTGCAAAGCTAAATACCACAATGCACCAAATAAGCACAAGAGGGCGAACATTACGAGTAAGCCATCCGCCTTTAGAATCTGCAATCCATCTATTAGAAATCTCTTCCATCTCTTTATTTTGTTGCTCATAAATTAAAGTTTGTAATTTTATTTTATCCTCTGTGGGAATCTTTGCTTTTGTTATTTCAGCTATAGCATCTTTAGGTGAAGTAACACCATTTAATACTGCACCTAATTGTGGAGATACAACACTTGCAGCTCCAAATAAAAGTTTGCCAACTGTACTATCTTTAAATTTCTTTTTTGGTTTGCTCATATGTAAACTCTAAAATGAATTACCAAAATTAATAAATATATATTTAATTCACTGAAATCTTGCTCACCATCAATAGGATAGTATTCAACACCTAAGAGTAAACCATTTGGTATGGGAGCTACACCAAAATCCATTATGCATTTGTTATATCAATATACTTTGTTTTACCATCATCTCTTACTGCTTTTAAAATCTTGTTACGATTTTTATCTTCACTAACATAACTGACATGAACCCAATCAGGATTTGACTCAGAACCAAACTCATAAATCATTTGGTCAAAATCTAAATTTTCTTTTATCCATTCAAACATCTCTTTGTTGGTTTTATAACCATAGATGTCATCAATATCCATTGCTTGACCTTTACAATGTTGCGATCTTGTAGAGCCACCTATTGCTTCATTTAAAGCTGATGACCTATAAAAAGAATTAATTTTAATTGGCCCACCAACCCATTCTCTAAGTGGTTCAAATACTTTTTCAGCAAGAACTCTCATGTTGTTTAGTGTATCACCATCAGGTGTATTATCAATGCCTAATCTTAAAGCAGTAACCGATTTGGTTGCTTCTTTTTCAGAAATGTGTTTACTAATCATAATCTATTAATTTGATGTTGCTCTTCTTGACACTTGCATTTTATATCTATTGATATACTCTTGTATTTCATCTGGATCAACATTTAGTTTAAATGATAAATCAGCTGCCCATTGACCTTTAGGTCGTTGTGTTTTATTATCGTATAAGATAATAGTAGGTACTGATTTGATTTGATTTTTAATATTTGGTGGTTGGTCCTCTAATTTAACTTTTAATATTTCTACACCTTTTAATTGTCTTAAATATGGATAGTCATTACTAGAGTTCCATTTTGAATTAATGTGTAATAGTGTCATATCTTGTGCATTAACAGCATAGCTAACAAACAAAATAAATATTACATAAATAAAATGTTTCATCTTTTATAAACTTTATCTTCTAATTCTTTTATTGATTCTTTATTGTCTAAAATATCTTCTTTTAATCCTTCTGTTGATTTTTCTATTTGTATTATTGTACTTCTAACAAGCTCATCTTTAAGTTGAAATTCCATCTTTTGCACAAACTCCTCACCACTAAAATTATCAATCTTATTATTTAATTCTTGAATATCACCTTGCAATGTGAACCACATACTAGCCAATGATATTGCACCACCAACTAACATTGCTATAGTTTTAAGGTCAAGTTTTACTTCTGTATCTTCACTAATTTTTTTTGCCATTTACTTTTTTTATTTTTAAAATTGTATAAACTATTGTTAAAACCAATAAACCTATTCTCAGTATATCAACAATATAATCAGCCATTGAACTGCTATTGCTGTTGTATTCATAATATATATTTTTAAATCATTAAAACTCATATTTTAAACTTCTGCGACCTTATTACTCATTTCAAGTATTGCTCTAAAATAGGTATGGTCAATTAAATCTTCTTGCAAATATCGTAAACTTTCATTAGTAGTAGAATACACTTTAAAATTGTTAGCACTTAAATCAAAAGCAGAAGAATTTTTGCTTATTAATAATTGCAAACAATCATCCATAATATCATTCATTGTTAAATCACCACCACTATCTGCACTAAATCTTGTAACTACTTCAATCCTTGTAATAATATCAGCATTGTATTTTGTTTGATTATCATCTATCTGAGATGTCGAAACACTATAAACTCTGATATATGGAAATGTAGCATCAGATGGAACTCTATTATAAACAGGTACATTAGAACCACCATGTGATACATTACCACTTAAAGCATTGATTACTTTTAATCTTATAAATCTAGTTGCATCTTTCACAATAATTGTTTTAAATCTTTTTCTATACCATCCAATAATTTTTTAAATCCCTTTCTAACTGCTGGGAAAAAAAATGGTTGAGGTGGTATGTTAATTTTTCTTTTACCTTTTCCTTTGTATAATCTTTTTATTGTTGCAGCTGGAATACCCAATGATTCTGCTTCTGATGTATTTACTAATGATCCAGTACCAAATTCTTGATATGGTGCATATTTTACATTAGCAAAAACTTGTGCAGTCATACCAACAACTTCTGAACCTATTGATTGTCTTAATGCACCATCTCTTTTGGGTGCATTTGCAACTGCATCATTTTCAATGAACTTTACAGCATGAGCAATATTAGTTGATAGTTTTCTAGGAGCTTCTTTTCTTAATAAAGAAATCTTATTATTTAACCTTGTCAAATCTCTTGGGTCAATCTTTATATCAACATTTTTCATATAATTCTAGTTGCTATAATTTTAGTATAGTACTTAGGGTCATCATCATAAACTTCATTTATTCTATAGTTTGTTGTATTACCTTCTACTTGCAATATACTTGTTCTATTATTTATAGAATCAAATGCTTTCTTTCTGCATACAATTTCAATTTGACTAACCCAACTTCTTTTACCATCTTCTGATTTTATTTCTCCACTTGTTTGAGTTATGTTTGCCCATATTGTTTTGTTTGTACTTACTGAATCAGTATAACCACCATAACCATCAGATGATTTACTAACTGATTTAATAATTAATCTTCTATCTAATTTTCCAGCATCCATTAAACAAACATACTTTTATATGCACTTAAAATATTTTTTACTTCTGTAGGTACACTAGCTACAATAGTTCCAGTAACAAAATCACTTCTATTATCATAGTATGTTGCTGTTAATTGTAGTATTGCTTGTTTAAGTAAAGAATCATCTAGTCCAGATGTTACATAAACAACTGTAACTTTCTCAGCAGCTCCATCATCTAATTCAACAGTTTCTTTATCTAATCCAATATTAGTGTGTGTAACAGCAGAACCATCAGCATGAATGCTTGAAATACTTGCTACAGGACCAAATGGTAAATCAAATATACCATTAGTGTTATCCATGTAATAAGATCGATTCTTTGCAACAATATCTCTTGATATATAGTTTTCACACCATATTCTAGCTTGTGTTATTTGTCTTGCAATTAATGTATCATCACTAGCTGTATCTATTCTAGCATAATCTTTGAACTCTTGTGTTGTTACAATTTCTGAACCTGTCGTTGAATTAATCTTTACTTGTCGCATCTTTTGTTTCTTTAGAATCTAATTTCATTTCCTTAGTTTCTTTCTTTTGTTTTACTTCTTTCTTAATTGGCTCAACCCATCCTTTCTTAATCATGTTATCAACATTACTATCAGCCATGTCTATGACATCTCCAGGATTGATTATTATATTACCATCTTTAAGTTGGATTTTTGCTTTTACCTTCATAATAAAATTTTATGTAAAGATAAAAAAAAAGCAACACTCGAATTTTCAAATGTTGCTTCTTAAGAGCTATTTACGAAATCAGTGCAAAGTTATTAAAATTTTCTTTATACTGATTATAGATAGATAATCGTAATGATTTTTGACCTTCATTTTTAATTATAAAAAAGCCATTAAATTCTTCTGACCATAAAGCAAAGTAATCTACAAGATGTGCTGGATAGCTTGGTGATCCACTTCTTTTTAAAACAATTTGAATACTACGACCATGTTTGTATCTATCAGCACCTAAGTATTTTACTTGAACCTTAAACAACTTACCATCCTTTTCCAATATACAATCATACATAGAAGAATCTAACAATGGAACTGAAACATTGAATCCTTGTTTGATGGCTGTTGTTGCAAAGTGATATTCAGCAAAGCATCCTTTCTGATTACCATTCATGCCATATAATATAACAAAAAAAACCAGACATAATATATATCTGGTTTTAATTGGTCAGAAAAAAAATAAACAACTAATTAAAACGAAATGAAACTTCTGACTTCACAATTTTTTTAATGTCTTGTAATTTGGCATATACTTGTAGTTTTTTGGTGGCTGGTAATTGTTTCCAAACATCTCTACCAATTGTTGCATCTATCATATCTTCTTCATTCAGTATCATAATCTACATTTTTAAATACAGCAATACTTAATATTAACAAGAATGGCCCTGTGATAAAATCACTAAAAACCAATATTGACCTACTCGCTAATATTAAAAGAAGGGAACCTAATCCTAATCTGATATGCTTTTTTTTCATTACTATTTCTTTTTAATTTTCCTAACTCTTTTGCTTTCTTTATATAATGGTTAAATCTTATTCTACTACTCATTACTAAAATCTAATCATTAATATCATTGCACATGACCAAATGAAGATGACAATCAATGCATCAATAAATAATTTTTTTATTCTTTTTTTCATAATGTTTTTTTAAATAAAAAGTTCATTGAATATTGAATAAAATTAATGGTTTCGCCAATACCTCTAAACCACATTCGTTTTCAAAATCGGTCAATAGCCACTTACGATTTCATTTCGTTATTAATCTTTCAAATAACTCCTACACCTCGCTTGGGTATGCTATCTTTTCGCAAACTTATATTTTATGCTTCACTTATATAACCTCAGTTAATGGTTTAGGATTTTCCCTCTGTACTTCTCCGATTAGTTTTATAACTTATTTAAAGATCACACTCAATAAGTCGGGCGTTTTGTTTCCCTGTGTGAATTGCTTTTAAAACAATATTTCAATGAACTATGAATCAAATGTAAAATAATTTTTTCAAAATAAAAAAATATTTTTATTAATATTTTAACACTACCTCATATAAAGACATAAAAAAAGAGGGTGAAAACACCCCCTTTTTGAGTATAAAAAACAATAAAAACTATATTACTATGGTGTTTCTAGTGCTGTTTTAGCAGTGCTAAATGTACCATCAATTATACCTAATGGTAAATAAGTAGCAAGTGCTATTCTCTCTTGACATCTTACAGTAACGAAACCATCTCTGATGTTTGTTCCATCTTCTCTGTGGAATGAAACAGATAGGTTTTCTCTAATCCATAATTGGCAAGAATTGAAATCACCAACTAAGAATGAACCAGCATTAACTTCGTTGTTAATGATAACTGGTACACCCATAAATGATGGCTGTAACCCTTGATAAACTTGATCTTTTAAATATCTTGACTGGCTATCCTTAAGTAATAAAATCTTATGGAAATCAGTTGGATTTAAAAGAATGTAGTTTGGCTTGTAGTTAGATAGAGCTAACTGGTTAATTGCAGCTACTAATACATCAAATTCATTTGCACTATCAACTGATTGATAGAATGCACCTGATGCTGATGTGTCAAAGTTAGTACCTGAATTATATAAACCATTTAGGTTTGGTGCTGAACCATTACCACCTAGAATTTGGTCATCTTCAACTTCTAATAATTTAGCTGGTACTCTGTTAGAGATGTAGCTAGTTAATTGAGCTGTATCATTTAACATTTCATCACTGATTCTAAGATAGGTCCCAATCTTCTCTACATTAACAGAAGTAGCAGTCATATCAAAGTCAGTTTGACCTAGTGTTGCTCCTTCGTTGGCAGCTGCAGCTCCATTAGAATATCCTGATTCTTTTACGAATCTAACAACATCAGAACCAGTCGAACCATTAGGAATGATTTGTCTCATGTTCTGTGGTCGGTTAGGGTCAAATTTGAATCCTGGAACTCTATCAGCTGCAATTACTTCACCTGTGTAATCTGCACCTGTAGTCATGTCAGCTTTAATTTCAAATTTCGCTGCACTTGTATTACCCTTTACTAAATTTTCAATAGCACCCTCATTGATTGCTTTTGTCAAGTTAGTTCTGAAATCTTTTGATTCATTCTTTTTCTCAAACATTTTTTTGTTTTCAACTTCGAATGCATCAAATCTTTCGTTAAATTTTTTAGTTAGGTTATCAATCTCTCCTTTAAGAGCTGAATCTGCCTTACCATTTGCACTTTCTAGTGCTTGTCCTGTAGCTTTCTCAATCTTTTCATCAATGATGTTTCCTAATTGATCTAGCTGATTTTTAACATTTTCTTCCATTTTTTTAGAAAATTATTTTAAATTATTCAACAAATATTTATAAACATCAAACTCAGATTTTTCTTCTACTGGCTCAGTGATTTCAACAATCGGCTGAGTAGCATCTATGAACAAAGATTTTAGTTTGTATATTTCTGCTTCTATGGCATATCCCATATCATCTGAGATATTACCCTTTCTGATTAGCTTAGATAAATTATCATATCTTTTATAAACACCTTCTAAATCAGTAGTGCCTTTGACATCCATTATCTTAGCTTGGTCATTTGCTGCTAGAGTAACAGCAGAGATTTCATATAGCTTTACTTCTTTTATTTCTCTGTAATCACCTTTATCTTCTTTGACTATTGGTAATATACCTACAGAGTTTTCTGTAATAACACCAGCTTTCATTAATTCAATTATATCTTTACCTAATGATGTTTTAGGAATGGTAGCAGTAAAAACCAAACCTTTTTCATCTTCATATAATTCATCCATTTTACCAATGGGTTGCATCATATTATGTTGGTATAAGTATTTACTCTATGGCCATTCTCTTGAATTGTTTTTTGATAAGCTCCTTTTCTAATTATATCTTTATCTGAATCAACATTGTCGAAATATGAACCATATCCTTTGACAATATTTTTATCTTCATCTATGTCGCTTATAATTTCACCAAGTGGTGCAGTTTTGTAAATAAAATCCATAACTATAATTTTTTACAAAATTACTAAATTTTAATTTACTTATTTCTTAGTAATATTTCTTCTAATGGTTCACCTTCTTCAAAAACAATATTGTTATCTTGGTCAGGTAAAGGTTTATTATGTTTGTTATCAAACAACACTTGATTTGGAATACCTTTAGGGAAAGCTCTACATCCACCAGCAAGTTCTTGGAAATGCTTACATCTAATACAAATAAAATTTTCTTGTCTATTTTCCATAATATTTTTCAATTAATTGTCCAACTTCAACTGCATACTTACTTGGTGAAGAACTTAAATGATACTCTGTAAATGCTTCTGCAAAAAATTCATCAGCATTTGTTGATGCATATCTACCTAAAAATATATCATTAAAGACAACATGATTATCAGCTTCCCTTAATGTAATTAATTCTGACTTATATCTCTCTCTAATTTTAGTGAGATTGGCCCAAAATCTTTTACCAGGTGTACCTAAATTTAATACAAATTCTTTTTGTGCTGTATTAGTTATAGTTAACAAATGAGCCATTTCATGAACTGTAGTTGATAGATAATCCTTATCAGGATCAACATGAGAATTAAATCTTCTATCAAATTTACCACCAAACATATTAGAAGGGTGCATCCTAACTCTTGAATTTCTTGTATTAAATGGTGAACCTAAGTTTATGACTTTTGTTTTACCTGATAATCTACTTGATTTTATATAACCAATAAATCTTTTGCCTGACCTAAACATTAATTGTACTTCTGCATCATTATGATAAGTCGCATAATTATATTTTTTCATTAGAGATTTTATTTGTGATTGTATCTCATTATATTCTTTTAAACTTCTTTTAGTTGATAGTTGTAGTTTATTTATTTTTAATCCTACTTCTTCAAAAGTTTCTTTTATCTGTGTTCTAAATTGATTTAATGTAGTAGCAACACCTTCTACCAATGCATCACCAGCAGTAGCAATAGTTTGTACTACAGTGTTGGTAATTGTTTCTAAACTAAAACTTGGTATTCTTGATTCTCCTATACCTACACCTATATCAGATATTTCAGTTATTGGTACAGCACCTTCATCTGGTATTGTAATCATTCTACATCTACAATTAACAGTGTTCTTTGCAGAACCTTCTCCAGGTCGCATTATTTCTTCTCCATTAACTAAAAATGGTTCTCCCATTCTTCTTGTTTGGCCATTAACTGATTGATGCCAATTCCTTACACTTGCATCTCCCATAGTGACCCATTGCTTAGATAATTGATCTTCCGAAAACATTGTCTTACTTGATTCTTCTATTGCATAGTTAGATGCTCTTGTGCTTTCTGTTCTAACTAATCTTCTTGCTTGGTAATCTGAATATTGTCTAAAATTCTTTCTAAGTATTCTACCTTTTTCTCTTTCTCCTAATCTCATAAAGTCAGGGTCCTTCATTAACCTAGATGTTAGTTTAATTAATGTAGTTTTAGCTGTACCTGAAACAAGTGGAGCATTATAAGCTGCAATCAATGAACCATAAGTTGAAAAAGCATTTGTCCATTTAGGAGTAAAAGGTTTTGAATCTGCTTTCTTATGATATTTCTCAAATGACCTGAAATACCAATTAGCAATATGCAAACCAATATCTACATATAGTTGCTGATATATCTTAGTTATATCTTCTACTCTAAATAGATTATCATAACCAGTAGCACCAGTATCTAAAAAGTTTTGTACTCCTTTGAAATAATTATCTTGATAAAACTTTCTAATTGAGGGTGTTACTTTCCTTTCTATTGCATCTACTTTAGAATCAAACTCTTTTACATATTTGTTTGATGTAAAATCTTTTATAGTAGTAACAAGCATTATTCATTGTTTTCTAATTGACCTAATTTTCTTTGTGCATATGATAACATACTTTGACCACCCCAACCTAAGAATGCAACATAACCTTTATCTTTCCAAGGTGTATCTGCATAATCTGGATTTATTTTATTATAACCACCACCCTTTGTTCTAGATAAGAAACTAAAAGTTCTTTTCAAAACAGACAAACTTAATTTCTCCCTTGATATGAGTTGGTTCATTCTTGCAAGTCCTATGGATGTCATTCCATCAACCTCATCTCTGCCATATTTATCAATCCAGTTTTTAACTCTTTTAGCATTGTTTGTTGCTGATTGTGGATAATCATCATATCCTTCTGCTTTTTGTTCTTTCTTACTACTTAATGGATGGCCCTTTGGTAATAAATCTGTATCATGTTTACCGCTTCTAAATCTACCATTTCTCAAACTGTAAAGGAAAGAATTTACTCTGGCATATGCCCACTGGTCGCTGCTTGTAACACTTGGTCGCACACTGCTTGGGTTTGTGTTATATGCACCTACACCCCTTCTAAATACAGCTTTTAAAGTTCTTAGATTTGTTTTTTGCCAAGATTTAGAAACCTTTTCGTTATGATCTTCTACTTTTTTTTTTAACCCCTTTTCAACTGTTGCAGAAACTTTTTGTTTTTCTTCATCTTCATCATGTGGTTTTCCATAATGGTATTTGTCGTTTTCTACAGCTTCCATATATTCTTCATGTGTCTTAAAAGGCATATATACTTCTTGGCCATCATATGAATGAGAATGACTACCAGAACCCCCTAACTCTCTAGCTCTAGCTTCTGCTTCTTCTTGAGTAGTAAACACATCTGTCATTCCAGGAACTTTAGATTTATTTAACATCTTTTCCATATTAGGTTCATCAAGATTTATATCAACCACTGGTACATCAATATCTTGATTATCTATCGGCAAAAGATTTGCTGGAAAATAATAATCATTCATTGATGGTGTGTCCATATCATGGTCGTAACTCATAGCTGACCTTTTCTCATTAGGTGTTAGCACCATGCTTTTGACATCTGGTCCACGATCTTGTCTGTTTCTTCTTGTAACTCTGGTATAACAGAGAAATCATATTCAATACAAATATCTTCTCCATACTTAGGAGCCAACCATCTATTTAATTCATCTTGTATCTTTTGCAATTCAGGTATTACACAATTTTGGTATAATGCCTTCTTTGCTTCTTTCATATTATTATAGGTACTTGATTCAGTATTATTGAGAAGTTGTACTGGCACATTATAAATATTACATAAATCTTTTATAGATGCATTGTATTGTTCTATAAGAGATAAATCAGAAGTTGATAAACCAAAGTTTACCCAAGATAATTTCTTAGGTGTTATGATAACATCACCAGCATGACTAGAACCTTGATGTTGCCTTCTGAACTTATCTTTCAATTGTTGAGCTTGTACCTCATTTAAATCTCCTTCTTCTGACATTAAAATACCTCTGGATGTCTGATTTTGCAAGAATTTAACACCAGTTTCTACTGCTTCGTTATTAGTAGTCATTGACCTCATACCAGCTTTAAGTGGTGATTGGCCATACATATGTGAACCAGTACCATCATAATGGGGGTTGAAATCCCTTATATGCAACATATCTTCTGCTTCTATTCTATATAAACCATTATACTCAATTGTATAATAATCTACTGGTTTCATTAATCCACCAGTATTTATTTCAACAACATGAGATGGCATAACATATAACTCTGTGTATTTACCTACATTCTCACCTGTATCTGGACCTAAACCATAAACATATCTATTACCAGTCAATTTACCAAAAGCAATAAGTTCTGATATAAATGATGCATAGGATTGTGATGGATTTGGTCGTTCCATTAATTTATGTAGTTCTGTATGTTCTAATTCTTCTAATGCATGACTTTTTAAAAGATTAGCTTTGTACATCACAGATGAATCAGCAATACCAGAAGATAATGCCTTATAGCTCTTATACTTACTTTCATTTACTTTTCTATAAATGTGAAAAGGTATTGTAGATGCAGCTTTAGTTATAATATTTATAAGTGAATAAACAGTTGCATTTTTTCTATACCCTTCATCAATATAACTATTGTCATTATCAGGGTTCCAAAGTATAGAATTACCTAGATAATTGTATATAGCTCTGTTATACTGTTCGTTGGTTTGCTGTGATTTATTTGTAATTAAGTATCTTAACCTATCGAAGAATGATGCCATTAATATAAAATTTTCTGTAAAAATACAAAATATTAAATTCTTATTTTATACAACATAGAAATCATATCTATTTTTCCATCTACTATAAACAGCATATCTAAGAGCATCTGCTGTGTGGTCGTTTCCTGATATTGGTTTATTGATAATTGTTCCATCTTTTAATTGATCCCAAAAGTAGGTTCTTTGCTCTCTCTCTATGTTTTTTGATTCACTTGATACAAACACTTCAAACTCTTTAATTAAGCTAATACCAGCATTAATACTTCCTTGGCCCTTGATTGCTCCTTTTGCTAAACAACCCATTTGTCTTAGTTCTTCGATACTCTTAGGTTCTGCACTATCACAATAAGATAAAGTATCATTAAGATTGTTTTCTTTTAAGAAGTTAGCTAAATCTCTGTTAGTCATTCCTGTCTTATACAACCATTCATGAACATATAGTTTATCTCCAACCTTACCAACTTCTAATACCACTGCTGGGTCATTTGTATATCCAAAGTCAATACCAATTACTCTATCATCTATATCAGGAAAATCAGATAATGGTATATATTTCCAACCTTTAAATATTTGTCTATCTGAAAACACAGCTCTTTTACCCTCTCCAAATACTCTCCAATAATCAGGGTCCTTATGTCTTAATCTTTCAATTTCATCTATAGTTTCTTTAGGTAAAAACTTATTGTCTTTGTATGTAGATAAAAATAAATCAGCATCATCTCTGTCTGCTAAATCATAAAGGTAGTGTATGGGATCAGATGGGTTAAAATCTATTAATATATATTTCCTGGTTCTTAGGGCCAATTGTCTAAAATCTTCTTCAAAACATTCATTACCCTCATTCATCCATAATATATCTCTAGCAGAACCCCTTATCTTTTGTGGATCATCAGTAGAAAAAAACTCTAATGTATGGCCATTAAATTCAAATGTATTATCTGTTTTATTATGCACTCCCTGAAAGTATATACCCAAACCCTTAGCAATATGTTGGAAATCTCTTAAAACTGATCTTTTAAGTGCTGGTAATGTTTTTCTGACCACACTAATAGTTAGTGGCTCTGTTTCTGTAGTCATAAGATATAAGCAATATTGCATCAAACTCCATGACTTTCCACTTCTAGTACCACCTTGAAATATCCTTAATCTTTTGTCTGAATTTGCTGCTTGATAGAATTGCTTATTGCAAAACTCTTTTATTCTTGTTCTTTGTCCTTGGCTGGTGTCCATTCAATTAATCTGGATTTAATATCTCCTTGCACCTCAGTTATATTCTTTTCAACATAACCCCTTCCCTTTCCTTTTGTTTTTAGTAGAAATATTGTTGCTGTAGTATTACCATCTTTTATTTGCCTGTGTAATTCACTTTCTGCAAAGTCAAGTGTAACATTCTCTAAATCTTCTACATCTCTTTTATATCTGCTATCTTTCTTCATCCAATCATAATGTGTCTTTCTGTTGATACCAACTTCTCTTGCAGCTTTACTAACCACACATAAGTTTTGTTCCAAAGCAACAAGCATTTGTCTTTTTTTATGTGTTACATTTTGTTTACTCATAATGCAAAAATAAACAATTACTTTTTCTTATTGTTTTCAAAGAAATGTAGATTAAGGTCCCAAATCTTATCACTAGCAATTGATTGATTTTTATAAGTATTTGGTGATCTAATTATTTGACCATTATTATCTACTTCAACATAACATTCCTTTCTGTTTCTAATTGGTACAATATAGATTTTTATGTTTTTTGATAAACACCAGGATTTAGCTTCTAAATACTTATTCATAACAGCTTTTTAGTATTTCTATACACAGTTCTTTAGGTACTTGACTTCTTAAATAATTACCTTTTAAACCTTGAGTTCCAGTTTGTGAACCTCTTGGTGCTGGTTGGTGATGACAATTTTTATTACCATTAAAACACATTTCTCTTGGTTTCCAACCTTTTTGTAAAATTGAATCAAATAAATAATTTGTCCATATATCAGTTGGTTTCATTCTAATATCACCATACTTACAATAACAAACAGTTGCTCTATTATATTTTTTCATAAATTCCAACTTTCTAAGTTTACCTCTTGGATTTTCTAAAAACCAAAATTTAGGTTTATAAAAATCTATAATATCTAAAGTTTTTTTAATAATTTCTATGCCTAATTCTGCCTGTTTAGTTTTTGGAGTGTGATTTTTATTCCAGTGATGTCCAATACTTGCGACACTAAAATATGTGCATGGTGGTGATGCCCAAATAATATCTGGTTCAAATGGTACTCTCTTTAAATCAAATTCCATTATATCTACTATATAATCTATTTTATCAAAATTATTTATATCAGTTGTAAATACATTGTGATTATTTTTTTCAGCCACTTTGCTAAAACTTCGACTACCAGCAAATAATTCTAAAACATTCATTTTATACTTTTATAAATTAAATTTAAATCTTCATGATCAATTTTTTATTTCTGTCAATAGTTAAAGCTAAACCTAGAACTAAATAATTTATTGCATCTGCATATCTTGATTCAATAGGTTCTGCTTTTATCATATTTGGATTTTTAGCATGAGTAATTATTGATTGCATTTGTTTATCTAAAAAAACAATCCAACATTGCAGTGGATCAATACCAGCTCTTTCTGCTGATGATTTAAAATTATGTAGAATATCTACATTATTATTTGTGTATTCTGGTTGCTTTGCATCCATAATACTTTCAGCTAATTTAAAAAGCTGTTTCCTAATTTCTGTGTAATTTTCTTTGTTCATGATATTTTAAAAAGGTACTGTGTCTTTATGTATTTCAATTGTTTTTTCTTTTTCATCTATTGGTTTATATATACCACCAGAATTAAAGTCAGGACAAATTTCAGTTTCTCCTAATTGTCCATTTTCTTTTCTTTTTATTTTTTGAAAAGATATTTTTACTACATCAGAACCATATTTTGTTTTTCTACCGATTAATCTATGACATATGATTCCATTAAAACTTTTATTAAAAAAGTCAGCAGAACCAGAAATTTGATAAAGATTAGGTATTTTATAAATACCATTTTCTGATTCTATTTTTCTTGGATGTGCGACTAAAAAAAGATGTGTATTTGTTTGCTGACAAAATTGTGTTATGTAACTTAATTGCTTTCCTATATAGCTGTAATCTCTTTGTGCGGAATGATCTAACATATTCCAAGGATCAATGACACATACATTCACACCTTTTTGAAATACTAATTCTCTAAATGCATCTAGTATGCCTTTAAGTGTTAAGTTTTCTAAATTAATTTTAATCCAATAAAAGTGTTCTTCAATAAAATCTTTAGTATTGTTTAAATCATCAGAATTACAATTTTTTCTATTTAATTTATTTGCTATTCTTTTTATATGACCTTCATATGGATAGCTTTCAGGAGAAAACATTGCACATCTAAAGCTATATTTAGTAGCTAGATTACACAATACTTGGTCAAGGATGTCAGATTTTCCACTATTAGGGATACCAGACACCACTGTCCATTCACCAAATGCCATTTTGAAATAAGAATCTGATCCTGGCAAACCCACTGAATAATTGACAATTCCATTTTCATTAAAGTTAATAACATCCTGCCATATGTCATGGACATTTAAAACACCTTCTAATGGAAAGTTTTTAGCATCTTTTATTATGTTTCTAAGTGTTTCTGCACCTTTTTCAATTAATACTTCATTAGCATCTTTAAAATCCTTAAAATCAACATATTTACATCTATAATTACCAAACCTTCTTGCTAATTCATTTCTAAGCTGCAAACCAGCATCATCATTATCAGTGCATAATACTATCTCTTTTTTGTCTTTAAAATATTCCCAACAATTATCCAGGTATTCTAATTTTTGTGAACCCTTACTTGCACCATTTGGAACTGATACAACTGAATATAATCCACATTCATGTAATGATAATGCATCCATTTCTCCTTCAACTACATAACATCTTTCAAACTCTTTGATATTGTCTATACCATAAAATATTAGTTCTGCACCAGAAACTAATTTAAAATTCTTTTGGCCATCTCTATACTTTACATTTACAACCTTATTATCTCTATAATAATTAAAATTTATACATTTTCTTTTTGCCCTTACTTGTGGCATATATTCTAATGATTCACCAATTTTCCAATGCACTAATGTAGGTTCTGATATTTTTCTATCAGCAAACCATTTAATTACTCTATCGGTTAAGTTTACTTTTACTTTTTCTGGTATAATGTATTCTTGTTTTTTCTTAAATAAAACATTTCCTTGCCAACCACAATGATGACAATTGTAAAGTCCATCATCAATATTAACCGATAAGCAATCATCATTTTTATTTTTTCTTAAATGACTGCATTTTGGACATTTTGTTTTAATGTTACCAGAATGTTTTTTGATTTTGATTCCTAAGTTTTGTAGCTCTTTTAAATAACTCATATTATATATCTAATTGTTCAAGTGAAATTAAGTTTTCTTTTTCTAATACATATGATTCAACCCTTGTCATTCTTAAATTATTTTTTTTGAATAACATTTTATTTGTTGCAAATCCTTCAAATCTATATCTTGGATATAAGCAACTAAACAAAGCAAATAAATTACATTCGCTTTTTGCATATGATGGAACCATTAATGGGTGGTCAGGATTTCTGTTTACTTTTACATCTACTGTCATATTAATCCAATAAGCATCATAATAATCAGTACCAAGTTTTTTACTTGAGTTTTGTATTTTAAAATCTGGAAATAAATTTAATTCTCTACAAAAAATAAATTCAGCTCCAAAACCAACAATGTTTAGTTCTACTTTTGATTCTTTGTTTACAGTTTTTAATCCATCCCAACCTGTTTTCTTTTTATTAATATGTCTTTGTTGAGCTGCTAATTCAACAATTTTCTGCTCATATTTATCTAACCTATATACTTTTCCTTTTTTCATTTTATAAAATTTTTAATTGTTTCTATTTCATCTCTTTCTAAAATTTGTGAAATATTGTATTCATTTAATTTATCTGTTTTTGTTTTTGCACCTAACCTTTCAACACCATCAGGGTCATTATAAATTACATATTCTACTATGTTTTTTATTTTCCAATAACATGATGGTTTGTTATATTTTTTATAATTATCAAAAAACCTATCAATAAACTTGATTCCATTTTGATCTTGATTTCTGAGTTTTAGAAGTGATAGAAAATTGTTTGACCAGAAATCATTATTTCTAGTAAACTTAACTACTAAGTATAATTCACCCAAATCATATTTATCAATTCTTACACATTTATCTAAACAATCAATCCAATTAGCAGTTTGAAACATCTGTTCTAGGTTGATATTTACTTGGAAATAAACTAA
>FUIF01008724.1_pt1 | contig 20032 bp, 23 predicted proteins | sample 1003461 | NCBI WGS metagenome assembly FUIF01 (sample SAMEA80401918, study PRJEB19352) | marine metagenome | reverse complement strand
CGCGTGGACTCGGACCAGCCAGTCAGTGGTCATCCACGCTAACGCGTCGGTGACTTCGGGCTCTTGGTTGTTGGTGCCGATCATGTCCCACATCAACGGCTTCAGTAGCCGATCACGGTCGTTGTCAATAAGTGCGTCGTTCCATGACATCGCAAATGATCGGATGATGGAGTGGACGCAGGATGGGGTGGCGTTGAAGTAGTCGCCCGTGATCCAAGCGACGGCTTCCATAACACACATGCCGCCCTCGGGGGTGTCGTGCGATCCGGCTTTGAGGGTGAGGTCGCGATGCCAAGCGTCGAGTTGGTCACCGTTGAGGCGAAGGTTTGGGGGAAAGTGAGTCATGAGATCGAGTCGAAATTGGGGAACATCGATCGCCATGCTTCGGTGAGTATGTCGTAGTGTTCCTGGGTGATTAGGTCACGCACGACAATCGCACGAGCAGCGTCCGCAACAGCGCTTATAGCAATGGGGCTATCAATGGTGTCGATAACGGCTTCCTGCACGGCTGCCCGAGCGACTCTCCTGGCGGTGGCTCGAGCAGTAATTTCTGAAACGACTTCTCGGGCGATGAGAAGTTTGCGTGACCACCGCTGTGTGTCCCAAGTGAGGTATTGGGTGTCTTGTTTGGTGAGGGTCGCGGCCTGTCGGGCCAACGCAACGATGGACTGCCAGTTTGGGCCGAACTCTGCTTCCAGTTCGTCGGGGAAGATTTCGCGGTGTTCAACGAGCCGAGACTTGAGGTCATCAAACGTTCGGCCTGGGGTGTCGTTCCAGTCGATGCCCCAGCCTTGTTGGTTGGCGACGGCTTCGATGATGTAGGCATCGCCGGGTTGTTGTGCGCATTGGCGGATGCCCTGGTGGAGGCACATTCCACCTTTGTCATCGAACCAGGCATCTTGAATCCAGTTGCGGCCGTGATCGAGAGCTTTAAGTGTTTCGTCGACAGGGATGGTGATAACGGGTGTGGTGTCTCTCATTGGTTCCTCTTGTTTGGTCAGCATGCGACGAGCCATTCGCGAATGGTGGACTCGCATAGTTGGATGCTGGTTCGGCATCGGACGGCAAGTTCTGTTTTCTGGTCTTCAGGCCATTCCCACTCGTTGTTCTCGATCGAGGACATGTAGTCGCTTCGGGTGCCGATGAAGCATCCGGCGTGGTGGATGGTGTGGCCGTCCTGCCATACCGCTGTTGTTGTCCTTGGGCCGATGCCTACCGGGCCGATCTGCGCCCAAATCAGACCAATGACCTCAGTCAGGATCGCATCCGAGAATCGGGTGTCTGTCGACAACACTGCGTCTCGCAGGTCAGCGCCGGTCAGGACAGCGTTACGTAGGTCAGCGCCGGTCAGGTCAGCTTCTCGCAGGTTGGCGCTGGTCAGGTCAGCGTTACGCAGGATAGCTTCTCGCAGGTTGGCGCTGGTCAGGTCAGCGTTATGCAGGTTGGCGCTGGTCAGGACAGCGTTATGCAGGTCAGCTTCTCGTAGGTCAGCGCTGGTCAGGTCAGCGTTACGCAGGTTGGCGTAGGCCAGGTCAGCGTTACGCAGGTCAGCGCCGTTCAGGACAGCGTTACGCAGCACAACACTGCGCAGGTCAGCGTTACGCAGGTCAGCGCTGGTCAGGACAGCGTTATGCAGGTCAGCGCCGTTCAGGTCAGCGTTACGCAGGACAGCTTCTCGCAGGTTAGCGTAGGCCGGGTCAGCGTTACGCAGGTCAGCGCTGGTCAGGAGAGCGTTATGCAGGTCAGCGCCGGTCAGGTCAGCGCGACGCAGGTCAGCGCGACGTAGGTCAGCGTTACGCAGGTCAGCGTTACGCAGGACAACACTGCGTAGGTCAGCGCGACGCAGGTCAGCGTTACGCAGGTCAGCGTTATGCAGGTCAACACCAGTCAGAATGGCTCTCTTGCCGTCAGGGTCGTCGTTTAGCCACAGATCGTGTAGACGTTTAATTTCACGAAGTTGTTTCACGGTGAGATCAGTCATGGGGCTTCCAATCGGTTTCGGCTTTGGCATGTGTGCACATGCGGGCAAGGAGACCCGCTGCGCTGTCTTGAAGCTCGGTTACGGTTGTCTTCAACGCGTCCTGAGCTGTGGCCAGCGCGGTGGCTTCATCAGCGTTACGAGCGACGTTCCAACTTGCAAGCAAAGCGGCAGTTGCCACTATGACCCAAGCGTCGTCCCCACCGGATTCCAAATCGTCGTCCCGTGCTATGGCCCAAGCGGCGCGTCCAGCGGTGGCCCGGATGGCGTCATCGGCGGCTTTCCATGTGGCAGCGTGCCAAGCCGGGCCGCTGGCGGTACGTTGAATGGCGTCCCATGATTTGTTCCGAGCGGTAGTTGCTTCGGAGCGGACCGCTTTCAGTGTCGGCATGATGCTTGGTGTCGAGTCCGCGGTCAGTGGGGCTAGCGTGGCGAGCGATTCCGCGTGTTCGGCGTGTCCGGCGAGTCGTAGCCATGCTGGCGCTTGGACTCGGGCCAACCAGTCGGCGGTCATCCACGCCAACTCGTTGGTGACTTCGGGCTCTTGGTTGTTGGTGCCGATCGTGTCCCATATCAACGGTGTCAGTAGCCGGTTACGGTCGTCTTGATCCAGGAAGTCACTCCACAAGGCCGCGAACGTTTGGATAACTGGGTGGATGTGGTGGTCCTTGAGTTCTTCGTCGGGGGCAGGTGTGGGGTTGATCATGGCGGCCTCCTCTGCTAACAAAAATTATAGCATGAGCTGCAATAAATTGCAAGCGCTATTCAGTGGAGGGCTCGTCCCCGAAACCAGCCGCCCGAGCCAACCGCAACCAATCATCAAACGGCATCATCGCGTACCATTCACCCGCATTCCCCTTCCCGCGCTGTTTCGCGACCAACACCGCATGATCAGAGCCCGCTCTCGCTTTCTCAGCCGCCAACTGCTTCAGCCACAGAGGCCAACGCAAGGTTGCATGATCCTTAACTTCGATCGTCAACCCAGGTGCGCCCAAGATGTCGCCAATATCGTTGCCGCCATGGTTAACAACACGTCGTTCAGCATGCGGGAAACCATTCGCACGCATTGCGTGCACGACATCTAGCTCCGCTCGCTTCCCACGCTCTCGATTCGATTTCCCCTGACTCATTGTCTTCTCCTTCGACCGCCTAGAGGTTCTCGTTTTCTACGAGCTGCCGCCTCGGCTTTCTTGCGTTCTTTGACTCGCTTCGCCTCAGCCCGCCGACGCTCGTTGAGAGCGGCCCTAGCGGCTCGACGCGTCGGCCCCGGCGCCAGCCATGGCGACGGCCCAGTAAACGAAGCGTCCCAGTTGTCGGTCATGCTGCCAGCAGTTCAGCGAATTCGTTGGCCGCGATCGGTTGGCGTCGATGCGTCGGCGCCGGGAACCCGGTTCGGGCTTCGGCCCCTACTTGACGGATTCGGAGTTGCTGTCGGCGGATTGAGGGCTCGTCGCGATGTGGCCGCTGGATTGTCAACTCGCCATTGGTGTGGGTGACTATCGCCATTTCTTGGCGTTTGGCGCGCATCCGGCGAATCGCCAAGTCGGTTTCGTGTCTGCGTCTCTCCGTCTCGGCTATAGCTTTCAGGATCAGCAGCGCCAACGTGAGCATTGCGCCTGTCGCGATAAACATGACCACGGACGGGGCTAGGTCGATGGAGCCACCTACCCATGGTTCGGCGAGTGCGAGCATGATTGCTGCGGCGGAGCCGATGACGGCTGCCAAGCTCATGCTGGCTGTGCCGACGGCTATCCAACGTGTTCGTTCCATGTCAGTCCTCATTGGGTCGGGGGAGGGTTGAAGCTGTTGTTGTGAACGCTGTTGTTGGGGGTGGTGTCCAAGGGATGGTCGCCCGAGTGGTCTCGGGTCTGGTCGCGGTCGTCGTGACTGCTTCGACAATGGTGGTCGGTTCGATAGTTGTTGTCGTTTCTGGTGTGGCAGTGGTCGGTTCGGTGGTGGTTGTTGTTGGTTTGGTGGTTGTGGTTGTGGTTGATGGTGGCAAGCTCTCCTCCGTCTCGGCTGTTGCCGCAGGCCGAGACGGAGGAGGAGCCGAATGGGTGTCTGCCACGATTTGCCCTCTGAGTGCGGGAGTGGCGGTGGTGGTAGTGAGCCGCATTGGTGACAAGACGGCTCCCACGGTGGTGGGGGTGGCTCGTTCGGGTGTGGGCACGCTTAGGCTTGGGATTTGGGTGGCTGGTGTTTCGATGGGTTGGCTTAGCCACCATGTGAGTACGCCGATGAGGGTGAGGGCGCCGCCGCTGAGCATCATGGTTGCGTGTTGGAGGAGGTCGCTGGTGATTTTGGTTTTAGGCGGCTGGGGGGTAGTCGTCGTTTGGTGGTGGTTCACGTAGTGGCCTTCCTCTTCGGATTTCTCCACGTGTTGCTAGCCATTTGCGGATGTCTTGTGCTGCGAATAGGGGACGATCACCTACGAGGAAAATGGCGTCGGGGAAGTTGTAGGTGTTGTTTTGCCTGTAGATGCTGATTGTGCGGGCTGAGAGGCCGGATTCAGCGGCGACGTCGGCGATTGTCATTACTCCGCGGAGGTTGGGGTAGGGCTTTGAAAGGTTGGGCAGTCGATTGGCCATGGTGAGACAATGTACATCATCTGATGACAGAATTATGGGTTGGCAAACAATTATAGTAGCTAGTGCAAGAGCAGTCAATGAGAAATTTCTGCATTCGGTGTTGACAACACTAGCAACAACTACTATCGTCGATGGCGGTTCGAGTCGGGGTCACCAGCGGCGGCGGCCCCGACTCATCAACTCAACGAACTGCAACCGCCCAGCAGGCTTCGTTGAGCAGGCCCCGACCGGTCGCTCCCGCTGCCGGTCGGGGCCCCCTCCCTCCCCTTATCCTGGCCACCTATGGACCAGACAGGACTGCTCACACTGGCGCCACAACTCGGCGTCATCGGCACAACCTGCATCGTCGCCCTAATCATCATCCGCAGGGCCTACACCGACGCCAGCCACCGCTACCAGCAGTCCGCCGACGAAGCCGACCAACGCGTCGCTGAAATGGAAGGCCGCCTCGACGCGCAAGAAGAGCGCTACCAGCGTCTCCTGGAACGCCACATCTCGATAGAACAAGAATTCGCGGCCTGTCGAACAAAACTCATCGAGTCCGAAACCGCACGCCGATCACTCGCCCAACGCGTCGCCCTCCTTGAGCGAGAACTCCACCCACCAGAAAAACAGTGAAGTCCCCTGCCCCCCAGCGATAAATAAGGGGACAAGGGACTTCACATGTCAGGGTGGCAGCGAGAGCGAGTGCTGCTCTAACAGATTAACGGCCCTGAGCCCGTTCCTGCAAGGTCTCGACCGCCGACTTACTCGGCCGGTTCTCCGGCTTCAACCACGCGGCCCCAGCAGCCAGCAAAAGAGTGAACAGCACACCAGGCGCGTCCGCCGGGTCAATAGTGGCAACCTCAAGGCCAGCCAAGTTCGCGCCGTACTGCACCAACGCGACAACGAGACCAACAACAAAACCAACAGTGACTTTGGACGATGGAACCATTTACTAACTCTCCTCAGATGGGGGCAAGGTCCCGGCTAACGCTAGTCCACTCTTCACGGCACATCACACCCCTGCCAACTGGCGGCAACCAGGGTTCACCGGAGCCGTAACCGCGACCTGAGCAAAATCCGTCGCCCAATACGCTCTCGTGTTGACACCAGCAACATCAAGAGCGCCACCAGCCGCCGGGTAAGCCGTCGCACCCTCATAGCCAGTGCCATCATCACCGAAGTCGCCGCCGTTCACAACAAATTCGGCGCCTTCCACCGATGCCAACGCCACGTTGTCCGACGACACCCGATTGTTGGTGGCGTTCACCAGCTCCGTCGGGTTATCCCCTGAAATGAGGATGTCGTGCAACGCCCGGTCGGTCACCTTCGACGTGTTGTTCGCGATATCGATAAACCCGGTATCACCGAAACTGTGATCGGATTCGGTATACACCCGGATCATTGGCGTGTTCGGAATCGAACACGCCTCGAAGTAATTGCCGACAACAATCGTCCCTCGATGGCAAACAAGAACGAACCCTGAAGGGAACTTCTGGTCGGTCGCTGAACATCGCACAAACCGGTTGCGAGCAACATACAAGTTGGGGTTGAAACCCGATGGCAGGTCGTAGGAACCGAACGGTGGCCACAAGTGGACTCCACCAGGCAACCCCCAGTTCACATTGCTTGTGTTTGCTGGGGGGGCGTCTCCAGAACAGTCACGGATCAGGTTGTCAACAAACCGGATGTTGTAGCAGCCGATCTTCGCGTCGAGCGCTTCGGCCGTGCACTCAACGATCTCGTTCGCTTCGATCTCAATATCGTGGCTTTGGGTCGCGGTGTACGAAAGCGACGTCCCCGTCCCAATATAGAACGCTTCACCAAACGCTCTGTTACCAACTCCGCAGCGTTCGACGCGATTGTATTTGGCTGAAACGTGGCGGGTGTGCCCGTATTTTCCGCCCGAGCCTGACGATAATGCTGACCCGGTTGCCGGATCGACGGATTGGAAATAGCCGCTAAACGAAATCGCTGAGTGCGCGGCGTCTTCGTAGACGCCGTACCAGACGCGGATCGGGTCGGCGCCTTGGCCGGGGCATTGGTCATAGTTGACGTGGAATTGGCTGTTCCGCATATTGACGCCATAAAGCCACCAATGGCCGACACCTCTCAGGTAGGCGCATCGGCTGTTGGCGTTCTCGTTGCCCGGTGTCAGACCGCCGTCAAGCCACGCGCCAGGAGCGCACGTCACCATAATGGGTGCCCCGACCGTACCGTCAGGGGACGAACCGGCGCCTACCACTAGAGCACCGTTGAGTGCCCCTGAACCTCCTGTGGAGCCATTGACGTCGAGCACACGGGCTCCGGCTGCGACGGTGATGGTAGTCGAAACGTAGATTTGTTGTCCCGGCACCGCGGCCGCGACCGCCGCGTCCAACTCTGCTTTTGAGGTCACCACTACCCGCGACGTGATCCCTAGCTCGTCGGCTTTGACTTTGCCCGCTGACCCGGCGGCCGCCGTCGGGTCAGGCTCCACATAGACGGATCTGTCTTCCCACCGGTAACTAAAACTTGACGGTGTGACGGGGCCACCGCCTTCGTTGGACGGCAACACTGGTTCCGCTAGCGACCACGGTGACGCTGAAGTTGTCAACAAGCTCACGTCGAACCGTTTTGGCGCCCAGGTCTCGGCTGTGCCCTGCAATACTTGCTGAACCGAAGGTGCCGATCCGAGGACAACTGCGGTGTAGTTGTTGACATCGATCCGGTCTCCGAGGCGGGCTGTTAGCAGTGGCGCTAACTTGCCCGACGGCATTCGGGGGCGATGCAATCCCACCATAAGCGACGACACCCGAGGTTCGTTTACGGTCCCTCGTTCCCGATATCGGTCTGCGAGCCATGGCAAGTCTTGTTCTTCAGCGATGTTAACTGTCGCTGAAGTTTCGTAGCGGCCTGCCCCGACGGGTGGGGCGCTGACGGAGAGATCGGAGCCGTCGTCAAGAACTGAGCGGGCTTCGGCGCCGGATTCGTTGCGCAACGTCCAATCGTTTGCTAGGCCGTTGTCGTCAACGTCGAGGTCTAGGGGCCGAGACAGCTCGGAGGCCGAAGCGTCCAACGAGACTGTCGCTGTTTGGTTACGGGCGCTGGTTCGTGTCCGGTAGCCGAGCCCGACTGTTTCACGCAGTTCGTAAAGGTAGCCGAGGTCGGTCGCGGCGCACTCTTCGAGTAGTTGGACGAGTGTGCGGGCCCGTTGGCGGCCCATCGGCATCGACTGGTCGATGTCGCCGACGATGCGGTTTGTTATGCCTTCTTCGTCGAGTAAACGGCGGACACGGGCGGCGGCTGTTTCGCCGACGAACCCTGATAGTTCGTTTTCGAGTTCGGAGACGTCGGTGGTGCCGTTCCGCATTGTGATGTGCCCGATTGCGAGGCCGGTAGCGCCGCCGAGTGGGTTGACTCCGATCGCGGCTGGTTCCCCGATCGTGATGTTCGGGGCGGTTTCCGTGATCCCTCCGACGAAACCGTTTTCCAGTCGGCCTTGCCAATCGATGTCAACATCAGAACCGTTCGGGGTAACCGAAAGGTGGATGCGCATTGGGTTGCCGTTTGCGTTGAAACCGACCCCACCGGAGTCGTAAAGAACAGCACCAATATCGTTTGTGCGTTGTAACCGTAGTGAGCCGCTACCGGTCGAGTCGTAGGAAATTGACCATCCGAAATTGTCGACGGTTTGGACATAGATGATGTCACCGTCAACAATTGTCGAATCCGGGGGCGCATAAAGGCTGAATCGAAGTTGCCACGCCGAGTTCGCCATGACGAGTTCGGCGTCCCATCGGCCGTCGCCGACTTCAGCGATAGGCGATGATGAAGCAAAACCGTCATAGGAAGCAGTGTTGACTGAACCGTTTGCGATTCGTAGCGGTTCATCGCCTATCGCTGCGCCTAGGATGGTGAGTTGGTCACCGGATTCTTCGCATGGCCAATAATAGGAAATGCCGGGTGTCCGCAAGATTCCGCGTCGTAGCGGAGAGCCAAGCACCGGGTCGCCTTGCCTGAGGCGACGAAGGAGGCCACCGGCTTCAGCGTTGAGGACATGATCGCGAGCTGATTGCGTGGATCGCACTGGCAGCGATGAGAGTTCACCGTGGAACCGCCATTGTTTTGATGTGATCTCACCATCGGCCGAGACGGCCCAGGTGCGGCCTGCTTCGTCGATGAATGTTGTCGAAGCACGGTCCCAGCGGGCTGGTTCCAAAGCGGCTAGCTTGGCGCCATTGTCGCCTTGACGCATTTGGAATCCGTGGATTTTGCCGGGGACTGGGATGTGTGTGCCGTCGGTGTTGTCGCCGCCGACGTGTAGCGGTGTTGACGCTAAACCGATCCCGACTGCCGTGTTAAGCCCGGTGACGGTGCCGAACGTGGGCACAACGTAAGAGTCGGTGGCGTCAAGATCGATTGAGTCAAGAATGTAGCTGAACGTGACTGTGCCTGCCGTTGGGTTGACTAGGGCCCGCAAACACGCTTCGTTTTCGATAATTGAACGTGGGAGGAAACCTGCGGCGCTTTCGGTGACGCCGCCGTCGTACCAGCGGATCGCGGAAATGTAAGGTTCTACGCTCTCGTCGGATCGGTAAAGTTCCCATTCGAATCCGTTGGTGCCGTCAAACATTTTCGCGAGCCGAATCGGGTTAGTGACCCCATCAACGAGGTCGCTTTCGAAATCGATTGCTACACGGAAATCGCCGACGTCTGAGATGGAAAGCGCGCCGGTTGAAGGGGTTTCAACGACGTCTTTCGCTGACGGCGATGTTGAGCCACGGTGGCGTGCGTGTGTTAGGCCGATGTCGGCGGCGATGCGGACTGGGGCGTTGCGTTTGAGGTTTCCAAAGTTGGGGCCGGTGTCGTTGTTGGGTGAGAGGGCCCCGTCTCTTGTGTCGAGGGAGAACGATGCTGCACCGGCTTGCATGGCGGCCGCCCAGTCGGTGCGGCCGTGGCGGACGTTGACGGCTTGCCCGGCGCGCAATTCGGGGGATGACACGTCGACCCATTCGTCACCCATGAAAATTTCGACGGTTGGTTGGACGTCGTGGGGTTGGCGGACGTCTGGGATAGTTGAGAAATCGACGCCAAGTGCTGGCGTGGCGGACACGATTTCAACGTCTCGGTTTTCGGTGGCCGCGCCTCCCGGCATTGTGGAATCAGTGGGTGCTGTTACGGTGATTGTTGATGTGCCATCGGCGACACCAGCGAACTCAAAATAGCCGTTGACATCGGTCGATGTTGACCCAACGGCTCCGCCACTGATCGACACTGACACGCCAGACACTGGCACCGTGTTTGTGGTCGTGACCCTTCCTCGGATGACGCTCACGGTGAGAACACCACGTTAATGCCGCCTGCGTTAGTCACGGCTTTCTGCAAAACTTGCACTAACAGTTGGTCTAACTGGCTGTCACCGGCGTTGATGTGCAGCACTGACGTCGGTGACCCGGTAGGGGTTTGCGCCGCTCCCGCGCCGAGTGCCCGCATTTGTTCACGAGTGAACACTCCTTCACCGCGTTCAAGCAACGCTAGCCCTTCCCTGCGGCCGTGTGGCCGGTAAATGCCACCGGAGTGGAGACGTGGGATTCGGAACTCTCGGCCGCCGACACCAGGCACCCACGATGGGACTGTGAATCCTCGGCCGCCGACACCCCGGTTCCACGCCGACCGGATGCCGCTGATGCCCCTGCGGAACGGGGCCGTGATCGCGGACGAGACCGTAGAAATTGCTGAGCGGATACGGCCCGGTAACGCTCGGAACAAACCGACGACACGATCAATAAGGGTTCGAATGGTGTTCACGGTGTCTGTCATCGGGCGCACAATGAATTGCCTGATTGTTGCCCACGCTAGTTGGGTTACGGCTTTCAACGCACGCCACGCGCCTTCGACCACTGTTTTCGCGATGTTGATTTGACGGCGAATCACGCCGACAACCGCGCTAACCGCTGTTTCGACGGCTTGCCGGATCGCGGCCCACACTGTTTGCGTCACCGTTTTCAGAACGTTCCATGCGACTTCAACTATTTTGCGGGCTGCTTCAAACTGGAATTTGAGGAACGCCATGTACGCCCGCACCGGGCCCTCGATTGCGTCTTTGATGAAGTTCCATGCTGCTACGGTCGCCGATTTCAAAACCTCGTAGGCGGCCATGATCACGGCTTTGATTTCGTCCCAGTATTTGATGACCAATACAACTAGGCCAGCGATCGCTAAACCGACAAGCAAGATTGGCCCAATAGAAATCATCCACGCCAACGCTACTTTTGCAGCGGCTACCGTCGATTTCGCGGCCAAGACCGCCCACGCGGCGACTTGGCGGGCGACCGATGCCACTACTGCGGCTGTCGCCCGCGCAGCGTTTGCTACCCACGTCGCCGCGATTTTCGTGGCGGACTTCACGTTTGACACCACCATTTTTGTGTTGGCGGCAATCATTTTCTTGGCGTTTAACGCCCACTGTTTCGCGGCTTTTGCCATGGGTACGCCGAGGTTTTCGACGCTTGACGCTAGATCGCCAACACCTTGGCCGATCATCAGAAGGCCGCCAGCGGTGTCACCACTGCCTAGGTCTTTCAAACCTTGACGAAGGTCTTGGATGCCGGTGATCCCGTCACGGAACCCCATCGCCCTGGAATCCAGATCACCAGCCGCTTCACCAACTGTGTCTAGGTCACGAGCCGATCGTCGCATCTTCTTTGAGGCATCACCGACTTCATCAGCAAAATCCTCGACGACATCACCCGCGCCTTTCAGCGTTTTCACTAACTGTTTGTAGTCGCCTGCGATGGTGAGCATCGCTGTGTTCTTGCCAGCCATGACCCAAGATTAGTCTTTCGTGATGTGCAGGCCCGCCTGGCGAGCAAGCCGTTGTAACCCATTGTCCAAGATTTCAGTCAACTCATCAGAGTTTTTCATCTTTTCGTAGGTTGGGAAGAGATAGCGGCCTTTGCGTTTGAATGGCCTTGACACGGAGTGTTTACGTCCGACACGGCCACCGAAATCCAGCCACGCAGGATGTTTGGCTCGTTTCGTGCCCCCAATTCGCACACGCGACGCCTTCTGTGTTGACGACGCCCGAACCGATTTGCGTGCGTAGCCGAGACGGTGCGGGAACTGGGGGCGTACACGCTGAGCTACCGCTTCCGCTGCTTCGTTGAGAGCGACACGCATCAGCTTTGCTAGCTCACCGTCAACATCTTTCAACGCTTTACGAAAATCGCTGAGACCGTCAATAGTGATTGGTTCACTTGCTGGCACGCAGCCTCGCTTTCGCTGCTTCTAGCTCTTCACGTTGAAATTTGCGTTTGTAGTAGGTTCGCCATTCTTGCCATTCGATCGCGGACATCCGGGCTCGAAGCTCAGCGACCGTCCCGATTCTCAGTTCTTCGGCAAGCTGATAATCGAATTCGAGACCGGGGTTATTCCGGAAACCTGTGAACCACCTGCTTGTCGGCTTCGTCTTCGTTGTCGCTGTCGATCCCGGACAGTTCCCGAATTTTGTCGCCGAGTGGTTCAAACACGCTCGATGGCAGCCTGCCATAAAGGGTTTTCAGTTCGCTGTCTGTGAGTGATGGCTCAACGAGGCACGTGGCCAGCATGTACCGTTCAGCCGCGACGAGAGAGTCTTGAGCGCGTTGACCGACGTCGAGATGTTCGGCTCGGGTCATGCCCCGAACTTTGAAGCCACCCACGCCTTCCACTTCGACCACCGCCGTCGGTGGCCCGGCGTCCGCGATCGCGAACAAGGCTGTTTTGCCGACCACGGTGGTCGGCTCTGAGGCATCGTCGGGGGAAGTGGTGGGAACATCCGTCATAGCAACAGAGACTAGGCTTGGGTGGTCTCGGTTACCTGGCCGGTGACTTGGAATTCGGCCGACCAGGTAATCTCGCCGCCAACCGGTGCAGTCTCGGTGTAGCCCGTTGGGACCGCGTTGAAGGTTTGTTCCGGCAAGCCCGAACCGGTCCCCTCGACACGACGAATGATCGCGACCGCCGCTGCCGCCTCCACCAAGGGCCGTAGAACCTCAGACGGATTCGTGGCGCCGTCATCATAAAAGCCGTCCATCGTGAATGTGGCGTCGGTGAGCCCGCCAATGTATTCCTTGGACATGTCGGTGCCAGCGGCGTCCTTGTAGCCGGTGACGTCGTGCGTCTCGGCTGTCTGGTTAAGTTCACTGTCGTTTATGAACGGTGACAGATCAGTGCCGCCAACGCTCACAAAGGTTGTTTTTCCGTGCTTGCGTGCCATGTCCTGGCCTTTCAAACATCAAGTCTGTGAATAGAGAATATCTATTGTGAAAATCGCAGCCGGGTACACCTGGCCAGCGATTGAATACGTTCTGAAGTCGACTTCTTGAACCCGAGCCGAATCGTAGGTGTCGGGGCCGCCTGTTTGGATGTTGCGGTTTTCGATCGCTTGTTTGATTGACTCAGGTCCCGACACGGCCACAAACGGAGCGAAATCGATGATTGCTTGTCGTTCTACCTGTGGAGACACCACCAATACAAGCGGGATACTTAACGACGATCCGTTACCACGGTCGTCGTAAGTGATCGTCTCGGGGTACTCGACCGACACGAAGATCGGTTTTCCAGCTTCGACGGGGTAACCGTAGGATCGGCCTCGTAGGCGGTCGATTGAGGTGCACGTCTCGGCCAGCTCCGCCATGATCCCTTGGATATTCATGGCTAACGCACCATTGGCCGATTGCGGCTGTAACTGCGGACCATGAGCGCAACATCGGGATCAGCCTTGTCGAGTAGGCGCAGTTCGTTGCCCAGTTCGGGGGAGCCAGCCACACCGAACGGCGAGTCGGAACGAGCGAAGAACCGTGACGCTTGCATGAGTGTCGCTTCTTTGATTGTTTCTGGAATCGATGACCACCCCCACAAGGCCGAGACGGAGAGAGTCCCTGGTCCTTTACCTAGGTCGTCAGGCGTTAAACGACGCACGTGGACTCGCTCATACGGTCGACCATTTGCCAAAGCGTTCGGCTGCCACATCCGGTATTCGGTCGTGGCCAGCGTCGAACCGGAAACGGTCAACATCAACCCAGTGGTGTCTTGGATGTCGTCGACTTCGACGACGTAGACCCCTAGCCGGTTATTCCACGTGCCTTCGAACTCACGTGTCTGGGCGGCTTTGACTTTGCCAAACTGCCGGTTTGCTTCGCGGTCAACGGTCCGGCTGGCAGCTTCGATGGCTCGCTGCATTGCAGCGTCGTCGATGCCATCGGCGACGTCAAGGTACGAACGCAGTTCCGCGGTACGAACGTATGCGGGCTGCCAGCCGGACGCCATATCAGTCGCTCACCTTCGGTGTCGACGAGGTAGTGCGAACTTGAGTGGCGGCCTCTTCGAACAGTCCGGGGTTTGCTTTGACTGCCGGATGGTTTGATTGCAACAGCATCCCTCTCGGGTAGCTGTGGGTGGCGTTGCCGTGCGATTCCTTGCATCGCATCAACTTTGGGCGTCCTGCGGGCATGAGTTTCAGCTCCTTTAACGGGGGTGGTGGGGAGTTGATAGCAGAGGCCGACCCCACCATCGGCCTCTGCTATCGGACGGGGTGGCTACTGGAGCGTCAGCATTCGCATGGCGCCAGCATTGACAACTCTGGCCCCAGTGCGGAGGTAAGCGAGAATGCCGCGCTGCCCGGTCGGCCGGTTGTTGTTGCCGAACAGATGCGGGATGTTCTCGACCTGCATGCCGATGCGGTTCACGATGTAATAGCCGGCAGCGATGTCGCCGACAATCAGCGGAGATTCACCGGTTGCCGACGGGGCGTCGACCTTCGACGACTCGAACCAGCGCCAGCCGCGCAAACGCTCCGGGGTGCCGTTCCCCTGCGCAACCCAGAACTGGGCGCCACCGGAGGTATCAAACCCGCGGATGACGTTTGCGGCTGCCAACGTGCCAAGCCAAGCAGCCTGATCGGCGGTGTTGCGATACCGCGGAGGCACTGCGTTCATCAGCGTGTTGATATCAGCACCCGAAATGACGCCAACAGCACCGGATGTGATATCCGACGCGGTGCCGTCGAGACCGACTTCGATGCCCTGCGGCTGGCCGGTACCGGTGCCAGTGATGTGAGCCGTTGCCTCAGCCTCATCCTTGGCGTCCATCATCACCGTCCGAAGATCGGATTCCATCCCAGGCCAATCCTGTTCGACTTCGGAGCTGTAAGGCACGAAAACCTGCAACTTGTGGCAGTCGATCGTGATCCGATCAAGAGTGATCGAATCGTCCGACACTTCAACGGCTTCCCCGTCCCACGAGGCAACAGCGCCCGCGGTGGTGACACCATTCCACTGGTTGGTGACGGTCTGCTTGGTCGACGCCAACCCCCGGACAGGGTTGATTCTTCCATCGTTTTGGAGAATCAACGTCGGGTCAAGCGTGAACGGGATCGCGAAACCACCGTCAGCGTTCGCGCCGATCGCCTGGGCACGCTCAAACGCCTGCGACTCGTCAGGGGTCAACGCCCAATTACGGCCGCTCATCACCTTCGAAAACGCGGAACGATACGCTTTTGAGCCGGTTCCGAGGACACGGTGAGCAACAGCGTTCCCGACACCGCCCTCAATGCGCTCAAGTGACTGCGTGACCTGCTCGCGAACATGGTCAGGGACGTTTCCCTCTACGCGCTCGATAGCGGTTGCGGCCCGGCCTCGGATATCGGACTGCGGTGTGAACAAGGTGATGTCAGACACTTCAAACGGGTCTGCGGCGTCACGAGTGTTAACGTTGAACGTGGCACCGTCGTCGCCGCGTTCGGCAATCGCGGCGCTCGACGTGATCGCGGCACGTCGGCGTTCGTCATCCTCGATCCGGGCCCGCAAACCGGGTGCATCGTCGGTCCCGTCGATCTCGGCCTGTAGCTCATCGAACCGGGCCGCGGACTCTGCCGACATCTCCCAGTCATCGCCAGCGTCATCAGGCGCAGTAATGAGAGCGGTCTGCTCGGCAACGATTGCCGACATCCGCTCACGGAGTTTGCTCATTGGATGATCTCCTTCGATCTGTTCAGCAGGAGCATGCGCTCCCTTCGCGTGCGAGACGTCTCGGCCGAGTGCTTACCGCTGTTCGGCTGTACGGCTGGCGCGCCTGTCTCTGACGCGGTGCCGGGCCCTTCAAACCTCTTGTCCTCAAGAGGCAAATCCGACCAACGAAGCAGGGCCGCAGCCAAGTCGGTCGGTTCGATCTTCGTGCGCAGCTCAACCTCAGTGTCGGCATACGCGGGGAACACCACAGGACCTAGTTCGAACAGCTCAGCTTCGGTGATCCGCTGCAACTGAATGTCACCAGAGTCGTCGATTTCGATTTTGTGGGGGCGGAATCGGATCGACATGCCAGTGATCGCGCCAGCCCGTATCCCTTCTCGGACTGGTTCGAAAAGCGCCGCCTCCAACATGCGAGCCTCGATCCGAAGCCCTTCCGACACTTCTTCAGCTTTCAAGCCGGAGGCGATAGGGAGCGAACCAATCAGCGGATGTTGCCCGTGCTGGAACTGGACAACCGGGGTCCGCATCCCAAGTGACCGCTTGAACGCACCGGGTGCGAACTCTTCATCAAACAGACCTTCCCTTTGAGAGTCGATACGGGTGGGTGAGTTGAAAGGGACTGCGAGCCCTCGCAACGTCATACCGTCAGTCTCTTCGAGGCCGAGACCCGCTGCCGCGGCGTCTCCGTCGAACCGGACGGTTCGGGATCGTGGCTCATAGCTCATTGGGGGGCCGACTCCAGTCCTCACGTAGGATTACTGCAATCATGCCACACTAGTGGAAGAAACCGATTGAAAGGTTAGGGCCCCACGAATGAGCGATGCCACCCCACGGGCACGCGAAGAACGGCCACGGCTCCGCAATGAACGCGGACTGCCCGCAGACCCAGGCAACCCAGTCGACTTCGAAAGCCACAAGCCAGTCACCCCGACCCTCAACGGTGGCGCGGGCGACAACCTCCGACGGCATTTCATCGAACACACACCGTTTTGGTGGAACGAAGAAGACCTCCCGATGGTCGATGTTTTCTGTTCGACCACTGACGCTCTCGTTGCCGCCATGAACGACCCCGAAGAGAAAGCGTCTAGCAAAGCCGCCTTAGTCAAGGAATGGCGCGCCGTCGCCGACCATCTTGGCGTCACCCCTGCCAGCCGTAGCCGCCTCAAAGTCCACGAGTCGAAAGCTGCCATCGCAGCAGGCAGAGTCAAAGCCGCCCTCGAAGAAGAACAAGAACGAGCCGCTGCCAAATCATTTATTGACCTTGACGACCTCACATGACCGACGTTCATACTCCAAGATGGGCTTCAGAAGTTACAAAAGCCGAAATGAGCGCAGGGGACGGCGCAGAATGCATTTCGTTTATCAACCAGCACTGCCGAATCACTAAAGACTCAATCGGCGGCAAACGAGGCGAACTCATACAGTTACGCCCCTGGCAGCAACTCCAAATCTATCGGCTGCTAGCCCGCAACCTTGACACTGGTCTTTACAAACACCGGCAAGGGCTCTACGGGCTACCCCGAAAGAACGCTAAAACAACGAAAGGTTCTGCGATCGCACTGTGGTTCGCTGATACGAGCCGCGGTGGCGGCGAAGTCTATTGCTGCGCTGGCGACAAAGACCAAGCAAAAATCGCGTACCTAGCAGCCAAACAAATGGTCGAGATGGACCCCGACCTTTCCGCCAGAGTAAAACCCTATCGCGACGAACTAGTGTGGCCCGAAACAGACACCGTGTTCAAAGTCCTTTCAAGTGAAGCATTCACCAAAGAAGGACTCAACCCCACATTTGTGCTGTTCGACGAAGTCCACGTACAACCCGACTCCGAACTATGGGACGTCATGGCGCTCGCCATGGGCGCCCGCGAAGAACCAATGATGCTTGGGATCACCACCGCAGGCGACCCCATCGACCGCTACGGAAACGATTCGCTCGGGTTCACACTCTACGAATACGGCTGCCAAGTCGCAGCCGGTGAAACACAAGACCCAACGTTCTTCTTCTCATGGTGGGAACCACAGCCCCCACAACCCATCCGCCACCCAGACGGCACCGTCGAACAACCACCCGTCGACCACCGCGACCCAAAAGTATGGGCCGACGCCAACCCAGGGCTCGGCGACCTCGTAAGTCTCGCTGATTTCGAATCGACCGTGAACCGCACCCACGAAGCCGAATTCAAAAAGAAACGATGCAACATGTGGGTTGCCGGTCAAACAGCCGCAGTCCCCGGCGGCTACTGGCACCGACTTGCCGACATGACCCGACACAACGAGGCCGAGACCGTGCGCAGCAGCAGCGGACACGACGTCCCCCTCGACGCGCTCAACGACTCCGTTGTTTTCCTTGACGGCTCATGGTCCGGTGACTCGACCGGCATGGTCGGCTGCACCCGCGACGGCCACCTATTCGTCATCACCCACCACGAAAAAACGAAGAACGATGGCCCCGACTGGCGTGTCCCAGTCACTTCCGTCGAGGACGACGTTCGCCTATGCCTTGACCATGGCGCCCGGCTCTGCCTTTTTGACCCGTTCCGCTGGCAACGTTCGGCCGCAGTCCTCAACGAAGAGGGCTACCCCATGATCGAATGGCACACCAGTTCACTCGATCGGATCGTGCCCGCATGGACAGAGTTCTACAAGGCAATCGTCGACGAAGAACTATCACACGACGGTGATCTAGCTATGAGCCGCCACATCGAAAACATCGTTTTGAAAACCGACAACAAGGGCGCACGCCCCGTCAAACACTCGAAAGGCAGCGTACGACACATCGATCTCGGCATCTGCGCCGTCGGGGCCTTCAACAATCGAGACGTCGAAATCGAAACCCCACGACGAGCCAAACTGTGGAGCATGACATGAAACGCATCGCGTCCGCCCTCGACCTCCTCCTCGCCATCGGAGGTGCTCTCCTGGTCACAATGAGCGTCTCTGCCATCGTTGGCATCTGGTGGGGTGTCGGCCTTGCTGGTGTCTTCGCGTTGTTTGCGTCGCTGATCGTGGGAGACTAGGCGGCATGTCGCTTGTGTCCCGATTCCGTAACTCGCCAAGCCGTCAACGTTTCGGCTCGCTTGAAGCACTCGCCGAACAAGTCCAGTACATGGGCAACACTTACCCTCTCGGGTTGCGCCCGTCCCTCGCTCAACCAGGCCACGAAGTCAGCGACGGATTCGAAGACTACGCACGCCACGCGTTCGCGAACGGCGGCCCAATCTTCGCGCTCGTGCTCGCACGAGCGATGCTGTTCTCCGATATCCGGTTTGTTTGGCAGCGATTCAAGGGAGGCCAAGCGGCCGAGACGTTCGGGCATCCGTCCCTCTCAATCCTGGAACGCCCCTGGCCACGGGGGACCACGGGCGATCTGCTATGGCGAGCCGAACAAGACGCTAGCATCGCTGGCAACTTCTACGCGTACTCTGACGGTAGTCGCATATGGCGGCTACGGCCTGACCGGTGCACCATCGTCGCCGGTAGCCGCAGCCAAGTCACCGCCAAAGACTCCACACACATCCCCCATGACTTGGAGTTCGTCGGTCTCATCTACCGCGAAAGGCCGGACGCAGTGGCGGTCACGTTCCTCCCCAACGAAATCGTGCACTGGGCGCCGATACCAGACCCCCTCTCTAGTTTTCGAGGCATGTCGTGGATGACACCGATTCTCCGCGAAGTCTCGGCCGATCGCGGAGCGATCATCCACAAAAACAAGTTCTTCGAACAAGGCGCCACCCCGTCGATCGTGATCACGCCTGACGCCAGCGTCAACTACGACGAGTTCAAAGAGTTCGCCGACGATTTCCGTGACCAACACGAGGGCGCCCTAAACGCCTACAAAACGTTAATCCTCGGCGGCGGTTCCAGTGTGCAGACAGTCGGCGTCGACTTCAAAGCAATGGACTTTCGGGGCCTGCAAGGCATTGCCGAGACCCGGATGGCGGCGGCTGCCGGTGTCCCACCAATCATCGCCGGGTTCTCCGAAGGTCTCGCCACAGCAACATACGCCAACTACGGTGCCGCACGACGTAAGTTTGGTGACCATTTCGCACGGCCGCAATGGCGGTCGTTTTGTTCTTCGATTGAGCATCTGCTACCAAATCCACCAGCAGGCGCTAACAAGCGGCTTTGGTAGGACGATTCCGACGTTGCTTTCCTCCGAGAAGACGTCGGCGACGAAGCCAAGATACGGGCGACACAAGCAACTACGTTGCGGACAATGCTTGACGCTGGCTACGAATCCGATGCAGCGGTTTCGTTCGTCGAGACTGGCAACTTCAACGAACTCGTCGGCAAGCACACTGGGCGAATCTCTGTTCAGCTTGTCCCGATGGACGACGAAACTGGTCAGGCTGCGGACTCGGAAGAGGGAGAAGGAGACTCGCAGCCTGACCAGTTTTCACCCGATGAGGATTGATTACTGCTTCTCACAGAGGCCGCGTCAACGAAGATAAACCTTCTGGATAAAGGCGTCAGTAAAGTCGGTGCCTTCAAGAC
>FUIF01006893.1_pt1 | contig 20035 bp, 36 predicted proteins | sample 1003461 | NCBI WGS metagenome assembly FUIF01 (sample SAMEA80401918, study PRJEB19352) | marine metagenome | reverse complement strand
GAGTACGAGAGCGACGGCGAATCGGAGCGGCATATTATCTCGGTGTCTAACCGCGAATCAGACGACCCTGCCGAGCTTTCGGTGATATCGGTTAGAACGGTGTTGGTCGCAGCCGGTGCCGTGTTCGTCAACACCAAGTGGATTGCGTCGGTATTAAGGTTGTGCTCTTCCAGCCCCAACCGTTCGACGAAATCCTGAAATTTATTCCACGTTGCCATAAACGTTTACCTATCGATGGTGAGCGCCGCCAGCGCTATGGGTTCCGAGCTATTGGAGATGTCCGCTACCGGATGGCCGTCGATCAAAATCCGCATCTCGAATTGCCCGGTGTGCGTGTTGAATGAAACCTGAATATCGAAAGTCTCGGGTGGATTCGTATCACCGAATGTTTTGGTAGCGATATTACTCCAGCCGCCCCGATTGCCGCTCGTGTCGTAAGCCAGCATCCGATACTCTATCGTGACATCCCCGCCGTCTGGGTAACTTTGGGTGATATTCAATTCTGTTTCACTCGCCCCGATATCCGCTATTTCGGTCCAGTTCCCACCGGGAAGCCGGCTTTCAAGGATGTAACCGCCCGCATCCGTGTATGCCGTCCCATCGACGTTTGTAGTCGGAGGAACCCAACTTATAAAGGCTGGTCCCTCAGCAGCGTAAGCAGCGCCCCACGGGCCTGCCAGAAAGACAGCAACGATAAAAGGAAGAATGAATTTGAATGATTTCACTGAGCTAACCCCACTAAGTAGTCCCACAGGTCGAGCGCGGTGTATTCGTAATACCCAAGAATATTACCGATAAACGTCGCGCCGATGATCTGCACAAATCGATTCTTGAGTTTTTCGCCGAGCGGCGTTTTGAGAATCCAGTTAATCATTTGGTTAACCTCCGATCGGGTCGAGCCTCAAGCCCTTGAGATTGCCGGCCCCATCTCTTCGCAATGTCACCTCGTAAGGGACGGGGGCGGTGCCTTGTACTTGCACGGGGGATTCTACCACCACGTTAGGCGATGGCAATTCCCGGTCACCCATGCCCCTCACAGCCTCGATTAGCACTTTGAGCAACGGTGACACCGTGTCAGCCTGCTTCTGTGGCTGCAATTTCTCCACCGCAGCGATAAGCGCCTTAATCAAACTGGCATTATCTACCACTTGGGGTTTGGCACTGGCAATATCCGCCATGACCTTCTGAAGCCCAGCAAATACGGCCGAATAGTCCGGTTCGGGCTTCTGCGCAAGGGACAAAATACCCTTCTGAAGCTCATTGAACCCCCGGAGAGCTTCCATACTGACATCTAGCGCGCGATCCCGATCGTCCGGCGGGGGCATAATCTCCCGCATGAAATCCTCGACTTGAGAATCACTCAGATTTTCTTTAACGGTGATTGTCTTACCGTTTTTAAGCTTAATGTCAGTGGACATTGGCCACCCTTCCTAAATTCTGATCGTAAAACACTGTCCGCGCCTTCTCGGCCACTTCCAGCTTGGCTAAATTGCCCTTTATCTTTTCGGTGCCAGTCTCTTCAACGATCTTGGCCGCTTCGGCGCGCTTCTTCTCAGCGCTCGCGACCTTATCGAAGCTGGCAGCCTGCAGATTCTGCGCTTCGGCTAACAGCTGCTTAGCTGTGGCTTCTACCAGTTTCTTTTCTGGGTCGTTCTGGGCCTGCTGCCGGCGCTGCTTAACCATTTTTTCCTCTTCGGGGGTTTCCGGCTCTACCAATCCAGACATCACCATTTGACGCCGAGCAAGCTTTTTGATCGGATCCAAACCAGTGCCGGACATATTGTCGAACAATATCTGCATGAGGGGCGCGCGATACTCGGGTTGCAATTGGGGGTTATCCACTAGCCGTTCGATCGTCTCGACCGTCGCCTCTCTCTGGGATTCATACTGCGGCCCTACCTCGACGTCTACCTCATACTTCCCTTTGCTCAGGTCGTTTACCTGAACCATACGAGCCGCTTTCGGGTCCAGCTGGTGCGCGTTCAGATGAACCAGTGAAGCGGTTCCATCCTCCGCCCTGGCACGTTTCAACCGCTTCTCGACGTAGACCTCAGCCGCCATCGACCGATAAATGCGCCCTGAATGCTTAATAGCGGCGATGATGTTCTGGGTTATGGGAATCGTGTTCATGTTCTCCCGGCTGCGCAGAGCATTGATTGCCTTGCCGCTTACGCTCGGGTCGAGGGTGTCTTGAGGTGCGCCGCCGGTCACTTGCTGCGTGTAGTTGGTGACGATTTCGGCCATTGCCGCCGTGTTCGGGTCGATCTGCGTCGGCTGCAAATACTCGGTCGGCTTGAGCATTCGGTTACCGTTCTGGTCAATGATGGGATTCTTCAGAAGATAGGCTTTGTTTGTCTTGTCGGACCAAACACCGCTCAAGCCCTTGATTTCATCGCGATCGAATATCGGGATATTGTCGCCGCTGGACGCACTCGCCTCGATCATCCGGGAAGCTGTCGCATTGAAGACGCGGTTAGCGTCCTTCAGCTTGCGGACAAGCCCGTAGTAGGTTTCCAGCCCGTCAACGAAGTTTCGATAGCCGTACATCGACACAACCGGGATGTATTTCCCCGGTATCCGACGGGGTTTCTCAATCCACGAATCGCCCGTGAAGCGCGATTTCATTATGTTTCGAGCCATCCGGGGGCGGCTTCTGACGTATCGATAACCCAAAAACTTCAGCTCCTGCGCCATTTCCTTGGATTGCTCTTCGCTCAGCCGTTCGATACCGCGTTGCGGATGTTCCCATATTTCCATTTGCTCGCGCTTCTCTTCGACGTGGAAGCGCTCTGCGACGTAAATCTGCTTACGATTGACCCACTGAATCCCATAGTTGCCGTGATGATTGGCGGGAGAGGGAACGCTTACAGGGTCCAAATCAGGAAAAGCACGCTCAAACGCCTCAGCGGTGTAAACGTGCAACAGCGTGCAGTGTGCCGCGTCTGCCTTGTCGATGCGCTTCGCGTTGCTGTCCCACAGAACGTGATTAAACGCATTGTGAAGCGGCTCGAAGGCGATTTCCTGCTGATCGTTCTCCAAATCTTCCTCATCTTCAAACCGCGAGAAGAGTAGAAACGCCCCGGTTCCACAGTGTGCCAGCTCTAAAACCGCATTGTCTTGCGAGAGCGAGCCATCATTGTCTTGGAAGTCTGCCCGATAGACAGAATTGAGTAGGTCTGCGTCATCGTCCGTGGTGGCTTCGTCGTCCGGGGTGAAGGTGACGTTAACCCGATTCTGGGTCCACTCTCCATTGAACCGCTGGACATAGTTGGACGTGATATCCAGTTCTAGCCGTGCTCGGCTGCTTTCTTCTCCGTGAGTCCGTTCAAGATAGCCTTCCCACATGCCGCCCTTCACCGAGCAAAAACGCATATCCTCGTTTGCTTGCTCGCGCTGTCGGTAGGTGGTGAGGTAGTCCCGGCTTGCATCTTCCTTGAAGTCCTGCAAATCGGTGTCGAAGTCAGTATCGCTCATGTTTGGCCCGTCAGTTAGGCTAACCCGCTGCGGCATTATACATCACGAGAAGGCCGTCACCAGCGGGGGGATTTCCTCGTAATCGTCTAATTGCTGCTTATTCGGGGGTTCGGGGCAGACTATACCCATCATCGTACTGTCTGCAAGGTTCGGTGAGGGAATCTTGAACTTGGTCTTCATCTCTCGTTTGTCCATGATCTGAAACAATCCATTGCTGTTGTATTTCCGGGGGATGCGGCTTAGTTCGGTCTGAAGCTGGTCCAGCGCCTCACACTCTGAAGAGATGCTGATCATATCCTCCGGGCTAAAATACTCCCCTTTGGTGATCGCTCGGTAAGTGTTGTAGATCCGATCCCGGAGATAGGCGTAATACTGCGCTCTTCGATTCTTGAAGTTGTCCTTGTTGGTTGAATTCCGTTTCCGGTCGCTGAGCTGGCCTTGGTATATCTCACCGGGATTGATCACGCCCAAGCTACCCCTGAAGCCCTCGTAATCCATCCGCTTACCCTGGAGCGCGGTCTTGACCTGCCGACGCAACGCCGCGCCCATTCCGTCCTCATCATAGATAAACCAATCACAGCCGTTGTCGATCGCCAGCTCCAAAGCCCAATCGCAGCCATCATTCACATCTGGGATAGTACTCTCCAGCACATTCAGCACGATCGGTCCCTGCCGAATCGTCAAGCCTTTGGCGTCGCCGGCGTCCGATGGGTCAAACGAAGCAATCTTCGCCCCGATCGGTTCCATCTTATACGGGAGCTTCAAGTGAGCATCGATACAGGCTTCCACCCACTCCGCCTTGATGATCGCGCCCTCGATCGTGTCTCGATACTGCCCCTCCCAAATATGGTTGTATTCGGCCCGCTCCAGATTGTTGTAATCATCTGACCGCTCTTGCTCCAGCTCAGGGGGAAACCAAGGATTGTCGCGCCAATTCATCTCGACAATCATGCACATTTCGTCTTCATAGAACCCTTTGCGAGCTAGATCCTTCTCTGCCCTGGCTAGGTAGCGCTTCGCTATGGCATCCGATCGGCTGCCCCGGTTCATCGTGATCCATATCTCCGGGGGTTGGCCCTCTCCGGTATTGGCTGCCGCTGTTGATCGAATCGAGGGGGTGAGAACTTTCAGACTGTCATCGCTGACTGACTCGCCTTCCTCTATCCACAGACGATTGACGCCAGCCAGGGATTTCAGAGAGGTAATGTTTTTGGCTAAGCCCTTGTAGAAAAGACGTCCGCCGGATGCGTGTTTGATCTGGGTATTGGTGACGCTGTAGCCACCAGCCCCCAAGCGCTGTATTTCTTCCTTCAGCGTCTCGTGGACTGATTCTTCAATGGAGTTCTGGAATTCACGTGCGCAACAGATGCGCTCGCCTTGGTCGGCAAACATCAACATGACGTCGCCGACACCGATAGATTTCTGAGAGCCGCGCCCGCCTACGGCTATCTTGATACGCTTGGGCTTCGATGTCAGCCACCAAAGCCGCTCGGTTATTTGTAGTTCAATATCTGGCACGCGCTAAGTTTAGCGCAAATGAACATATTTTCCCTTCAATCCGCAGCCCTTCAGCTGTGTTGCGTTATCTTCGCCGTAAGCCACCAGAACAGAAGGGCCGCCGCTATTCGCATTGGCAATCGTGCCGTCCACGTGGTGGAAATAGAGTCGACCCTCAAGAAATAACAGTCCGTCGGCTCGATTCCATATCTGATTGAAGAAGAATTGCGTTTCCGTCCGAGCGAATACAAGCGCCACCCCGTCGCCGTGATCTGCCAGCTTAGCCAGCCAGAATTCAATCTGGTATCGGTTGTAAGGCGGATTCAGCCACACTCGGCCTTGCCATTCCTTGTGCAGCCCGTTGTCGATAATGCTGAATGCATTGGCCGCTATCTGCCAGGGCGGCTCTATCGGGGCGCACGGATCCAAGTCAAACGGCCCAAGCGCGTCGGTTATCCAGCGCGGCGTTATCCATTCATCCTTTTCGCCAATCGCTGTCGTGTGTCCGCCGATAGCCACGATCAGAAGTCCGACAGATCGCCGATGCAATCGCTAACCCCGCCGCCCGTTGCCGCATCTACGGCAGCGACTACAGCCACAGTCGTTACAATGTCGTCCTCGACATCCCCTGTTCGCCGTGGCGGGACGTGCTCGGGCACGTAAGGCCGAGACTTCAGCCGGTTCAAATATTTTATTCGCCGGTTGATCATTATCTGTTCCAAGCAAACCAAACCGACAATCAGCGCTATCGGCAAGCTAAGCAAAAGCAGCGGAATTGCCATCGAATACCAACCATCATCACCCATTGATTTACCCTCTGTAGTTGATTGTTAACAGCTCACCCACCGAAACCTAGTAGGCCGGCGTTGCTTGCGCTTCTTCCCTCCCTGCTGGTCGTGTAGCTGCGTCCAGTTCAGATTAGGATCGCCCTTCTCTTCGCCGCCCAAGGCTTTGAGTGCAGCTGCTGAAAGCTCTTTGTACTCGTCAATATAAACTTTCTGCATCGTTCCGTGATCGCCGTTGAATTGCTTTTCCCAGCCCGCAGATCCAGCCGTGGACACATACAGAAGATTTAACCGACTCTTGCCTCTGCGACTCAGAAGAAAGGCCCGAATAGCCGGCGACACTTCCTCTATGTCCTCGTAGTCGAACGTCGCGTGTATATCGTTCATTTGAAACCGCCGTCTCTGAATTTCTGCAATACCCTTTTCGCTTCTTTAACCTGAATTATCTCGCCACCCACGAACCTTGACGGCTCCACGCCCATCTCGTGCGCAGCGTTAAATATTGGTTCTGGTGATAATGCCCGCTCCAGCTCATCGAAACATGCGATACATTCTCCGATCTTGGCTGAATACAAGTCGAAATAGCGCTCTGGGTTTGCCAGCATCTGCACGCGCTTTGTCTCGATCATTGACCGAAGGCGCGCTAATGCTTGCATTTGATCATCTGTCATTCCGGCGTCTCATGCTTCCCGCCCGCCGTCTTCACCGGCTGCACCGTCCAGCGATTCGTTACATCCATGCTCGCGTTTAACTCCACTTCCTGCTGATCCTTCAGTCCCAAATCCCTTGAAATGATGTTTCCATTCAGCAAATCAGCCGCTGCGCCCTCGAACTTCTGAGTGTAAAGAATCTGTTCCACTTGGGCTATGACGCCCGCAAAGCCTTCTCGCTTTTTGAACTCGTCCCAAGTGGTTCGGCCTATCCCGACATAGATGCAAAGCCCGCCTATCGTCATGGCCCGCATTTTGGGAATGGTCTTTGTATCGGCGTTAGCGAATGCCTTGGATTCGTAAAGTGGGTTTTCCTCTACCCATTGAAAGTATTGATAACAAGCGTCTAGCAGGTCTTCAGGTTTTTCAAATATGGGGTTGCGACCGTGTGTCGATCGCTGCTTCCAGAATTCATTACCTTTAGGTGCTGGCATGGTTAAGCCCTTCAAACGGATTCACGCCAACATTGTAGCTTTTCTGTAGCCAGCTGCTATACGACTCGGCAGGGGTTTTCCCAATCCCGATAATTACCCACGCCGAAACAAGGAGGTCCGACATATCCACGTTGTAGCTGCATCTGTAATTCCCTTTGTGCATTCGGATTAAGGGCTTATGATGGCTCATCCCTCCATCACCCTATCGACTATCTGGACTATTTCCAGCCGGTTATGCTCCCTCTCCCTCCCCGCCGTTTCTTCGTAGTGAATACGCATCGCCTGCTCGAAATAATCGCGCTCTTCTTTTGTGAAGGGGGTATAGGGCGCGTCGGGTATGCGATAAATCGACTCTCCATCGAGCGCCGCACTCTCTATTCCAGTACTGGCATTTTCTGCCACCTTGGTAGATTCTGCCACTTTGGTAATTTTTACCAGTCCGAGCGCTGCTAAAGCCCCAGTGATTCGCTGGATAAATGCTCGCCTGTTCATGCCATTTCAACCACGATTTCATCTTGATCTGACAAATATTTCTGGTCCAACCAATGCACTCTTTCAGGAAAAACGCCGTTTCGATCTTCAAGGGTCACGCAACTTTTAACGTTTAGCGACCCTCGCGCCGTCACACTGACGTTTTCCGCCATATCGACCACGAGCTTTTCATAGCTTTCGATTTTGGCGATCGTCGGGACGGTTTTCTCGTAAATCTGAGTAATTCCAAGGCTGTTTGTAGCCTCGAATCTGACGCGACAAACGAAGTCCCACAGAGAATGGCGCGGCACAATCTGTTGTGGATCGAAGATAGGCGTTTGATGGATGTCGAGGAATTGCGGGGCAATCTCACGAACCGGCATCAAAACACCGCTGGACACAATCCCCGGCGCAGCAACTATGCCGGATCCAATGCCCACCATTTTTAGAAAGTTTCTTCGGTTCATTTCGCTACCCCTGGAATTTTGAATACTCGGACCTTTCCGCCCGTATACATATCTCGCTTGGCTGCCATCTTCACAGCCTCAACTGCATTCGCCCCCATATCCATTGCTGTATAAGCGAATCTCGAACCGCTGCCTGTGGCGAAAGGTCTGTCGAAAGGTACCACGTCGATAAGTGCGGCCTGCTCCCCCTCTTCGCCGGCCATGCACTCTTGCAAAACCTCACCGGTCCACACAAGAGCGACCACATCGCATTTATAAGGGATTCGCCGCCCGTCCTCGTAAGCAGCAACAAAATCAACGAAATCGCTAGTTGGCCCGCTTAGAAAGAATTCTTTCCCCCTCACCGAAAGGCGTTTTTCTACATCATCAGAGTTAATTAGCCCGCTTCCAGGCTTACAGCTCCTGGAATCGTAAGCGATAACACCGTCTTTATAGGCGATTGTTGTCAATTTATAACCCCTGGTTAAATTTGCTTTGTTCCTGGGATACCGGCCGCGTTTTGGTTACGTCCTTCGGTAGCGAGCCGAGACTGTCTAACCTACTTTGCGGAAGCGGCCTTGACTAGTAGTTACCGCTCTCGATGTCCAGTCCCAGGACAAAACAAACTTAGAAAGGCTTCCCCACCGCCCGACGCACTCACGAAATTGCGCACAAAATGAAAGGTCGCGAATGCCCCGCCTTAAACCGACGGCGGGAAGCCTAAATTTGCTTTGGTGGCGAAGGCCCGAATAGACAGAGAACTGTTCCTATTCAACCCCCACCGCGCGAATTGCCGCTAAACAACCCGGTGAACGATGACAGCCAGATGGCAGAGCCTAGGTTTTACAACCACCAAGACCAACGCCCCGAAGCAAACTTTAGGAAAGTATACTTGCTACACCCAAGTTTTTGCAACGTTTATTTTACGTTTAGAGAAAATAGTTTCATCTGCGTCGGTGGACGTGATGTAAATAAACCATTGGCCGACGCTAAGTCCGGCGGTTTCTGTGGGGGTGACGACGGCAGAGTAATTGCCCTGCGTGCTGCTGGTGATGGTTAAATTCCGGTTCACGGCCGGCGTATCGCCGGGGTGCTGCATGATTTTCATATTCACCGTGAAGTTTTGCAGCGCTTCACCCGAAATCTGGAAAGTAAAGGGGTAACTTTGGCCCTGGACGACTATTTCACTCATTGGAAGGTAAAAACATCTGTGGGAAAGTCGATTTGAAAGCTTGAACCGTCTGCCACGGTGAGGCTGGAGCCGTAATCATACCACCCCATCAAGCCATCGCTGGAATGAGATTCATTGAAGAATACAGCGTATCGGAAAGGCCCGATACTCCCACCGCTCGCGGTGACCGTGATATCAGTTCCGTTTATCCGAACCTGACCGCTTACGACAGTTCTAACAGCGGCCATATCTATGCCGCCGGCTGTGTATCCGTTTCCGGTGGATAGCTCGGTGATGTCCGTCTTGACTGAATTGGTCGCGACGGGAGCCACAGCCGTAAGAAAGACTTTGATTGTGGCCGAGCTTAGGTCGTGATTGCCCTGCGTCAGCTCGTCCGCGAAAGCGTTGAATTTGTTCCAAACTGCCATTTGCTCACCTTTTGAAGCGCGTTTTGCGCCGCGTGCTAGTTATCGTCGGGTTTCTCACCGTGAGGGATACCACACCCACACCGGAGTTTTCATTCACTGAGAGCGCCGCATCTGCCCCCGAGAATGTGTAAGACGCCGCCTCCGCATCCAGCACCGCGCTAGCTATCAAGCTCGTAGCTTGGCCCGTGAAATTATACGCGCCTTGGTCGGCGGATAGGATAAAAAGCTCTTGTAACGTCGCGTCTTTGCCGCTAAATGTATAAGCCCCTTGTCCTGCGGATAGGGTAAACGTCGGGGATTGGTCGTAAATCAGCTGAGCTTGATCAGCGTAAACCACAGAACCTGTCCCGGCGTCGTCATAGATTCTCAAGTCCCAATCACCCGCCGTTTCAGCAGACGAGAGAGTAAACACCGTCTTGAATGTGTTGGTATTGGTCGTCTGATCGACTGTCGCGCTTGAGTGCTCTACGTTGTCTTTGAAGATCTTCACCCGAGCGTTTGTGAGGCCGTCCGTTGCCGCTGCCGCTGGAAACAGAACGTTGAATGTCGCCGTACCGAAAGCCGGAACGGAGCCGAAATCGAACGTTGCAACATCTCCACTTCCATTGTCAGCCGTGGAACGCGCGTCAGCCGCCGAAGAAGGGGCGATCGATATAACCCCCATGCAACGCCGCGCACCGCTGGAAGGCGTCCCACCGATCGTCTGAGAGCCGGCCGTCGCCTTCTCCAGATACGCCGCCGTCTTACCCATACCCGACGCGCCATCGTCGTAGATTTCCGTCTCTGAATTATCCCAGGTGGTCGTGACAGGGTTGTGGCTCACAATCGCAGCGATAATCAATGCATTGTCAGCGACTGTGGTAATGCTGGTGCTTAGCGCGGTGGAATTGCTGCTACTTCCTGTCGTGTCGGTCGCTGTCGCCTCTGGCGCGCCCGTGGTGGCCCCCGTGAGCAATATCATTGCTACGTCTTGGTTTGCCACAGTTCCGTCGAACGTCCAAGCCAGCACGCCAGCCTGAGCGCCTGAAATATCCACGTAATACCAATCTTGTTCGACGTCGGCATTGCTTGAGCTGGTGGTCGCCAAGCTCGCCCCGGCGATACGCTCCCCGGTGATATCCACACTATCGAGGGTCAGTGTTGCAATTCCCCTATCCGCATCGGTCGCGTCTTCCCGCGTAACGATCACAATCGCCTTGGTGATACTTGCGCCGATGGCCAGCGTTAACGTCCCGCTACTGCCCCCGCCTTGCGTGTAGCGCCCGTGTGAATCCACAGACGGCGGGGAACTCAGGTCAGCCCAGCCGGCCGTATCCGAATAGCCCGCGTCGTTATCGTCTACCGTTATTGTCGTGGTGGTGTTTTCGTTGTAGTCGATTTGCGCCTGATCGGCGTAAACATACGTCCCGGTCCCGGTATCCAATACCCGAATGTCCCAATTCGCTGCCCCCTGGTTCGCGATCGTGGCTACAGTCTTGAACGTGCCCGTGCTGGTGGTTTGATCGATCGTATAGGAATTGAAGAGCGCCCCGTTTTTGTAAATCTCGATCGCGGCGTCTGTGCTGCCATCGTTGGCGGCCTCAGTAGGAAAGGCGAGCTTAAAGTCCGCAGTGCTAAAAGCGGGAATGCTATCGAAGTCGAAGTTCGCGTAATCCCCTGATTCATCCGCCGCAATACGCCGCGCATCCGATCCAGCACCCCCGGACGGAGCAATCTCGATCGCGAGCGCCGCCCGCCGATTGTTCGCTGAAGGCGTCCCCCCAATATCGAACGTATCCCCGGCCGAGATGTTCGATATTTTCGCCAATGCCTTACTAAAGCCGTTTGTAAGATCGTCAAAAAGTTCTGTCTCCCCGTGGTCCCAAGTCGTACTTGCTGAAATGTTCTGCCCCGCGATCACGACAAACGCTTCTGAGTCGTCAAAACTCGCGGTGAATTGGATGTCGAGCGGCGTTTGATCGTTGCTAGATCCTGTCGTAGCCGTCCCCACCGTGATAACGGCCTGACTGTTGGTGCCGTCGATAATAAAGAAACTGACGTTCTGCCCGCTCCCCGCCGCCAAGGTGATGGCGACTGCGCCCGTGTCCGCCCCAGTATATTCATACTCCCAAGCTTGCAAAGAGACGTCATCATTGCTCGCTGAAGTGGATTGAATCAGGCTCCCTGCCTTGGCCGTCATCGCGTTACCGTCCGTTGTAACGCCGCTCACGACGAGATTTGCGTCTACGTTGTCTTCGACCATCGTGATCACGGTTCGGCGTACAGCGCCGCTTACCGCCGTCGTGCCGGTCAATCCGTGGTGCAGTGCCGCAGCCGTGCTCAGCGTTACCCCGGCGGGCATATCCTCCCAAGTGCCAGTTTCCGAATACTCGGTGTCGTTATCGTCAACCGTGACCACACTGGTAACAGGTGGTGTAACCGTTCCAGAACCCAGCCACGCGGAAAAGTCGCCGTTATCCCAACCGCTTGGCGGGTCCGCACCATCTACGCGCGCGCGAATGTCCGGCTGTGCCTGTGATTCCCAATCCGATCGGCCTAACGAATCGTCTTTGACAGTGACAAACACATAGGGGGCTTCAATGCTCCAGTTCGGCCAATCTCCTTCATCAGTTGGGTAATTGCTCGCCGGGGTTGTGAAGCCGTCAGCCGGGAGCCGGCCAAAATGTATCCTGTCGCCCACGGTGTACCAGTTATTAACGCCACTCGTGGAACCATCCCCCCTGCGTTCTACCTGCGTCATAATCGCGACGGGAAGCTCTGTACGGTGCTGGTATTTGAAATACTGAAGGCCGATTTCGACGCCGTTTAGTATTTCCTGCGTATTCAGATTGGCGTTTGTCGGGTCCGTGTCCGGCCCACAGATGCCCATTCCTTGAGACAGAACGTTATTCATCACGAGAGCGCGGTCGGACTTGTCCCCGCCTGAGACGAAATTCACCCCCGCCATATACATATAACCGCTGGGATTGTGGAGATTGAACCCGTGCGTGCAAACGTCGTTATAGCCCTGGATAAAGCTGGTGGCGTCGTAATCCCCCACTTCGGACTTGTCACCTAGCCCGTGTGCGGTTTCCCACATCAACATCCCGAAATACTGGCTTGGGTAAGTGGTGATTGAGTAGTTAGCCAAGGCCGTTTGCATGGCGTTGACCTGATCGACCACGAGAGAGCGCCCCAAGGCGACCGTGAAGCCCTTTCGGACGCTGGTATTCCCGCTAAGAGAAATGTGATTCCCGCCGTATCCCGAGCCACCCCCATAGGTGCCGTGGTCGTTTTTGATGAAATTAGGGGTTTTCCCGGCCTGTGTGGCACTGGTGGAAAAGGTATTACCGAAGAGTAGAAAGCCGAACTTCAAGCCGGATCCCCACGCATCCAATGCGGTAACGATCGTATCGACCAGGGAATTGTCGAAGGTATCAAGGCCCGTGTGGTATCCGTCCCAATCGAGTTTGACGATTACGCCCTCAAGATCGGGATTCAGTACGCCGTTATTCGTCTGATCATTCAGCGCTTTGTTAATCGCGCTGGTAATCTCGGCCGAGCTGCCGACAGCCTGAGTAGTCGCGTATATCCCCGGCGGGCAGTAGGTAGAATTAATTTTCTGGGCGGCGACCGCCATTGCTTAGCCCTCGCGGCTCATACTGCCTTTTATCTCGTGTAGAACCTCCGTCATTCTTGTTTGGGTTTCCAATTGGCGCTCCATGCCATCGGCTAACCTATCCAATGCGCCAGTATTTTTATCTAGCGCCCCTGTAAAGTTTTCCACCATTATTTTTTGAGAGTCCGTGAAGTTTCCGGCTATCTCTTTCTGGGTTTTCGCGAATCTATCATTTGTTTCTGTCCGCTCTTCATTATTGCGACGCATATTGTAAATCAATAGGCCACAAGCTATCCCGAAAGCCAAGGCCGGGAAGCCGTAGGGCGCGAGCGCTTCAAGAATTGCTTCCATTAGCCAGCCTGAGTTATCGGAATCGCGTAAAACCCCACAAAAGCCCACACGCCAGCTTGCCCCACCCAAGCAGCAAGCCACCACCTTCCAAAGATTTCGTACAGAAAGCCGCGCATGAATAGCCCCGTGCCAATGATCATTAACGCCACCACGGGCAATAGTATGTCCGCTTGAGACCACAGTATATCCGCTTTCGTATGCTCACCGATACCGCGCAAGTATCTAGCAACGGTCCAATACATTCTGTGGATAAATACCGCGACGCCCTCGATAAACTGCCCGAGAACGAAATAGAAGGAGTCTGTATTTAGGCGATCGCGCCTAGTGACAAGGATAATCCCGCAGACGACAGCCACAAAAAGGCCCGCCATAGCCCACGGGAGATTATAAGAAAGGGTTACTTGCTCGACAGTCATAGCCACGCGACCAAAATACCGGCCACATGGCCAACCGGATTATAGTTTCAAAAATGAAATGGGTCTATTTTCTATCAGGATTACCGCCGGCGAACAGCAAACAGCCGAAAATTAGAAAGAATATCGACATCACAAACCAAATCATTAGAAATTCAATCATTACTCACTCCCGTTGCTTTAGGGTGTTTGGGGTTGCTTCATTCTTCGCTTGACTTTGTGGGGTCAACCCACCAATGAGCATTGTAGTTCCTACTAAACTCAGCCCCACACCACATGACGCTGACAACTTCATAATCGCCGCTGACTTTTTCAGGCTGTTCATTTTTGGATGCAGCGAGAACAGTTAAGCATTCGCCCATGTCTGCCATTTTGGTTCTGAACCGCTCCCCTTTGCTGTTGTCGTCGTGAATGATCACATACAAATAAATTTGATCAGCACTGGCGGGCAGTGCTATCAGCGAAAAAATCAGTAACCAGTATTTCATCTTCTACCCCTCTTGTTCCTGATTAATGTCATCGCGCGCTTGATCCCACATCCCAAGTAGATGGCTTACTCGGTCATCATATGCTGGTGGCATTAAATCCCGGGTCAATCTCAGGTATTCATAGAATACGTTTTCCATAACCTGCAATCGCCTTTCTAATTGGTCTTGTGTCATCACTCTTGTTCCTGTGCTTGATCGGCGCGGCGGCGCATTACGATTCGCCCTGCGGCTGAATTGAAGTCGTGATCAATGCCAGTTTCGTTGGTTAATCGGTCGGCCATTTTCTCGGCTTCCGCTACGGAAATTGGATATATCCCGACAACCTCACCATTCCGGTAAATGTCATCATCGCAACGTTTCGGGTCGCGCACCCACGGCTTTAGCTCTTGGTCGGTGTTACTAATGGCTCTTCTCCTTCAAGTTCCCAGGGGTCAGCGTTTTCCGCCGCACACAAATCATGCCGAATACACCAAGGCGCGTCGCACGGATGGCCGGTGCATGGACAAAGACGCAGCGGCACCAAACACTTTTTGACCTGCTCTATGTAAAACGCTTCGCCTGCTTCTCTGGCGGCTTTATCACTCGGGTATTCAGGTTCACCAGCATCGAATGGCGGCGCATCAAACGTCCAGCAAGTCACGCCGTCATCCTCGAAAAGTGCTTGCTTTTCGTACACGTCGATTTGTGGCGGCGCGATGGTGAATAGTTCTGTGCTCATTGGCCATTTATCCTTGCCGAACTTTGCGAAAGTAAAAGTTGGGCTTTGAGGTTACGGCCTCTTTGTAGAGAGACCACATATCGTCCCATGCGGCGCGCTGGGTATCTCCGCAGCCTGTAACTCCCATGCGGCGACACCACCATTGACCGTTCCAATATCTCATACGCGCTTTAATCATCGTGCTCGCATTCCTGCTGCGCTACTTGACGCCGAATTTCGGTATTCATTCGAGCCAGCGTTGCGGCATCCGCAAGGCCTGCGCTGATCTTCGCTGCGTTATCTTCGCTCAAGTCCTGATCCCCTGGACTGGTAGTGCGGCGGGCTTCGTCTAAGTCTGTTGGGGGTTCGGGGAGGGGTCCGAACCATTTGCAATCAGGAAGCTTTGCAATAGCGATAAAATCGGTGCCGCCGTATACGGTTGTTGTCGTGATGGCTAAGTATTTGTGCCCTGGTCTGATACCAACTTGTTTAACTTCCATTCCGTTGAATTCAGGATCAATCAACCAATACCAGCCGGGTTCGGTTATTTCACTGCTAGGCCGCCAGCCCTCCCGCGTGGTGCCTGTAACCAAAGGGTGTGATTTATCGACCTGCCTATGGGACGGAAGCGGGTCGATAGTGTCAAACACAGCCTCGCCTTGCCTTAGTGATTCGACGTGTTGGTCAACGGCTGCCTGCATTATCTTGCGAAAAACAGTGGTCGGAACATCTATTTCTATACCGTCTTTCCACTGCTCATAGGTGAGCGCCGCCCGCGCTTCGCTTTCGGGCGCAGTACAGTTGTAGAGGATCGCAATTAAGTCCTCATCACTCAGCGCCGCTACTGCGTTTTGTTTATTCATCGCTAAATAGTCCGTTGTAGATGTTGATCGCGGCAGTCATTTCCATTGTTGTAATTGTGTCTTCTCGATCCCTTCGTCGAACACGAATAAAGTATGTGCCATCAATCGGCCTATACTTCAAATCCTTTGCGAATTTGGTTTCGCCGCAAGCCATCGACGCCAGAACAATCTTGGCTTTCAGCGCATCACGAACATCATCCACCGTGATTATGTGTGGTCGTCTCATCACTCATCCCCCATTAGCTGTAGGGTGGTCATTCAAGAAGCCCATTGGCTTGCATTCTCGCTGTGTCCAGTTCATGCCATTTGATAGTCTCGCCGCCAATCGAAATACCGCCCGCACCAACTATGACTCGAACCTCTAAGCCTGGAGCGCAATGTTCGTCAGGCACAAATAACGTCCAATGTTGAAAGCCCATTCCATCGCGTCCGTCTTTCCTTAGCTCTGATTCATTTCTATTCATCACTTTCTCCAGTTAATAAGGGTGGCAGTGGCGGGCCGTTACCCCCGCGCGAGGTTGTGGAGTGACCTCTCTCCCGAGCGGCCCCTTCTCAAAGCACGGGAGGGGCTTCGCAGTCTGTTTATACTCAGAACTTCCCGCCGCTGAAATCCGGCGCGTATTTTCCGTGTTTTTGCGTGTCTCCGAGTTCCACGCCGCACTGCCTGCGCGGTTAGTTATCCTCTCCCGCGCGAGAGTTTGGTGGCAGCAGAGGGAATCGAACCCTCCTTCGCTATAGCTATTCACGGTGTACTTTCGCTTCAGGCCAGCTACCCAGGCACTACGTTTGCAACCGCAGCGCTGCCATTGATCTACTCGCTATAAAACAATTCTTCGACCTTCTTGGAATATGCGCGCCATTCTTCAAGCGTAGGTATCCACGCTTCTTGTCGGCTTCCCTCGACCGTAAATATTGCCCCTGCATATCCGTCATGCACGGCAGCGACTAAGCTGCTTCCATCATCGTCGTCGAATCTGTAGCCGACTGGCTTAATGTTCTTCATTGCTCTACTCTCCCATTACCGGATCATGCTCGTCGGGATCAAAGTTCAACGCATCCGGGTAGTTCAATGCCAACCATGCAATACACATGTTTTTGAGCGCATGGTTTTTGATCACGCCACAGCCGTCTGAATAAATCCTAGTGCCGCCATTTGAATGCCGAATAAACTCGATTCCTGCCGAATCGCCGATGCCGACGATTTCATCTGCATGTTTGATGTAGAACAGGGTTTCACTGTTCAACTCGACTACGTTGCTATTGCTCATCACTCTCTCCTTAACTTGTCCGATTCAACTTACCGGCGTAAATGTGGTATTTGTCTTTCGGCTGGATCGGTTCAGCCCCTACAGCTTCAGCCAAAACGTTATAGGCCCGATACGCGCACGCCCTGCGTGCTGGATCCCGGAAGCGCGCCATCATTACGTCAGGGTCTTCTGCGTAATCTCTGCCCATAATCTCTAATGCCCTGGCTTGCCCTGCCGTTAAAACAACCTTCCTTCGATTCACTCATCCCCCAATATCAGAGATGCGAAGTAGTTCAGCATCACGTCGATAGAGCTTGCCTTGGTGTAGCAGCTGACCGCGTGTGTTTGGTTCGGACTGATCGTCACCACACAGGATTGATGGCTACCCATTGGGGTGAATTGCACGACTTGCAACCACTCAGGATCGGCTAAACCCGTCTGCACCGTGTAAAGGGCGGTAACGTGCCGCCCATCAACCGGATTGATCAAATCGGAATTCGACATTGCTTCGGTGAACTCTTCGGCACTACAGGCCGAAGAGAGAAGTATTGCGGTGATAAGAATTAGTTTTTTCATAGCGTTTACCCTTGTTGGTAGGCCGCTCTAGGCGGCCTTCTCTTCGTGATGGATGTCCATCAAGGCATGTTGTAGTTTTTTTACTGCCTCATCTAGCACGTCCACATCACTCTTGCTCAGCGTGTGACCGCACAGACGACCTTCCATCACTAACAATTCGTCTTTGGTAAAAAGCATTTCGTACTGTTTATCCATCTGTGTTTCCCCGTTTGTGTTGTTCATAGCGTAAAGAGACTTTACCGTAACGGGGAAGTTGTGTAAAGCTTTTTTTGCAAATAAAAAAGGCCGCCCCGAAAGGCGGCCCCGCGCAATCCTATGCGCTGCCCGGATTTACTCTTCGACGTCTTTCTGCGCTGGCCGCTCGATCGAGATGTCCAACGGCGCACCTTTCCAGCCTGACAGCGCCCACAATTCATTTGCGTTGTCGGGGTAAATCTGGATTTGAAACGATAGATTTACCTTGGAATTCGGCGCGGGAACGGCCTTGAACTTCTTCACCACTTTGGAAGTGAAGACTTTCTCACCGCTCGGCAAATGCACCGTGAAGACGTGGCGCAGAAATTCCCGGTCGAAGGTCTGGTCTTTGACCCCGATCGCCTTTTCCTTGCCGTCTTCGGTGAAGAACATTTGCTGATAGTTCGGGGCCTCTTCCGCGATAACGGCCATTTGCGTTAACACGGATGGATCCACGACGGACACCATGTCCAAATCAACGCGGCGTTTCGCGTCTTTGCCCTTCGACTCATCGTCGAGGTTTATCGATGTGATTGTCCCGGTTACCCCTGAAAGCTCGAAAACCGGCGCATTGGTCGGTTTATCCTTCTTTGTCATATCCACTACTTCTGCTGTCATCTTTTGCCACCTCTTTGGCTAGTTGAAAATGCTTCGTTAATTTCCATCGGTTGCCGACCTTTTCCCATCCGTGGACCTCAATCACCCATCCCGCCCGGAGCACTGCCGACAAGTGCTCGGATTCCTGAATCTTTTTTAAGCGGCGCGTAGCCTCTCCCGCGCTCGTGGTTTGGACGGCTAGCGTTTCCTTTTCACGTATGCCCAGAATGTCGATAAACCCGAATAAATCCTTCCTGAAGCCGCCCATAGGGGATTTGACGAACTTTTCGACGACTTCAGCCGTGTAACCAGCCTTGCGGAGATGTTTCAGGCTGTTTTGTGTGGGGCTTACCCCTGCCATCGTTCTAGCCCCGACTCTTCCCAGACGTCCACGCCAGTTTGTTTCACCAACCAATCCAGCCAGTCGGATTGCTTCCCGTAGCGCTCTTCCCAGGTTTCCACCCCGATAACGTGAATCCCTTGTGAACCGGTGTGATACACCCAATTGACGGGAAGTTGAAACCAATCGTTGACCTTGCGTGCCGTGCTCGGCCGATCTTCTGGGCGCATGATTTCGTTTACGCTGCCGCCGAGAATGTGGTGAAGCTGGCAATCAGGATTCCGGGTGATCACACAGCCGAACTCTCGCAGCATCTTTAGATAATTAGTGAGGGTCATTTCAGCACCCCGCTAACCAGCCAGCTGCGAGTGATCCCGAAGTATTTCATGTACGCGCTTTGCGCCCTTCCCCCGAGAACCTTATACATATTGGCTTCAAGCTTCTCGATAGTGTCCTTTTTCACCCCAACCTTTTCGGCCAACTCCATTTGCGTTAACCCGGTTAAATCTCGCAAGAGCTTGGCCCGCTCCCCTAGTGTCGATTCGGGCATAGATGTGAGGCTTTCCACCCCTTTACGAATGTTTAGCAGCCGACTTATGAACTCACCCGAGACACCCACATCGCGAATCCAATCCTTTCTGAGAGTATCAAAATAGTACGGCTTGTTGTGCGCCCCCATTTTGTAAGTAAGACCGTTGTGTATCACCGTTTCCATTAACTGACCCCGTAAGTTTCCATCGCCCACTCGATCGACGAATAGACAGCGGCCGCGATTTGCTCGTCTTCGCCGGCGTACATGGTTTTGGTTTGCTCGGTGACGCTCTCGCGCCATATCTTTGGAAACTCTCTGCGCACGCGGCGACGCTTAAAGGAGATGTCGAACCGGTTTCCCCTTGGGATGTAATACATCGTCAGTTTGTCCGAATTCCTCGCGTCTCTTTCGTGCTGTTCCTCGAAACGGATCAAAACGGCACCGTCTGTGTAGGCGTGCTGCGCCTTGGTCCCCCGCACCTCTTTTAATATCTGCTTTAGTCGTGTGTTCATCTTTGCCCCTAGATTTCCAATTTAAGCTGTCTCTTTAGTTTGCTTTTCCTTCTATTTTCTTGGCGCATCTTTGCATCGTGTCGGTTATGGCATCGCTGACACAACGCCGCCAAATTCAGCAAGCTTGCGGCTTCCGGCCTGTGGTCGTGAACGTGCGCTGTCGTCAATACC
>FUIF01015103.1_pt1 | contig 20036 bp, 42 predicted proteins | sample 1003461 | NCBI WGS metagenome assembly FUIF01 (sample SAMEA80401918, study PRJEB19352) | marine metagenome | reverse complement strand
TATCTGAATAGTTATCGTTAACAGTACCGATCGTTGATACCATCTCTGGATTGAATCGATCACTCAATGCTGCAATCACTCCTACCTTACCAGCATCGGTACGTACTGCCCGAGCAATGGCATCTACTGCCATGATGATTTCACTTACTGTTACCTTTTGTGTGTTGTTATTTTCCATACTACTATTATATCAGAGTTCCTAAACTTGAACGCACTCTGGGTTCAGCACTACCTCTTCCATATAGGTAACTGCCTGATCTGACCAACGAGCGTACCCTTTATTGTGGTACCACATCTCTGCTTCTGAGTGCGAAATATCTCTTTCAGTACGGTGAAAGGTATCGATGTGAACGAAATGAGTGCCAGTAATGGTGCGAAAAATGTCGATGTAATTGTTATTCATACTACTATTATATCAGAGTTCCTTTTAGGAGGGCTTTCGCCTTTCGGCTACTCACCCCCCTCTTCAACAACACTACCAACCAAGTTCGTTCTTCGCATCCTCAGGTAGATATCCTAATTGACTACCCTCTGCTAGATATACAACATTCTCTTCTTCAAGCTCAGGAGCACCATCTAGACGCTCGTTAATCTCTTCTATACTAAGACCTTCACCTCGTAACTCTGCCCGCGCATGCTCCTCTCGCATTTCATTAGTTATTGCAATGATATTGCTGATTGAGTATTCAAAAGGCCAGTTAGGTTGCGAAGCAAAGCGTACTTCTGCATCTTCACCAGCGATGTCTTTAAGGTATTCAAGTTCGTTAATAAGTTCTGCGATATTCATTAGTGTTCCTTGTGTTAGTGTTAATCTTTCTTACACCTATATTATATCGATGTTCCTATTAATTTGCCATTGGTACATAGCATGCCATATAGCAACGAAGTTCGGCTAGTTCCTCTTCAACTAGTTCCAATGCTTCGTATTCAAATCCTCCTACGTGCCATTCAAACTTCTCTCCGGAACGGCATGCAGTTCCTCCATCATACATCTTCCAATCGTAGATAGTTGCAACGACGTATTTCCCATCCTGATGTTCGAATTCTAAATTCCATTCAGTACTTACTTTACTACCGTCAAAGGGTTCCTTATACGTCGGTTCCCCAAACGCTTCAATAAGTTCCTCATACGTTGCTTCAACGTACCCAATAAGGGAGGAACCGGAAGTTTTAATTGATTGCGAATTTTCGATGTTTGTTATGTTATTCATACTACTATTATATCAGAGTTCCTATTACTGGTTTGACCACTTAATTGTAGTGCAAGATCCTTTCCAACTCTCAACTTGAATATCTTCCTTATAAGGGAACAAAGTCTGCAGCATTACTCTCATCTTAGACATATCTACATCAGACATCTCATATCCCCATAACTTAATACGACCTCCATTAACCCTCTTATCATTAAAGATATATTTCGGATCTTTCAATCCAATACTATTAAGGATTACTTTTACTTCTCTTGCGGTTGGTTTTAGGTTATTCATACTACTATTATATCAGAGTTCCTCTATGCAGATTCCAGCGTACCTCCGAAGTGCGCTACTTGCAAATGCGCATTGATCAGCTTGACAATATCGGTATCGTAGATCGAGAACGTACGTTCCTTCTCCTGCACACCGTTCTTGAAGTTACGGACCGTTACTTCCTCCTCATCGCGATTTTCAATAAAGAAGTACGCTGCTAGGTCTTTAATCTCGAAGAGTGAATCACACTCTGTCTTTATCATTGCTATTATATCGTATTTGCTCATACCACTATTATACTATTGTTCCTATCGAATGTTAATCATGTATCCGATCTCTTCTAAGATCTTGTCTTTACTGACTGATTCATTAGAAATGCCATCTTCGACATGTTCCATAAACTCACCATCATACCAATCAGCGAATGATTGTGACATGAGCATTTGATAAACTGCTTCAGTGATTTGTTCCTTTGTAGTATCCATACTAGTATAATATCGATGTTCCTATTACAGCTCCTCGAGCTTGGCCTCTAGGCGTTCGAGCTGACTCTCGAACATATCATGTCCGACATAATCGCCCTCTACCCAGCACCCATCCATCAAGCGCTTAACTCTGTTAATCTCATCTACTAGTGTTTTAATTGCGTTGTTCATACCACTATTATAAGACTGTTCCTATTAATCGAGAGCCGGTAAGTACTCAGCATGTCCTTCATCAAGGAAGTCCTGATAGAACTCTGCTACTTCATGCTCACCTAGATGTAGCAGAAGGCTATTTAAGATGTAGTCGCTAGTTAAGAGACCGTCGTCGATTGCTTGTAAGATTAGGTTGGTTGCTTTTCTTGTATTGTTCATACTACTATTGTAAGACCGTTCCTTAATTGACTTCCGGGTGCTCGCGATCGATGAGTATCAATATCTCACGCGAAGGTACTTCGATACGTACTTCCGTCTCCGACGGGTTAGTAGCAAAGAACTCTTGCGCGCGACGGAAGATGAATGCGTCCATGGCCTGATCGGCAGAGTCGATCGTGATCGTCTGGACCGGTTGCTTGAAAGGTGATGTGTAGTGGTGTGATCTAATCATGCTCTTATTATAGAACTGTTCCGTAAAAGCCCCCCGCTAACCCGGGACCTACTTTGCCTTACCTCGCACTAAGGAACTGTGATATAATTATGTATCACTCGAAACGAAGAAGCCCAAGGGGTTGGGGAGGACTCCCTTCAGGACCGGATCCATGTAACTAGGTTCCTTTATAGACCAACCCCGGAACTGTGATAATATTGACGTTCAGACCGTGCGCTCGATCACTGTCTGAGCTTTGTAGAGGTATTTCTCGGTACCTGTTCCCTTATCTGTCGACCACTTATATCGTTCAGAATGAGAACTATCCAGAACTTCTACGATGCCCACCATCTCAGAGTTCTTATAGTACTCGTACCTCCCCTTATACTTCTCCCACTTATTGATAGGAATAGAGACATCGATCTCCTCGACCTCATGACCCTTCTTAGTACGGAATGAAGGACGGCCCTTAGACTTATACCTCGCTCTATAGATATACATAGTAGATAGAACACCCTCTATAGTAGTATCCTTAATCTTGACACCCATTTCTTTGAGCTGAGGTATAGCTAAGAGCTCTATATAACTCTTCTTAGCACTATCATCTATAGAGTTAATAAGATAGATCATAGCATTAACATGTTTAACGTTATCGAGTAGTGTAGTGTCTTTAGGCATATCTTATTATATCTATGTTCCTATAACGTTATAAGGGTATCTCTCGAGGGCGCGCGCTCTGAGCGCAACGTGGGGATTATTTCGCGAGTAGATAATCTCGGTTAGTTTCTGCTATATAGTATATCTATTAACCGGGAACGCTCTAGGCGTGGGGCTTTACCCCATATATAGAGCTGTTCGGGGAGGAGAAAAAATTTTATGGGAACACGTCGTCTAATACAAAAAACTAGAGAGATAAGTAAGGAGACCTAAATTTGCGATGTCAGAATCCTTATAAAAATACCTCTCTAGCATTAAATATTTATGCGATGTCAGATAATATAAAACTCCTCAAAAAACAATACCGTTTGTCTTTAGGTAAAAAGGTTAAGGACTTTACTATAGAAGAACGTAGAACTTATGATAAAATTGGATATAGTTATGAAAAGTATAAACAATACTATGATAAGAACATTTCAAAAATTAGAAAAAATAGAAAAGAAAAGCATGAACTTAATCGAGAAAAGCATAATGCTTTAGCTAGAAAATTCTATTATGAAAATAAAGATAAGTGGGTTATATACCGTGAACGAAGAAAAGAGCGAATGAAGTCAGATCCTGATTACCGTCGTTCGAGAAAATTGCGCTTTTGGCTATGGTATTCTCTTCGTCGTAGTTCTACTGATAAAGAGCAGTCTTGGCTTAAACATGTTGGTTGTAGTAAAAAGGAATTTATTGATCATATAGAATCACAGTTTGTTGAAGGCATGTCCTGGGATAATTGGAGCTTCGACGGATGGCATTTAGATCATATCATTCCGGTTGCAAAGGGTGGTACTAATCATTATACTAATCTCCAACCTCTTTGGGCTTTTGATAATCGTTCTAAAGGTGCAAAAGTCTAATACAAATTCTCTATCTCTCTTACTATCTCTCTAAGATTACGAAGTGTCCGAAATGACTCTCGAATACGTTAATAAGAGTTTCATAATCACCTGATTGCATTTCCTTCATTAGACTATCTACTTCTTCCTCGTCATAACCTAACTGCTTCGCAAACCTTTGAGCATATCCCATTAAGACAAAAGCATTGCCTTCAGGGCCTGTTAGATCGATTACGATTTCAGATGTCTGTTCTTTTTCTCTTATCATACTCTTATTATATTACAGTTCCGTTTAGATTGTCTATTTTGTAATGAATGATTGCACCTTTCTATCGAAATCATCTGCTAAAATAGTCTCTTTATATACATAAAAACATTTAATGCAGTCTTCTTCATCTTGTTTTCTTGCTAATGCATAGATAGAAACATTTTCATTATTTACTCCATAAGAATGTTTAATTTGAGAGGGAAACATATCATCATCATACTCCATACTATAGCTATTTAACATAATGTAAGTATTGATATCCCACTCTTTAATATGACCATCTAAAATGCCATCTTTGTAAATATCGATTACTTTCTTTTTCACACCAATATTATATCACAGTTCCGTTAGCTTATATTTCTTACCATCTATTTCGATGACTTTACCGTTACACGATTGACTCTGAGGCGTATGTCGTTCAAAGCTATCGCTAGTCACGTAGTAGATTTCGTTACCGTGTGAGTCGTATTCACTCTTACTCCAGAAGCCTTCTTTGCTCTCGTAATAAGTCACCTTACCTTCAGCATTTTCAATGATTATAGGTAAAGTAAAATCAATCCCTAGTTCTTTATATACTTCGCTTACCTTTTTCATACTCTTATTATATCACATTTCCTTTATTTTTTTCCATGTTCATTCCACTCCCAATCTTTACGATATTTAGCGACTACTTCAACTAAATTATCCCATTCATCCCAGTCAAAGGTAAGTGAAGCTCCATTATTCATTTCATCTTCTCCAGTAATTTTCAAATACGAACCCCCAGCTTCATCAGCAGGCCCCGCTTTTATTGTATTGTAAATCGGGTGCCAGTCAGAACGTTTTGATTTGATACTTACCTGTGTTATTACTTCTTTCATACAAATATTATATCAGAGTTCCTCTATCTTTTTTCTGATATCTCCAATAGTGTAGATACCCTGCGGCGAGTTATCTAATGCGATTACTTCGGTATCATCTGGTAAAAGCTGAGCTAGAGGGTTGCACCATCTTACCCCGTTACTTCTAAATGCTACGTTTACTTCTACTTCTTCTCCATCTTCATAAGCTTTAATAGACGGAACCTTTATTGCAAATGTTGTACTCATACTCTTATTATATCACATTTCCTTTATTTTTTTCCATGTTCATTCCACACCCAGTCTTTACGGTACTTAGCGACCACTTCAACTAAAGCATCCCATTCATCCCAATCTAAGGTAAGAACGCGACCTTTGTTCATGTCGTCTTCACCGACGATTTTCAAATACGATCCTCCGGCTTCATCATGAGGGCCAACTTTAATTGTATTGTAAATTGGATGCCAGTCAGAACGGTTCGTTTTTACACTTACTTGTGTTATTACTTCTTTCATATTATAATTATATTACTGTTCCTTGTCATTTTGGTTTAGTTTGAAAAAAATGTAGCATCTGGCACTTGTCGCATTTGTAGGAATAGATATAACCTCCCATAAACTGACCATCGCCTTGATGCTCGAAAATTAACTTACCTCCACATTCACAGTTCATATACTCTTATTATATAACTGTTCCTAAAAACTTTGCTAGTGCTAGTACTATACTTGCTACCAGTCCCATACATGACATTAGGAATAGAGTTCCCAATATAAGTGTCAATGCCTCTGCAGCTCTTTCATCATCATTATCAATCATGTTTCATAAGTTCCAACTGTTCTAACTCAAAGATAATATTCTCTAGGTCCATTTCAGCATAATCAAGCTCATCTCTTAGCTTAGATACTTTATCCTTGATCTTAATGTATTCGTCATTAAGCTTTATTTTCCTATTTTCGATAAACTCTTTTGTAACTATCATACCAATATTATATTGAAGTTCCTATAATCCTGCACCGTTAAATTCTGGAATGAACTTCTTCCAACCAAATGACTCACAGAGAAAATGTTCATCATCTACCTCCACTACATCACCAACTGATAGAGAATAATTATCCTTACTACGGAAATCATCAGCTATGACACGTTCACTATCACTTAGCACTTCTTCAGGAGCATTTAAAATATGGAACATCTTCTCGGCTGCTTTCTCACCCTTTAGTCCGTCTACCACGCAATGGTAAGATGATAGATGATAGATAGGCTCACGAGGAGTATTTTCATCGATGTCTCCTGCGAATTGATCTCTTGGTCTATGTATTGTAATCATGCTATTATTATATCTAAGTTCCGTAAAAAAGATGGGCCTGAGGAACGGATATCTTTGCCAAAACTCCTCAGGCCCTTTTCGTTAACTAGAAACCACTGGGTTGTTGCGAAGGGCCCGAGCCATTTCACGAGGAGCAACCTTTACCCATTCACCTGAGTATTGGTTTTTCATGACCAGGCGCTTGGCCTGATGGCCAACTACAGAAAATGCTCCTGTAACTGGGTTACGTTCGAACATTACCGAAAACAAGTTCGGGTTGCGGGTGGCGGTTTCAACACCATGTCGTTTGTTTTTATTTTTCATACTATTATTATATTACTGTTCCTAAATGAGAAGATAATCGTTAAGCATTTTTACCCCTGTCTTTTGATTATTTTTTGGAGGGTTGTTCCTAAAAACTAAGCAGTTATGACCTTCAAATAAATTAAATGGAATATCATACAATTGATTTGTGTCAGGGCAATAGACAATAAATTTATCGAATTCATTTTCCGTGTAAGTTAATACCAATCCTTGCCGGCCGTTTTGTTGTTTAGTTATTTGAATCTGCAATTTATCATCGTATAATGACCTGCATTTTACTTGCACTCTTTTTATCGATTTACCGTCATCATAAGCTATATCGTACCTACAATTATTTGCTCCTCCGAATGGAGTTAAAGGGGTATATCCTTTTTGTAAACACCATTCAATTACTTTTAATTCAGCAAGGTCACCTTTTATTCTAGGATCTTCAGTTAGTCTTTTATCATTCATATAATTATTTAATCAGACTAACCGACAATATATTCTTTACTCTAAAATAAAGTTGGTGGGCCCGGTCGGATTCGAACCGACGGCCAAACCATTATGAGTGGTTTGCTCTAACCGCTGAGCTACAGGTCCTTTTTTATTTTTCAAAACTTTAAAATCCCTTTTATTCATACTCTTATTATATTAAAGTTCCTCTTTGTTTTTTAGTATTTTTATATATTTTACTGTTTCCTTTAACGCTCTTACCTTCTCTATAGGTTCTCTTCTCTTTTTATAGTAGTAAAAATCTTGAAATTTACCTATTTTTAGTAAAAAATTAACTATTTTTTGTTCCTTTTTTAATGTTTTTTATATGAATATGTTACAAAACTAGGTTTTTTTATCGGAAAAATACGTTATGATTATGATGTTTTTATAAAAAAAGGAACGTTACCAATTCTGTGATTAACATATCTGTCATGAAAAGTAAACCCCTTGAGAACTGGTAACGCTCATTAAATATTTAAGTCATGAAAAGTAAAAAACTATTACCGCATCAACAATATCTCGCGTCTTTAAATAAGCCATTTAAGGAACATACTAAAGAAGAAAGATTAGAATATCTTAGGTTATACAAGTTAACAAATTCTGAAAAAAATAAAGAATATCAAAAAGCATATTATTTAAATAATTCGGAAAAAATTAAAGAACAAATTCGAAAATGGCATTTAGAGAATCGTAATCATGTTAATAAATGGCGGAAGGAACGATATCATAATAATTTGGAATTTAAAGATCAAGTTAAGTTAAGAGTTTGGATTCACAACAACATTAAGCGTGGAAAAGGTACAGAAAAGTCATGGGTTAAGAACATTGGCTGCTCTAAAAATGAATTCAAAGTTCATATAGAGTCGCAATTTAACGAAGGAATGACATGGGATAATTGGTCTAGAAATGGCTGGCATATTGATCATATCGTTCCTTTGTCAAAAGGTGGTACCAATCATTATACCAATCTCCAACCCTTATGGGCTAAAGATAATCTCGCGAAAGGTAATAAGGAACTTACAGTATAATTACACCGGGTGATTATAGTATTACCACTTAATTCTACCGTTGTACTGAGGTATATTACGGTTAGGATTATCGTAAGGATTATACTTACGTTTAGGTAATTCCTCTTCGAATTTCGGAGCGTAACTACCGTTTTTGATACTTAGCATCCGTCTAGATACAACTGCACATTTATTAGCTTTCATACCTCTATTGTATTGATGTTCCTAATTATTAAATAATTATAAGTACGATTTAATACTATCTTAAAATTAGTGTTAGCGTTTAATGTAATTTTTTTATAAATATATGCCAAATCCCCCAACATATGACGACCTTAAAAGGTTAAGAAACCAATCTAATTTAAAAAGATTTAAAATAATTATGTCACCGGTTGTAAGAGCTGAACCATTGACTTTAAACCCATTTATTGGTCGGAACTCAATAGGTGTAAACAATATTGATAGTCTTGCTGCTGACCAGTTAAATGCTTTTGCTATTACTATACTGTATACTGGTGGTACGAGAAATAATACATTACCGGTATCAGGTCTAAATATATTATACTACCCAGGTACATTGAATATTGATAGAACATCACCTGGAAATAATTTAAACTTATGGTCAGTTAACGGTAAAACAATACAGTTATCTGATAACTTTTCTTATAATATACCATCTACTGATATAACAGTTAAACAAGATTTTTGGAATGAAGTAACAGAAACTCAATCTTCTAAAACACTTGAAGTATCAACGGTAGTGTTCGATGACTTACAGTATTCTGGTATAAGTGCATCTAATTTCGACCCGTCCATAACAATGTACTTATCTACAAATGAATTTACGTCGAAGCAAAAAGCTACATTAATTTTTAGCTTTGATAGAAGTAATGAACAAACAAAAAATTTGTTCGATAATAATACAGTTGAGTACCATGCATTAAGTGCTTATAAAGATGGAGAGTTTCTAGGTGAATATAATACTGATCGATTTACACCTTACCCTTTTAAAAAAGCGCCTGAACCAATATGGAGTTTAAATCAGAATACGAATCGCCCCTCCGGTACGATACGTGGGTCACTTGACGTACATTTTGGACAAGAATTTCGAATTTCAGAGGTTATAGAGTATGAGGAAGATGAAACACCAATTTTTACCGGATTTCCTCCGGTAAGTAGCAGAAATATAGTAGCAGAATTTGGCGCTTTCGTATACGACGAACCTCTTTCAGCAGGTAATTATGAATTTAAATTCAAAGTAAATGATCGAAATAATTTAAACAATATAAAAGAAAGTACTATAAATTTAAATGTCGATAATTTTACATTTGAAACACAACGCGATCAATCGTTAAACACAATAATGGATATTGTTACATCAAACCCGTACCCATCTGGTACTTATACGCATCTTCAAGTTCTTTCATCGGCCAGTTACTTAAGTGGAGGGTGGAGATCAGACTGGTGGGGTTTTGATAATAGAGATATGCTAAACTTTTCCGGAATATGCTGGAATTCAAATGCAGCTCAAGACATAGGTGAGAATTGCCCTCAAAACAGAAGTAATATAAGAGCTACATTAATAACACCGAGACATGCGATAGCAGCAGGACATTATTATGAATTTAATAGCGGTGCACGTCCAAACGGAGGGGTTGCAACACAAGCTTGGCAACCAGGTGATCATATGTATTTTTACGACCATACAACAGGTGCCCCGGTTTCTGCTATTGTTGAAAATGAATATAGATTAGGCACATCCTTCTCTGGACCTAATTTAGAAAATTTATCAGGTTCATATTTATCATCTCATTTTTTTACAAAAGAACTGGTTACAACACAACGCCCAGATCTATTATCTGGAATGACATATGAAACGTTTTTACCTATTTTCTTATCCGGTAAAAAAATGGAATTTATAGAAGATTGTCAATTAATTTATTTAGATAGAGATGTTACAGAAGGTAATGATATAAAGGTTTACCCTCTTATATCTGATGATGATCTATTAGTTACGGGGTCTCATCTATACCCTGTAATTACTACTGGAGGGGGAAGACGAGGAAATGGTAGAAGAAATGTAGGTATAGGAGCGTCAAAATATGTGCAATCTGATATAACTAAATATACAAGAAGTTATAATCATGGGTATAGAAAAAGTTTTGTTTATTATGTTAACTTTAAAACGTTATCTGCATTATCAGATGATTTACCATATAACTATACTTTCAGTCATTTTGCAGATGGAGATAGCGGAAGCCCTACATTTATGCTGGTAGATAACCAATTAGCTTTATGTACACATAATTATAAAGGAAATAAAGAAAACATACCGGATGCGTCTGGGCTCGGTCCAAATTATAGTATGAAGGATACGCAAGATCGTTTACAAGGTTTTATAAATCAAATAGGAAACACGGAAGGTTATCAATTATCGACGATAAATGCTCTTTGATTACCTTACCAGGATACTACTGCGCATTTATTAGCTTTCATTTTTTAACAGCAGCCTTTTCCGTTTGAACAGCACGTATTTGTCTTTTCTGTCCAGGTAATAATGAACCAAAGCCACCATAAGCTATGATCAATTTCATCCCCTTCATCATCCTTGTATGATGTATGCATAGGGGTTTTCTGAAACATATGTTTGTTAATTTTTATTTTCATATCATTATTATATTAACGTTCCTTTTATTTCTAAAAGTTATTTGTTAGATATGGAACCTTTGGTAGTTCTCCATCTGGAAGAAAAGTGTTTATAGATCCATAATCATCATCATAGGCAGTAGATGGAACGGGATTATAAACCCATTCTGGGTCATCTACAGAATCTGGATCTACCCCTTCATTATAAAACTGATCAGATGGTTGACCTTTTAATTCTTCATTAATCCATTTTTTAAGATCTCTCCAATCCCAATCTCTATGATGTGCAAGAAGAGTTGATAAAAATCCAGCTGCAACAGGACATGCGGCACTAGTACCTCCAAAATTTTTATTATGTCTATGTAAATCACTAATAGGTAATAAACTATCTACTCTTCCTCTATAATCATTAGGATTATTATCAGTTGGACCCGTATTTGCAGCTAATGTACCTCCAGCAGGTGCATATATATCTATACTATTACCGTTTGTACTGAAAGAACCTTTAATTTCTTTACCTTCAAAGATGAAATCGTCTATAGCACCTACTAGTATTACAGGGTATTCATAATTTTCAGTCTTTCCTAAATGCATTGGAAACCCTCTTCTACTTGTTGTATAAAATACATTACGACCTAGTCTAGGAATAGGAGGGCCTGGGGAAACTGCTGATAGTTCTTTATGTATGAAGTTATTGAAATTAGGATGATCTGGTTTAACCATATTTGAATTACCGTTTCCAGAGGCCTGGAACCAAAATACACCCGCTTCTATTAATTCATCCCCTGCTTGAGTGATTGAATCATCATCAAATTCCACCTGAGTATATTGCATACCTTTTAAATAATTAACTTGATCATCTCTTGGATATGATCCTGGTATTGCAAGCGTTTCACCTCTAAAAGTTAAATACCTATCTCCACTAACAACCCCGCCCATGGGATATACTAATGATGGAACAACACCCCAACTTGCACTACAGACAGTAGGATTTTTTTCATTTCTATTTGAAGGTGTAGGTTTAATTTTATGAAAAGTTTTTATAACGTCGAAAACACTTTCTAATATTGTATTGTAATCGGCAAGAATTAGTGAAATAGACCATTTATTACAATTATATGCCCACCCTTGAGTTCTCCCATATGCAAGTGATGCACATTCCGTACCATGATCCTGATTCCCGAAATCAACATCACCGCAATGAACTAGTCGTGCATTATCACCCATTATATTATTTTTGCTATTAAGTTGATCACGTAATCTATCATAATTAGAATAAAATAATTCACCAAAATCATTATCCCCCGTTGCAGTTCCTCCATTTTCAGGGCTGACATATTTAGAAGAACGACTATCTAAACTATTATTATTCCACCAATCGATTGAAGCTGAAGCTACTGCTATACGCGTCCCATCCCATCTTTCATATGTTTTTTCATCTATGTTTTCAGAGTTATAAAAGAAATCCGGGTCTATCAAAGCAGGTGAATCTAAGTAAATATCTAGTATATTACACGTACCATTTTCACCATTACTTTCAGTAATTTCTCTTAATGCATTTCCTGTACGATAATCTCTTGGATTTTTAGCATTTATAGCATTTTGATTAAACTCAACACTTGCATGAAATGCCCCATCATCGATAACTATTAAGTCAACATCTTCTCCTGCTCCTTTATGTTGTATTGGGTTGGAAGGAGAGTGTTGGATAAACTCATTAGCTGATAGTCCTTTTATGACCCATGGATTTTCTTTTTGCTGTAATCTGTATAATTGACGTGTGTTAGTATTCGCATTTGCATACCATATTGGATCATCTCTAAATTCATCATATTCGCTGTAACCCACTAATGTTCCATAAGCACTATAAATTGGGTAATCATTAGTATTATATCTATCAAAAAATGTTACAGCTCCTTGTTCTCCTCCATCACTACTATAATATATTTTATCGTGTGTAGGTGTAACTCTTTCCATCATTAAAGTATTACCAGATATGGAATACCACCGTTCATGCATATTACCTTCTGAATCAGTTTCATTTAGAATTAAATTATCTACTTCAATTCTTGCTCTATTAAGATAATGTTTAAAGTTAAAATATTTTTTGTAACCGTAATCACCTTCAACTAATACATTTTTATTGTCATTATCTATAGATATTTTATACGTCTCCGGCTTTTTAATTTCATGATGTAAATTAAATGTTTCATGTAAATTAATCTTCTGAACAATTTCCGGTCTCTTGTTATCGATAATTTCCTGTCTTCTTTTACGATGTTGGATATCTTGTTGATATTTTTCTTCTAAAAATATTTCTTCATAAACTATATTTCCATCTCCTAATTGTCCTGCATATTTATATTCATAAAAAGGAGATTTTTTAAAATCTTTTTTAAAAACTAATTTATTACCAGCATAAACTATTTCATCTCGTACTTCTTCATGAAATCGACCATCTAGATTAATAGATTTAACTCTACAATCATTTTTTAAATCCTCAGCCTCTTGTTCAGTTAAATGAAATGTTGATCTAAATTTACTATATTTTTTTAAATCTTCACACGTACACTCTCTATCTGGAATATTATCTAAGCCTTCAGTATTACACATTAAATCGTGTATAATACTTTCCTTATCATTACTATCTCTTACTGTAACGGTGTAGTACTTCTTTTCCATTACAGTTATTTAATTATATTATAAAAATTTTAAACTATATTTTATTCTTTTACGGTTTACCCATTCGAGAAAAGTTACCCATTCCATCGTAATCGCAGATAGGGAGTTCTTTTTCTATTTCATCCTTTTTCTTTTCCTTTTTATCTTTTTTACGGGTAAAACATTTAATTAACCATTTCATAATTTACTAATAATATCACTAACTATAATTCCGGAACCACATCCTAGAGCTCCCCCTACACAGTAGGCAATCTTTTCTTTAAGCTCACCATTTGCTACACCCGTAACTCCTACACACCATGCAACACCAATTAACAGAGAAGTAATCATAGCTTCTATGAGCTTACCACTTGCAACGTTAATTGTATTTGTAGCAATAAGGAGTATTTGTATGTAAGCAAATATAAAAATCTTTAGCATAATTTAATTGAAGAGAAACCTTCATCTCTATCTACGTTAATTCCAAATGCAGTGGTCTTAGGTCCATTTTTGACACCAGGTTTACGATCATTGATAACATATCTTGGACCACAACCAACACCCATAATAAGCTGTTCATAGCCAATTCCGGCTTTCTTTAAAGCCCTTACAGTTTCTTCTCTAAACAACTCTCTTCGTCCAGTAGTAAGAATAATTTTACAACCTTGACTCTCCCATTGCCAGAGCTTTTCTCTAACACCTGGAAGAACTTCCATTACTTCTTCTCCGCTAGCTATAGCCCTATACTTTTTTTCAGTATCTGGAAACTTAACTAAAGTACCGTCGATGTCGATGAAGAGTGTTGGAGGAGCTATAACATCTCCGTTGTCTATATTTTTAATATTCATAAATTATTTTACTGAAAACCAATGAAACTGAAACCATAACCATCCGGCAAAATTATCATAAACTTCATCTCCATATTCATATTGTATTTCAATATCTAGACTTTGATCATACCAAGGTTTAAGATAGAAAAAAGGAGTTACTTGCATGTCAATAAAGTTATCATGCTTTTTAAATAGATGTGGTATATATATTTTCATAATTAAAATCGTTTCATTACACTTCGGCACCCTTTTCTAGGTACATAATATTTCTTATTTCGTTCATAACTATCAGCAGTCATAACCTGCACACTTCCTCCAGTCTTATGATCAAAGGTCATAACTCCTTTATACTTTTTAATATTACGGGGTTCAGGTTCATCTAAACCTAAAATAGCTCTTACACTTTTATCATTTACATTTACCATACTATTATTATATCAACGTTCCTAAAAATATATCAGTGGGTGTTTTTACACATTATTCCCTTTTTTTCTTGGGGCTGATTACCTCCCTCACGCTTTATGCGGTTTCTTTTTCATTACGTGCACGTTTGGCTGATCAGTCCAAAGTTATGAAAATATTAAACCTACTAATGCAAAAAAATAAATGTAATTTAAATTATATCTAGTAAAAAAATCTACTGTTATTCCAACAGTTAATAATAAAATCGTTACAGTTTTAAAAAATCTCATCCTTTTCATACTACTATTATATCACTGTTCCTTATTATTTCTATGTACCGGTGAAGTATTTATTTCTCGAAACTCCCCAAGTGGCAAGTTGAGCATCAATTTCATCTTTAACTGTTTGAGAACCGAGATAAACTCCTTCATTTTCTTTTGTGAACCCAACACCATCGTCATAAAGAGAAACTAAGAAAACATTATCACTAAATTTATCTAAAGCATATGTTGCATTTTCATTATCTCCTAATGGACAATTTAGAAAATAACCATCTGCAGGAGGATTAAATGAACCATCATTATATTCGGTAACTCCATTTTGTTTAAATGTTTTACCGTTGTTTAATAATTCTTTAAACTGTCCAGGTACCATTCTTGCTGCTACACTAGTACCTAACTTTTGTGTATTATTAACAGTAGGTGAAGTAAAATCCTGTACCACTCTTAAAGACCTACCGTTGAATACTAAATTAGGTGTGATTTCGTACGGCCATAAGAAACATCTATTAATTCTTGGATCAGCAGGTTCATTTAGTAATGCTAATCTTAATCCGGAATTAGGTAATTGTACATATTGATTAATAGTAACAGAAACTGGATCCCCTCCATCTTTCGGTAAAAAAGTTGGAGTAGAAACGAAGAAATCAGCATTCGCACTAGCTATTAAAACATTATCTCCAATTAAATGACATCTTTTACTGTCCTTTGACCAATCTGTTGCAGAAAAATCATGTTTATTCTGCCACCAATTATCTGTTCTAAATGGTTCTACATTTTGATACCAAACCCCTCCGGAATTAGAATTATTATATTGTTCATTGAATACATATTGAGGTTCATTATCTATTTCAAATCTTCCTGGACCTGTACTAATACCTAAATTATTATTTACAGATGCTAAACCATTAGTTATTATTTCATCTGTATATAAAACTAATTCTAATCCAAAATTTCTTGCACTCTCAGAACCTCCAAGTTCATCAGGATCCATATTATAAATTTTTGGAGACTTTTTATGCTTTATTAATTTTTTAGTACTTATGGAATAAAAATAATCATGTATTTGACCGGTTTCTTTCTCAGTTTCTCTAAAACTGAGAATATCCATTTCTATATTTGCAAAATTTAATACAAAACTATATGGAAAGGTAACTTTATTATTCTTCTCATCAGAAACTATAATAAGCTTTTTCTCACTATCAATCTTATATGAAAAACTAAAAGGAGCTCTGTAATTAGTAATTAAATCAAATTCTTTATTTAAATCTATTTTTTTAATTACAGGGTTTTCAACTTTTGTAGTAATTTGTTTTTTATCTTGTTTAAGATATTTCTTTTGTAATTCAAAAAAGTCTGGTTCTTCTAATTTCCATTCTACTTTAGGAACTTTATTAAGTTTCCTTTGATTGATTTTTTCTTCTTCAATTAGATCAATATTGAATTCTTCTTCTATTTTATAGGAATTTAAATTTATTTCTTTTTTATTGTCGATTATCTTTTGCCTTTTTTCTTTAAGCTTTAGATCTTTTTCGTACTTATCTTTATTGAAAGTTTCTTCAAATATTTGCTTCCCATCAATAAAGCCACATGGCTTATAATTATAATAAGGGGATTTTTTTATATCTTTTTCTGAAACTATTACCATAAATTTATTTATTAAAAAGCAAACTCCATTTGCTCTAGTACATTCTTAAGCTTAAGCTCGAAAACGCTCTCAACCTTTCGGGTAGGTCGCCATTCTTCTCCAACGTTATCGATCATAGTACCATCCTTTACCGTAAAGACATGACCTGAGACAAGCACTAGATAAATACCTTTTGAAAAGTCCTTAATAAAAGACTTTACAGTCTTCTTACGTGTAATTACTTCGCCGTTAAGTTTATACTTATTGGTAATAGAATCTTCTGGAAGAACATTAAGATCAAATTCTGTACCTTCAATCTTTTGAGTCTCACCTTTCAAACTGATAGCCCTTCCAGTGCTTTCCATATTTTTACACCCTTTTTTATCTTCACGCTTAAAAGTTTCTTTAACGTAACTATGAGCAGCATCATAATTTACATCTAGAGCAGTTGCAAAAGCACGAACAGAACAATCATTCTTTTCGGAACTTGATTTATCAGTAGATTTAATAATATCTTTTGCAGGTATATATTGCATTTTTTTATATTTTTGAGTTAATAATTTCCGTTACTTTATTATTATATCACAGTTCCTTTTTGCATTTTTCCAAAATTATCTTAGCTTCATACAAAGTTTTCAAACGCGATCCCCACTTCTGGCATGCCATGGCATTATTGTGTTTTTTTCCGTTTCGATACGCTTTTCAATTTTTTTATAACTACTTGAAGATTAACCATTAAAGAAATCGTCCAAAATATTATTTACAATCCAGTCTCTATTTGAAGCACCAAGATACTCACTATAATCTAGAATGTAACTGAGCTCTTTTTTCGTAAAAACGTCTAATGGACTTCGAAATTCAGAAGGAGATGCTTCATTAAAAACTGCTTTTTCAAACTCTTTATCTGTTAAGTCAAACAGTTCGTGCATTCTTTCTTCAGTAAGATCTTTACCGTAAGCACTGATCATATCAGAGTAGTAATCTTCTCCTAAGTTAAATTCTTTTTGCAAATCTGTCATACTACTATTATATTAAGGTTCCTTTAAATATTCTCCGGAATATTTTAGTAAAACTTTTCTAGCTTTATCTGTAAAAGCTATTCCAGCTTCATAATAAACCTCAACTTCTTGACTATCAATAAAGTTACCGCTTTCGAAAGAGATGAATTGCCCATCATCTGTAACATCTATAGTATCAAAAGGATCCATAATTATTCATCACTTCCATACTTCCATTCAGCATCGCAATATTCAGAAAATGTTTTTTCAAACCCATTATCATTTTTACTCCACCCATTAAAGACATAATCAAAAAGCCAATCTTTTGCGTTTTCATCGGATTCAAATCCTTCGACCCAATCATTAGCTTTTGCCTTTTCCCAAAGAGCATCAAAATATTGATCTTGAATCTTTCCAAGCTCTTGAATAAAATCCCCAATTTTGAAAGCTTCGTCATCGAGGGTTGCTGCTACTTTTCTTTTTGTATCTTCACTCATAATTCTTCTATTGCTTTAATCATTCTTTCTTTTGCGATCTCTTTTGCTTTACCGTAAGAGACAAAAGCATCGATAGACTTAGGTTCGTAAGACTTTTCGTCTTGAATGCGGAAGACCATTGCTTCCAGAATTAGTTTTAGTGCTTCATTCATAAATTTTTTCATCAATATTCAATTCATCTGCTTTATCACAAATAGCATCATCAATATTATCTGAGTGATAAACCTGCTTTAAAAGATTTATTGCATATTCAAAAGCCTCAGTCGCGTTAACGTCATCGTTCTTTGTTTCAACCGAATGGGTTGTTCCGTAGTGTGTTATTGATATTTTCATAGTATTATTATATTAAAGTTCCGTTAGCTTGTAAATGTAATTTTACGATTAGCTCTATCACATTCAAATCCGCCCTTCACGCTATCAATACACTCAATAAACATTTCACATATATGCTCAAATTCATTCTCAACATCATCAAATTTAATTTCAACTTCAAGGCTACGAGTATAATACTTATACCATCGAACGAAAACACCATACTTCGGACATTCGAAATTATAATCATCAGCATATTTACTCTCATCATCCCAACAGTATGATCTCATTGTGAACATACTGGTCTGATAACAAGTGCCAGAGTTATGAATCGGCGCATCAAATTGCTCTTGCCTCTCATTCCACTCTTTTGTCTCAATAAGATATCCCAATTGAGCTAAAAATGCTTCCATTACTTCTTCCATCACACCCACATATAGTCTCTATTCTTTACAATCCATACTGTATACTTAGCATCAGCTTCTTTAATGATCTTTTCAATACTGATGACATCAGCATACATTTCTTCATAGCTTCCAACTTTTGGAACGTTCTCATAAGCATCATCAAGTTGTCTCTCTAACATAGGTCGAGCAGTAACAATGTACTCATAACATTCTTGAAGTTCTACCGCAAATTTAGCGTGATCTTCGCTACTGGCTTCCCAATCAGTTCTTTCAAAACACTTTTCTTCTTCAACAAAATGAACTACACATCCGAAAAGAAACTCTGGAATAAGTTCAACCTTATCACTCCAACGATTGTATTCGATATGCTCTTTAATCCATTTTTGGCGTGGATTAAAGAATTCGCTGACAGCACGCCAGCCAGATTTAATTTCGTATAACATATTATTTATCCTTCATTTAGAAATACTAAAACGCCAAGAATAAAAATAACTCCTATAAATATTGCTTCAATCATAACTATATTATATCATCGTTCCTTAATAAAATCCAGAATTTCATCTTCATCAGTCAATCCGGTTTTTTCTTTTAAAATTTTTTCATTTTCATCTAAAAGTATTAAATGAGGTATAGCTCTAACTTTATATTTTTGAGCTAAATTAATATTGTCTTCAGTATTAATATTTTTGATTTCAATATTTTTATCTTCGAAAATATCATTTCCTAATTTATCAAATATTGCGTCTACTGCTTTACATGGTCCGCACCATGGAGCATAAAATTTAAGTATAGTTCTTTTATTCATATTAAATTGGTACCTAGAGCCGGACTCGAACCGGCACGCTCTTTCGAGCAACAGATTTTAAGTCTGCAGTGTCTACCTATTCCACCACCCAGGCATATCGTAAATTCATATTTATATTATATCAAAGTTCCTAATCAATGATAGGACGTCTAACCTTTTCGTTTAAAACATGATATTTTACTTCTTCTAAATTATTTTTTTAGGAAATAATTTACTGTTCCAGAATGCATTAATTAAAAGATTGGTAACTACACCAAAATATAAACCTAGGTTTATA
>FUIF01013915.1_pt1 | contig 20123 bp, 35 predicted proteins | sample 1003461 | NCBI WGS metagenome assembly FUIF01 (sample SAMEA80401918, study PRJEB19352) | marine metagenome | reverse complement strand
GGGGTTTGCCAACGGAAGTTGAAGCAAGAAATGTACAGGGCCGTTTTTCTGACTCAACTCTAAGAGACTTGCCTCCAACTTCGACGACTGACTTAAACCGAACAATTCTCAGACGTTAGAGCTTTACGAGACCGAGTCAACGAACAACGTTATAATGAGCTCATGGGACTCGATGAGCCTCCCGCAAACATTCGTAACCCAAGTCCTGAAGAATTAATGCAAGAGACTATGGAAAGAATTCGTCAAAGATCTATTAACCGTGAGAATGTTCCACGTGGAACATCTTTGCCCGAGAGCAGACGTGTTGACCCGTTTGAATCTCAGGCCGATACTCGTTACAGACAGAACAACCCTAAAAGGTAACTAAGATGGCAGAAGGTGACAACATAACCTCGATGGTAGAGCGTCGGGAAGACCCGATAGAGCTAACTATTGAGGATCAGATGGACATTGCCGCGCCTAACTCTATGGAGCGCATGCCTAGCGAAGGTATGGACGTAGAAATCATAGAAGACGAGGAAGGTGGCGTAATCATTGATTTCGATCCGTCTATGCGAGACGTGGACGAAGGCGACTTTAATCGAAACCTTGCGGAAGAAATGGAGCGAGGCGAGCTGGGGGCCGTGGCTAATGAGCTAGTGGCTGAGTACGATTCAGGCAAGGCTTCGCGACAGGATTGGGAGGACACCTACCGAAACGGTCTGGAGTTGCTTGGTTTTACCTACGAAGAGCGAACAATGCCCTTCAGAGGGGCCACAGGCGTCACACACCCGCTTTTAGCAGAAGCTGCCACCCAGTTCCAAGCGCAAGCGTTTAACGAGCTACTGCCCCCTGACGGCCCTGTACGCACGTCTGTGCTAGGTACACCTACCAAAGAAAAAGAGCAACAGGCCCGACGGGTCAAAGAATTCATGAATTACTACATTACTAACATAATGGAGGAATACACCCCTGAATTCGATCAGATGTTGTTCTACTTGCCCTTGGCAGGTTCGACTTTTAAGAAGTACTACTTTTGACGAGTCTTTAAACCGCGTTGTCAGCAAGTTTGTTCCGGCGGAAAACCTGGTGTGCCCTACGAGACAAGCAGTTTAGAGAGCTGTCCGTGCATTACTAACGTCGTTTCCATGCCGTTAAACCAATTGCGCAAGCTACAGGTGTCTGGTTTTTATTTAGACGTACCTGTGTTGCCCGGTCAAGACACGGGCGATGAGCTGACAGACGAAATGGACAAGATCGAAGGTGTTCACGCGTCTCAGATTAGTCACGATGTGACTTTGCTAGAGTTTCATGCGGAGTTAGATCTAACTGGGTTCGAAGATGTAGACGAATCAGGTGATGAAACGGGTATTAAACTGCCGTATATCGTTACTGTGGTCGAAAATAGCGGAGTTGTGTTGTCCGTTCGCCGTAATTACGCCGAGGACGACGAAGAACGCAAGAAAATTCAATACTTTGTTCACTACAAGTTCCTTCCTGGTTTTGGTTTTTATGGTTTGGGGCTTATTCACACAATCGGAGGCCTGTCTAGGACGGCCACAGCGGCTCTCAGGCAGCTCATAGACGCCGGTACGTTGTCTAACCTACCTGCTGGCTTTAAAGCGCGTGGAATGCGTATAAGAGACGATTCGGACCCACTGCAACCCGGAGAGTTCCGAGATGTAGACGCGCCAGGCGGATCGATCCGAGACAGCCTGATTCCGTTACCGTTTAAGGGACCGGATACTACACTATTTCAGCTCTTAGGGTTTGTAGTAGATGCAGGAAAGCGCTTTGCTACGATTACGGACCTAAAAGTCGGGGACGGTAACCAGAACGCGGCGGTTGGCACGACAGTGGCTATGCTTGAGCAGGGTAGTCGAGTGATGAGCGCGGTTCATAAGCGCCTTCATTACTCTATGCGCCAGGAATTTAAGCTTCTCACCCGCGTAATGCACGAATCGTTACCGCAGGAATATCCTTTTTCTGTTGCAGGTGGTGATGAAACCATCATGGCGGAAGATTTTGACGACCGAGTAGACGTAATTCCGGTTTCTAACCCTAATATCTTCTCTCAGGCTCAGCGCATTGCTTTGGCACAGTCTCAGCTTCAAATGGCGACTCAAGCACCTCAAATGCACAACATGCACGAGGCTTTCCGCCGCATGTACGAAGCTCTGGGGGTGAAAGACGTAGATAAAATTTTGAACGCTCCAAGTAGCTCAGAGCCCATACCTAAAGATCCCGCGCAAGAGAACATTGATGCTCTGGATAGCGCAAGTCTTAAGGCGTTTGATGGTCAGAACCACGATGCGCATATCGTTTCGCACATTTTGTTTAGTGCGTCTCCTATTGCGGGTCAGTCTCCCGCTATCCTTGCTTCGTTGCAAAAACATGTAACAGAGCATGTTAAGATTAAGTCCGAGGAAACAGCTATAATGCAGTTTATGCAGCAAAGCCAAGGACAACCTCCTACTGACGATCAAATGCTTGAAATAGAGATGATGATTGCTCAAAACATTGCTCAAGAGTTACAAAACGTGCGTCAGTTGAGCATGGACATTGCGGGACAAGGACAACCCAAGCAACCTCAAGGACCCGATCCTTTAATTGCCTTAAAAGAGAAAGAAATAGGCATTAAAGAGCAACAAACAATGGCGGATATCCAAGAAGGCCAGGTTAAACTAGACTTAGAGCGCCAGAAGATGATGGAGCGTAGTCGTCAGTTTGATGATCGGCTTCAAAGTCAGGAACAAATGACTGCTCAACGATTAAACGCGCAAGCTGAAAGAGAACTATTACGATTACGTGCTAACAGAGGAAATTAATCATGAGAACAGTAAAAGTTAACGGAATGGCCCCAGGAAAAGCTCCTACGGCTACTAATTATGCGGATGTCAAAGGCCAGGGACGTATCCCATATGCCAAAGCTACTGCGGAAAAAACGCCTCAAACTAAGACCGGCACTATCACTAAAGGCAAGAGCCGTGGTATGGGCGCTATGCTTCGCGGTGGCGACTTTACTATTTGTTAGGAGAGCACCATGCCTTTGATGCGAGGAAACAACCCTAAGCAGATAAGTTCTAACATACGTAAGCTTAAGAAAGAGGGATATCCACAGGATCAGTCTGTGGCTATCTCTTTAGCTAAGGCGGAGGGGCCCCGTAAAATGTCTAATGGTGGCGCGTTAAAAGCGTTTAGCCCCATTGTTATTCGTAAACAACGTTTCCAAGGGGTGTTCTAGCCCTTTTTGTTTCTAATTCCCGAAGTATACGATATACTCCAATGATATAGGATTTTCCTATACGGAGGAGCTATGGAGGACATTTACATCGTTCAGTTTATCCAAAGGATAATCAAAGAGCGCAAAAGTAACGTGTTAGACCTACTCGAAAATAATGGAATAAATTCAATGGAACAATATTCGTCTTTAATGGGCGAACTAAGTTCTTTGAACTATGTCCAACAGGAACTCTCGGACCTGCTAGAAAAACAGGAGCGTATGCATGATTGAAGTGCCAGGCTATTTAGCCAAAGAACTAGAAGCGGAAAAGAAAGTTAAGCAAGAGCAAGTCGCTCAAGCTAAAGCCGAAACTGAGGAAAAAGAAGGCGTAGCAAGCATGTACGTCGATTCTAAAGCCCGCATTCTAGACCCCACGAAAGCTGATAAATCTATGATAGAGCGTATGCCTAACCCTACTGGGTGGCGAATGCTTATTCTTCCTTACCGCGGCAAATCCACAACTGACGGAGGTATTATCCTCACAAATAAGAGTTTGGATGACGATCAAGTTCAAACGGTTGTTGGATATGTCTTAAAGCAGGGGCCCTTGGCTTACGGCGATAAAGACAAGTTTCCGGATGGACCGTGGTGTAAAGAAAAAGATTGGGTCGTTTTTGCCCGCTATGCGGGTTCTAGATTTCGTATAGAAGGAGGCGAAGTTCGTCTTCTTAACGACGATGAAATTTTGGCAACAATTGACGATCCGGAAGATATCATTAGCTTTTAAAGGAGCTTGGCATGAGTGAAGAAGAGAAAAAAATTAGTGTTGATGACGGAACCGTAGACATAGAACTAGGCGAGGGGTTTGAAGGTCAAGATGTTGAAATAGATGATGTTTCTGAAAAACCCGAAGAAAAATCTTTTATTGAATCGGAAGACGAACAAGAACAAGAACACGAGGAGTATTCGCAAAGTGTTAAAAAGCGCATAGATCGTCTTACTAAAAAGATGCGAGAAGCTGAACGTCAAAAAGAAGAAGCTATTAAGTATGCACAAGGCGTACAAACTGAATCAGCTAACATAAAAGCTAAGTTAAACGCGGTTGATCAAGGGTATTTAACAGAATATGGTGGACGGATTACTGCGGAAACAAACGCAGCTCAAGATGCTTTTAAACGCGCCATAGCTGTAGGGGACCCCGACGCAACTTTGGAAGCACAAAAGAAGCTTACAGAGCTTCAGTTTGCCTCTTCTAAATTAGAAGAAGCAAAGCGTGTCCAAGGTCGTCGTAGGGCGGAAGAAAATGCCCAACCCGTCCAGCCGCAGCAACAGCCTCAGCCGCAACAGCAACAATATCAACAACCTGAGCCTCAGCAACAACCTAAAGCTGATCCGCGCGCGGAAAAATGGGCTGAAAAGAACGAATGGTTCGGCGACGACAACACCATGACGTTTGCAGCGTATGGGATACACAAACAACTCGTTGACGAAGCATTTGACCCGACAAGCAATGACTATTATGATGAGCTGGATAAACGAATTCGGGTAGAGTTTCCCCATAAGTTTTCGGATACCGGGGCTAAGCGACGAACCGCCCAAACTGTCGCTGGCGTATCTCGCACAAGTTCGTCAAACGGGCGCAAACAGGTAAAACTCACACCAAGCCAAGTCGCTATTGCGAAGAAATTAGGTGTGCCACTCGAAGAATACGCGAAATATGTCAAATAAGGAGACGATTATGACTGCTAAGAAACAAGGTTTTGAAGGTATCGATCGTGCTCCTCGCGCTAAAGACAGCAGGGAGAAAGAGCAACGGCGTAAGCCTTGGGCTCCCCCATCCATGTTAGAGGCACCGCCTGCACCCGAAGGGTACAAGCACCGGTGGATACGTACAGAGGTTCGTGGTTTTGACGACCGCAAGAACATTTCTGCGCGTATGAGAGAAGGATATGAGCTTGTAAGAGCTGATGAATACCCTGATTTCGAAGCACCGGTAGTAGATTCAGGTAAATATGAAGGTGTTTTTGGCGTTGGAGGACTTTTACTCGCACGCATTCCATTAGAAACCCTAGCGGAAAGATCCGACTACTTTGCCGGAAAAACGCAGGATCTTATGGATGCTGTCGATCACGACATGCTGCGAGAAAATGCTCACTCAACCATGGCGATCAATAAACCCGATCGTCAATCTCGTGTAACTTTTGGTGGCTCTAGAAAGAATTAAGCCGCCCCTTTAGGAGAAATACATCATGGCAAATCAAGCAACTGCCTATGGTCTTCGCCCTATTGGACTTGTTGGTAGCGGTGTAAATAGTACGGGTGTTACCCAGTATGAAATTGCCTCTAACAACACCAATGCTATATTCCAATATAGTATTTGTGTCCCTACATCGGCCGGTACTATCGACCAAGCAGGGGATACAGCAGGCGGCACTGTCGCCGCATTGGGAGTCCTAATGGGTGTTGAGTACGTTGATTCGGTTTCAAAGAAGCCTGTATTTATTAACTATTGGCCCGGTTCTGGTAGCGTCAGCGTGGATACTAACCATCCTGTTAAAGCTTTCGTAGCAGATAATCCGAACCAATTGTTCCAGGTTTCTACGGATGCGACGTTTACAAACAGAGCAACTGCTCTAGCTGCTGTTTTCAGTAACGCTTCTTTGGGCACTTCTGCCCGAACAGGTGCTACGGCTAATGGAAACTCCAATTCTCAGTTTAACGTGGCATCTGTAGCAGTTACAGCTACGTTACCGTTGAGAGTTGTTGGAATTGTTGACGATGAAGCAAATAGCGATTACACAGCAGCGGGTATCCCGATGATTGTGCGTCTAAATGCTCACGCTAACGCTAACGCTGGTGGTTTTGCTTCACAAACCACTGCAATAACCACAGGCATTTAAGAGGGCTAAATCATGGCTATATCTCGCGCACAACTAGCGAAAGAGCTGGAACCCGGACTAAATGCTTTGTTCGGTTTAGAGTATGATCGTTATGAAAACGAGCACGCAGAAATCTTCGACGAAGAATCTTCTGATCGTGCATTTGAAGAAGAAGTGATGTTGTCAGGATTTGGTACGGCCCCCGTTAAAAATGAGGGTAATGCCATATCGTTTGATGACGCGCAGGAGACTTACACTGCACGTTATACACACGAGACCATTGCTTTGGCTTTCAGCATTACTGAAGAAGCGGTTGAGGACAATCTTTACGATCGTCTTGCAGCCCGCTATACACGCGCTCTTGCACGCTCAATGTCCCAGACTAAGCAGATTAAAGCTGCTTCAGTCTTGAACAATGCGTTCAATACAGCAGTGCCTGTAGGCGATGGTGCGGCACTTTGTTCCGCAGCTCACCCTTCATTGTCGGGCAACCAAGCCAACCTTTTGGCCACTCCGGCCGACCTTAACGAGACGTCTCTTGAGCAAATGCTCATTGACATCGCGGGTCTAACGGACGAGCGTGGTATGAAGATTGCGGTTCGTGGTATGAAACTGATTATTCCTAAAGAACTGCAATTCATTGCAGAGCGAGTAATTAACTCTAACCTGCGTCCTGGCACTGCCGATAACGACATCAATGCGACTAAGTCTATGGGGATGATTCCTGACGGTGCGGTGGTAAACCACTTCCTCACTGATACAGACAACTTCTTCATTAAGACTGATGCTCCTAACGGCTTTAAGATGTTCAACAGAACTCCTCTTAAGACTGCGATGGAAGGCGACTTCGATACCGGCAACATGCGATTCAAGGCCCGTGAGCGTTACAGCTTCGGCGTCTCAGATTGGCGTGCTGTGTACGGTAGCGGCTCATAAGACTTCGGTCTTTTTAGGAAAAGGGGTGGCTTGTGCTGCCCCTTTTTTTATCGTATCTTATATATGTCCCTGACAGTCGCATCCCGCGGCTGACACTAGCCACGACAGGAGATCTTCATGGCGACTACTACTTTTTCTGGTCCTATTAAGGCCGGTACAATACGTAACACCATTGGTACAACCGTTGGCACAGATGTAGCTAACACTGGTTTTGTAACAATGGCCCAGTCTATTATCGTAGATATTACCGGTGCCAGTGCTTTAAACCAAAGCGTTGCCATAGTCCCTGCGAACTCTCAAATAATTGACGTTATCTTAAACGTCACTACCGCTAACACTGACTCGGGTGCGGCCACCGTATCGGTAGGCACCGCCGCAGATGCAGATGCTTTCCTAGCCGCGATAAATGTCAAAGCTCTGGCTACGACCCATGGCACCTTGGACGCAGAAGCCACTAATGTTGGAACTACCGATCTAGAGGTTCTTGCGGATTTCACAGGGGCTACTGGTGATGGCACGGGTGCCGGAACGGTTACGGTTGTGTACCTTCAGAACAATAATCTTACATAAGCTACTTTTAAGGAGAAGCGTATATGTCGGGTTCTGATACTTTAGCAAAAAGAGTAACTGGCACCGGCTCTGTCGGTGTTGGTCCCGCTCGTGTCCGGGGGTTCCAAGTAACCACGGGTGGAGGAGCAGGAAGGCTTACCATAACGCAAGGAAATGGTGGCGCTACGGCTATAGACATAGATTTCGGGGCAAGCACTTCTGATTCGGTTTTTATACCGGATGAGGGCGTAAGAGTGTCCGATATATATGTTTCAGCTTTAACGAATATAACTGCTGTAACTATATTCTATAATTAACTCGGGGGTTTTATGGCCACTACAAAGGCTGTTAAAAGAACACCTTCTGGTAGAGTTTCTTATAGAGGAGAGACGTTTTCCGGCTACAATAAGCCCAAAAGGACGTCTGGCGGTAGCAAGAAGTTCGCAGTGTTGGCTAAAAAAAGGCGATGACGTAAAGCTTGTTCGTTTTGGGGACCCTAATATGACCATTAAAAAGGACATCCCGCTAGACGAGCAAGCTTTAGAGCACGCCATAACTGTGATACAGCCAAAGACAAGTTCTCGGCCCGTTACTGGAGTTGCAAGAAATGGTAGGTAACGAGACTTTAGAGAAGGAAGTAAACGACGTAAAGCGCCAGATGGCCGTCGTTGAAACCATTTTGAACCGCATTGAGAATAATCATCTTGATCACATGGAAGATGATATACGTGATTTGCGGAACAAAAACTGGATGATTTTGGCCGGTATTGCTAGTCAACTCTCTGCGACATTAGTCGCGGTTGTTATGATGATATTAGGTTAGGAGAATTATCATGGATCAAGGTTCTAATTGCAGTCCCCGTAAAAGAGAAGCCATGGGTATGATGTATGGCGGAGAAGTTAAGCCTAAGAAAATGGCTAAAGGCGGTTGTGTCGTCAAAGGCATGAAAGTTGGCGGACCCGTAAAAATGAATAAAGGCGGTTGTGCCGTTAGAGGCATGAAGTAAGTATGCTTAAATGTAAAGGCATGGGAAAAGTCCGTAACGGATTAAAAGTTACGGGCTATGCCGATGGCGGAGTAGCCACCAAGGAAGGAAAGTTCCCGGATCTTAACAAGGACGGGAAAGTGACTCGTGCGGACGTGTTGAAAGGCCGCGGAGTCCCCGGTTTTAAAGAGGGCGGAGCCGCCAGTAAAGACGCTTGTTACCGTAAGGTTAAGGCGCGTTATAAGGTCTTCCCTTCTGCCTACGCTTCTGGTGCGATAGCCAAGTGCCGTAAAGTTGGCGCTAAGAACTGGGGGAATAAATCCCGTGGCAGTTCGTAAGACTAAGAAAGGCGCAGACCTTAAACGGTGGTTTAAGGAAGAGTGGGTAGACGTTCGCACGGGTAAGAAATGTGGACGAAAAGAAGGCGAGAAGCGGGGAACCCCGTACTGCCGACCCAAAAAGCGCGTTTCTAGTAAGACTCCTAAGACCGCGGGTGAAATGACTGCGGCAGAGAAAAAGTCCCGCGTAGCGCAAAAGAAGCGGCAAGGGCAACCGGCGGGTAAACCTAAGCGTGTAGCATCGCTAAAAAGGAAGAAGAAATAATGGCTAAGGGCGTAAACCACTACTTTAAAGACGGTAAAGCGCACACCGGGGGGACGCACAAACACTCGGACGGGACTTTAATGACCGGAAAAACTATGTCGTCTAAGTCTAAAAAATTGTTTCATTACAAAGATTTATCTAAAACTGCGCAGAACAAAGCGCGGGAAAGCTGGGGCAAATAATGGCTGTTTCTGGATCAAAAGATTTTGAACTAGACGTCTCTGATTATATTGAAGAAGCGTTTGAGCGATGCGGAAAAGAGATGCGTACGGGTTACGATCTTAAGACCGCTAAACGCTCTTTAAATCTTTTGTTTGCAGATTGGGCTAACAGAGGCTTAAACCAGTGGACTATTCAGCAGGTGACCACCACGCTGACTCAGGGTGTATCGGATATTACGGTAGGCGCGGACACCATTGATATTTTGTCCATAGTGGTTCGCCGGGACAACACGGATTACGGCATACAGCGTTTGAGTAGGGATGATTACATTAATATTCCGAATAAAACGCAACAGTCTAGGTCGTCACAATGGTTTCTAGACCGTTTAATTAGCCCCGTTTTGAAGCTGTGGCCCGTTCCAGACAATAGCACCGACCAAATTATTTATAATCGTTTAGTTCGATTAGACGACGCGGATTCGGCGACTAATACGTTGCAGATACCTTTTCGCTTCTACCCAGCGCTTGCCGCGGGTTTGGCTTACTACATAGCCATTAAGAAAGCGCCGGACCGAATACAGGTTCTTAAAGCTCTGTACGAAGAAGAGATGCAGCGTGCGATGGATGAAGACCGGGATAGAGCGTCTTTCAACGTCGTACCTAGTTTAGCTTATTCCAGAGGTAGATAATGGGTAAGTTTGCTGTCGGGAAAAAAGCTTATGGAATTTCGGACCGTTCCGGCTTTCGTTATAGACTTAACGACATGCAAAAAGAGTGGACGGGAATGCTTGTTGGTAAGGACGAGTTCGAGGTCAAACAGCCTCAACTAAACCCTCGTCGCAAGGTTATCGACCCTCAAGCTTTGAAAGATGCCCGCCCGGACAGGGTTGAGCCCACGGTTGTTTATGCAGGGCTTCCTTTAGTCACCGACCCTAGCTTAGGTCCAGTTACGGCTTTTGGACAGGTTGGTAGTGTTACAATAACCACGGCAGCCGCGTTTACTTCTTTAATTGTAACCGTATCAAATCCGGGGTCCGGAAATAAATATTACATAGGTGGTGTTCAACAAGCCACACTAACTTTGAATGAAGGCAGCACATACAGACTGGACCAAAGCAACGGCAGTAATAGTAGTCATCCGTTAAGGTTTTCTACAATCTCTGATGGAACACACGGAGGGGGTAGTGAGTACACTACTGGAGTAACTACTAGCGGAACACCTGGCAATGCTGGAGCGTACACGCAGATAATTGTGGCAAGCGGAGCACCTACGTTATATTACTACTGCACAAACCACTCCGGAATGGGTGGTCAGGCTAATACGCCCTAAAGCTTAACGTTAGGATTATCTTATGAGTTTTACGTACGACGAACTTAAAACATCGATACAGGATTATACGCAAAATCAGGAAACTAGTTTTGTAAATAATCTTCCGTTGTTTATTCGTGTGGCCGAAGAGCGCATTCTGAAGAACGTGCAGCTAACGTTGTTCCGCAAGAACGCCACTGCAAACACAACGGCCAGCAACCAGTATCTTGCTGCACCTAGCGACTTTTTAGCGCCGTTTTCTTTGTCTTTTAAGGACGGAAATAACGATAAAACTTTCTTAGAATACAAAGACGTAAACTTTGTCCAGTCGTTTAACCCCGATTCGAGCACTACCGGAAACCCCCGGTACTATGCTTTATTTGACGTCAACAACTTTTTAATAGGACCGACTCCGAACAGTAATTACGTGGTAGAGCTCCATTATTTTTATCGCCCGGCTAGTTTAACAGCGGGAGCGGGAAGCGGAACAACTTGGTTGAGCGAAAATGCCGAGTTGTCTCTTTTTGTACGGATGCTTGATAGAAGCTTATACGTACATGAAAGGAGAGCCTGATATCATGCAAGAATATGAAAAGCGCTTTACCGAAGCCGTTATTTCATTAAAGAACTTCGGTGAAGCTAAAGAAGTCACTGATGCATATCGAACCGGACTTATCATTAGAGATAAAGCTTAATTTAAGAGGAAACACAAATGGCTATTTCACAAGCTATGGCTACATCGTTCAAAGTTCAAATCCTTGGTGGAGACTTTGATTTTGCTTCGGGCACGTCACAGGTCTTTAAACTGGCTCTGTATACGTCGTCAGCTACGCTAGGCGCAACTACTACTGCGTATTCAGCGACAAACGAAGTCTCCGGCACAGGTTACAGTGCAGGAGGCGGCACGCTAACTATCTCAGCTAATCCTGCTTCAACCGGCACTACGGCGTTTTTGGACTTTGCCGACCTGACGTTCTCTACAGCTACTATTACTGCTCGTGGTGCGCTTATTTACTTAGCAAACGGCGGCACTAATCCTGCGATAGCGGTACTAGACTTTGGTTCGGATAAGACTTCTACTGCGGGCGACTTTACTATTGTCTTCCCAGCGGCTGATGCAAGCAACGCGATCATTCGGATTGCCTAGTAGATGGCTGATGTTACGGTCCCACTTTCCGGTTGGGGATTTAGCACTTGGGGTACAGATTCGTGGGGCGAAGGTAATGCCCTGCCAATCGCTACAGGTGAAATAGGAACCGTAGGTGTTGTAGGCAACGCCATTGTTAACGTTACAGGTGTTGTAGGAACGACTGCTTTAGGCACTGTTGAAGCTGTAATTAGCCAAAGTGTTTCGGTTACAGGGCTTAGCGCCACAGGTGAGTTAGGTACGCTTAGGTTTGACGCAACGGTTCTCTTGGGCGGTTGGGGTCGCGGAGTCTGGGGTCAAGGTGCGTGGGGCGAGGGCTTAGGTCTTTCTGCTACAGGCGCAGTAGGCTCGGTTACAGTCCAAGAAGGCGTGGGAGTATATCTCACTGGTGTACAAGCTGCGGTTTCGGTAGGTAACACTGTAGCGGGCGGTGAAAGCGACATTTCGGCTCTTGGTAACGCTGCCGACGGACAGATAGGTACAGCAACTGTAGTTGGTAACGCGATCTTCTCTGTTACGGGGGTTGCAGGCACAGCGGCTTTAGGGGTTGCAGGCCCCGTAACAACCACCAATGTTTTAGTTACAGGCGTCTCAGCTACAGGTACAGCGGGCAATGTAGCGATAGTTGGGGATTCCTCCCTCAATGCTGTGGGCCTACAAGCCACAGCGACACTTGGCACTATTACGGTCCTACTGCAACAGAACGTCAGCGTCACAGGCGTGCAGGGCACTACAGCACTAGGCGATACCGAAGAAACAGGCACTGCCGTAGTTAACGTCACAGGCGTACAGGCCACAGGTGAAGTAGGAACGGTGTTGGTCTGGAGCCGCATAGTACCTGACCCCGGCACTGGATGGACAGAGGTCCCCATTAGTCAAACACCTAATTGGACGGATATAGCAGCATGAAGACAATAAACGAAGCCGCAAATAACGGTGATACAATAGACCCTAAGCACGAGATCGAAGTAGTCTGCTCCCATTGTGGCTATGATCTTGACGAAACGGAGCTATCAGCCGATACTTGTGTTGACTGCGGTGAGGCACTAAATTTGCGTCAAAATACAACAATTTACGCGACCACAATCCCCGCTGCCGGTGGCAGCACACTAGTTTAAGACTGGAGAAAAACGATGGCTACTTATGTAAATAACCTCCGGTTAAAAGAGATTACAACCGGCGATGAAGACGGCACTTGGGGTACTAGTACCAACACAAACCTTGAGCTAATTACCGACGGTTTTAGCTACGGCACTAAGCAACTTTCTGCTGATGCTAACCAGACCTTCACTATGCCTGACGCTACGGCAGACGCGACTCGCGGGTTCTACCTAAAGATTACTTCGGCGGGTTCTCTTACGGCTACTCGTGAGGTGACGCTTGGTCCAAACACTGTTTCTAAAGTGTGGTTGATTGAGAACGCTACTACAGGCAGTCAGATCATCACGATCAAGCAGGGTTCAGGTGCTACGGTTAATGTAGCCAACGGCTCTAAGGTCATGGTGGTTTCCGACGGCGCGGGTGCAGGGGCTGCGGTATTTAATGCTAACCCAACAGAAGCGGGCGCAGGAACTGTTACCTCTGTTCAGATGGCAGGAGGATCAACAGGTCTTACTTACAGCGGCGGGCCAATTACAGGGTCTGGGACAATTACTACTGCTGGAACTCTTGCTGTCGCTAACGGCGGTACAGGTGCAACTGCACTAACGGCTAACAATGTTGTTCTAGGTAATGGAACAGCAGCGGTTCAAGTTGTGGCTCCCGGCACTTCAGGCAATATACTCACATCAAACGGCACAACGTGGCAGTCAACGACTCCTGCGGCCAGTGGCATATCAGCAGGTCTTTCAATCGCGCTTGCGATGGTCATGGGATTCTAGGAGAAACATAATGGCAAACCCCAATATAGTAGCAGTAACCAGTATTTACGGTAAGACAACTTACCTGACCCCGTCAGCAACTACTTCAGTGGTATTACTGCCTAATGCAGCCTCAAGCGGTACGGTTATGAAAATTAACCAAATCGTGGCTTCAAACATAGATGGTAGTGCTGCTGTTAACGTGAGCGTTGATATCTACACCAATGGCGCAGTAGCTCAAGGATCTGCCCCGTCAGGCGGTACAGCGTACCCGATTGCTTCGACAATCTCGGTTCCTGCTGATGCCACATTGATTGTGGTAGACAAAACTACCGCTATTTACTTGGAAGAAGGTACTTCGATTGCCGTCACAAGTGGAGCAGCCAGTAAGATTTCATACAGCGTAAGTTATGAGTTAATTTCTGCTGCGTAAATAGGATGTAAGACGATGGCCATAACCGACAGAAAAGGCGGGTTTGTATTTCCGGGTTACGACCCGCTTCAAGTGCCAAACCCCCCTACGAATGTTGCGGCAACTGCTGCTGCCTCTTCCGTGGTCACTTTCACTGCGCCGAGCGTAGTTGGTGGCGGGGCCATAACGTCTTATGTGGCTAGTGCAACCCCAGCTTCTGGGGCAGCAGTTTCTGTTTCTGGATCATCCTCTCCGTTAACTTTTAGCGGTCTTGTGGTAGGAACGGTTTATACGGTACAAGTTACCGCTTTTAATAAGTTTGGACCGAGCGCACCCAGTACCCCTGTGAGTATAACGCCTTCCCCTATTGGGCAGTCTGCGTACACTACTGCGGGAACCTTTAGCTGGGCTGCTCCTGCGGGCGTGAATAGCGTATCGGTAGTCGCTATCGGCGGTGGCGGCGGCTCTGGGGGTGGTGGCGGTGGTGGCGGTGGCGGTGGCGGTGGATTAGGTTGGACGAACAATATTACAGTTACCCCCGGGAGTTCCTACACGGTGGTTGTGGGTGCGGGTGGGCCTTCATACAGCAACACAGAAACTCCCGGAGGTAGCGGTGGAGATAGTTATTTTATCAATACCACTACTGTTAAGGGTGGCGGCGCCGTAGGAACAGCGGGCCGATCTAATGGCGGTACTGGTGGAGGCTATGCTGGTGGCGGCGGCGGTAATGGCGGTAACGGCGGTAGCTCTCCCGGATCAAATGGTGGAGGCGGGGGAGGCGGAGCTGGAGGCTATTCTGGCGCTGGAGGCGCTGGTGGATCAGGTTCTTCTGGCGGTAGCGGTACGGGAGGAGGCGCAGGTGGCGGCGGCTCGATCAACGCGGGTAACGCCCTTGGCGGCAGTGGAGCAGGTACCGGTATCTTGGGTCAGGGATCTAATGGAGCTGGCGGTGCTAGTGCCAATAATGACACTTCAAACGCAACTGCGGGTTCTGGAGGAACCGCAGGCATACGTCCGACTTCAACTAACGGACAGGCTATTGCAGGTCTTTATGGTGGTGGTCCGGGAGCACAAGGTGGTGGTGGAACAGCCTACAACGGTTCAATCGGCGCAGTTCGCCTCATATGGGGTGCAGGACGAGCTTTTCCATCAACAGGTACAGGAGATCAATAATGCCTAATTTCTCTGGAAAATGGACACAAAGCCAAGTTTTATCGGCAGACATAGCTTGGTACAAGACTCCGGGTGCCCCTACGTCTGTGTCAGCCACTAATGGTGACGCGCAGTCTGTAGTCTCTTTCACTGCCCCAACTTTCACAGGTATTCCGTCAAGTATTACAGGTTATAAAGTCACTGCGAGTATAGGGAGTTCTATAATCGCTACGGCGACCGGAAGCGCATCTCCCATAACAGTGACAGGTCTGACAAATTCTACAACTTACAATATCACAGTCCAAGCTCAAAACGCGGCTGGATATGGCTCAGCGGGGACAACTACCGCAACTCCAAGTGCCCCTACCGATGCTATATATGAATCTCCAGGTACTTACACTTGGGTTGCACCCAGTAACTTAGCGCCTGCATCTGTTTCAGTAGTAGCGATTGGTGCAGGAGGCGGTGCAGGTGCTTTCGGAGGTGGTGGCGGTGGTGGCGGTCTCGGATATAAGAACAACATATCAGTTAGTGGTGGCAGTAGTTACACCGTAGTGGTAGGGCAGGGGTCTCCACCCTTATCCAATACTAGCCAGCCCTATGCTGGGGACTCTTATTTTTCAAGCAGCGGAACTGTTAAAGGCGGCGGAGGTCAAACTGGAGCCTCTAATGGTTCGCCATCTTACGGAGGTTCAGGGGGTGCTGGTGGAACATATACAGGTGACGGCGGCGGTAACGGAGGGGTAGGTGGAACTGGCTCACCTCGAAGTTCCGGTTGGAATTCGGCTGGTGGCGGCGGTACTGGCGGCTATGGTGGAAATGGCGGAAATGGCGGGAACAGCTCCGAAGGTTCTGGCAACAACGGTAGTTCTGGCAACAATGGTGGCGGTGGCGGTGGTGGCGGTGGTGCTGATGCTACTGGTACGGGTTATGGCTACGGCGGTGGTGGTGGCGGAACAGGAATATTTGGTCAAGGTGGTAATGGCGGCGGTGGTTCGGGTAGAGTATCCACCACCAGCACCTATCCGGGAACTGAAGGAGCGGGAGGTTCAGGTGGCGGCGGCGGTTCTGATGGTTTTTCAAATTATGGTCATTTTACAGATGCTAATGGCGGCGGAATCATGAGCAGCTCGACCACTCCCCCAGGGGGTAGCGGCGGTCAATATGGGGCAGGTGGCGGTAACGCGTACCAGAAAGGGAGTAGTGGAGTGGTCAGAATTGTATGGTCTCGCTCAAGTCAAACCAGAACATTCCCTTCAACTAATGTAAGTACGTAGGAGGTTTTAAATGAAATGTTACATACAAATTGTAAATGGCCAGCCTTATGAACACCCAATAATAGAATGGAACTTTATACAAGCGTTCCCTGAAATTGATGTTAATAATCTTCCACCAGAGTACTGTCCTTTTGTGCGAGTTCAAGCCCCTATTTTGGGTGTTTACCAACATAATCAGACCGTTTCTTACGGGTTAGTTGATGGTCTAGCAGGCACGTACACCGATATCTGGGCATGTGAAGACATGACAGCGGAAGAAATAACCGCCAAGCAGGATGCTGTTAAAGCTAGTTGGGCTGAAAATGACGGGTTTGCTTCTTGGGTGTTTAACGAAGAGACTTGTAGCTTTGATCCTCCCACGCCACAACCTGCCGACCTTGCTAACCAAACATATGTATGGAATGAAGAGACCCTTTCTTGGATAATTTTGGAGGGGGTTTAATGTCTATTAAAGACTGGCCTGGAGGCGTAATCACAAAAGACCCCGTTGTCCCTGCTGGGCCATATGAAGATAGTGCTGCTTCGGGCGTGTGGAGTCTAGGTCAAGCTGCTGACTACACTAAGCAAGGTATCTGGCCTACGGCTGGTAATTTCCTTCAAAGAGCGCTAATTCAACAAGTTGGTTCTGGATCGTATCAAGTCAGCAGTTTAAATTTAGCCAGCACAGGTAATGCCGCGACATTTGGAAATTTAACTAACTCTCCAGATAGTTGTTCTGCCGTAGGATCAGCCACTCGCGCTGTTTTTGGCAGTGACAGCGCTTCAAACCAAATGGTGTATTTTACTTTTGCAACACTAGCAAACTCGACTACTTTCGGCACGGTAACCACGCCAGTGCTTTATAACGCCGCAGGAAATAGTAGCACTAGAGGACTTTTTCTTGGTGGCTGGAATAATTCTAACGTCAATCAATCAGTTATTGAATACATTACTATTGCATCTCTAGGCAACACCTCTAGCTTTGGAAGCTTGTCAGCAGCTAAAAGAGGGGTTTCAGGCTGCTCATCGCAAACAAGAGTATGCTCCGCTGGCGGCTATGGACCTCCGACTTATCAGAATATTGAATATGTCACCACTGCCACAACAGGAAATGCCAGTAATTTTGGAAATTTAACCAGCACGGACTTCTATCTGGCTGCTGCTTTTTCTTCAAATACTAGAGGGATTTGGTCTTCAGGCGGTCTCTCAACAGGGGCAGGTAATCGGTTAATTGAATATATAACAATAGCCTCAACTGGAAACGCTGTGAGCTTTGGATCACTGGCACAAGGAGAAATGGACCAAGTGGCTTCTCTAGTCAAACATACGGCTATATTTCTGGCGGTAATTACCCCACTCCTGCGGGCGGTGCTGCTTATGATAAAATTGATTATGTGACAATAGCATCTACGGGCAACTCTGCCGAGTGGGGGTCGTCTGCAACAAAACGGAAATCAACACATGGGTGCTGCAAGCAACTGTAATGGCGGTATTTAATGTGAAAGATTTAGCATTACAGAAAGTGTCGAACACTCTTGTTGCAGCCAAGCCTGAATATAAAGAGATGTTAGTTAATATTGATAACAAGCTTCCGGCTGCTTTAAAATCTGCGTCTAATTTCTATAAAGATCACTCTCAGTTTATGCAAGTTACTTTAGATGTAACTACCTTAACTCCTTTACGATCTATATATCAGTCGTTGGCAGAGATAGAAAAAACTAGAACTGCTCTGCAAGAAAACACTATCAAGCTAAAAAAATCAGACATTGAATGTCGCCGTAAACAACATCAGCTTGAAAGCACAGAAGACCCTTTTGATAGGGAGTTGCTAGAGCTAGAGATTTTTGAGTATCAGTCCAATTCAACGAATTCTCAAAACTATATAGAAGGAGCTGTACGTAAGTTAAATTTCTTCATAAACCAGCATGAAAATATACTTGCAAAAATTGGTAAAACAGAAATAACAGAAGAAGATTATGAGCGGGAAGAATCACGTTATCATATTATGACTTGTATGAAGCAGGCTTTGAATGCCGCCCGTAGTCGTAATGGTATGATTGACGAAGGTAATCTTATTTACTTGTTTGATTTGGGCATTAATGCGGCACAAGCTCAAGCTGAAATAATAGCGTATCTTTCAATGGAGAATAAAATAATTTCGGAAGGCAACGCCCCAACACATGAGATGACTGTGAATTGGCTAGAAGCTTGTGCAGACAAGTGGGCAGACGATCCGTCCAACTTTGCATCAATGCGAGGGTTCTCCGTATTGGATGAAAGTAGCTTAACTAACAAATTTTTAGAGCGTAGTGGTCGGTGAGTAGCAAGAAATGATCGAGATTGGACTAGCACTAGGGGCGGCTAAGAAAGCCTTTGATCTCATACAGTCTGCAATCGACACAGGTCAGCAGGCTAGCGGTTTAATGGACCAACTTGGCGATTTCTACGATGCCAAGGAGAAAGTCCAAGAAGCCAAAGAAGAGCATAAGCGCAAGCCTTCCGGGGCCTACGGTGAAGAGTCCGTAGAGTCCTATGCTCTGAAAGTCATCCAAGCAGAGATAGCTTGTGATGAGTATGAGGCTAAGATTAAAAAGATGTTTATGGCGCAAGGCAAGACTCCGCTGTATCACAAGATGCTTAGAGTGAGATCGGAGGAGCGTGACCGAAGAGCTGCGGCTCAACGTGAGCTTTTGAAGATACAACGAGAAAAGTTGCAACGACAACGAGAGCTGAAGAATTTGCTGATTGCTTTGTTTGCACTTGCGATATGTGCGGGTTCTGCAATTTTTATGGCGGCTGTAACGGTTGGATAATATGAAACTAGACCCTGTTCTTCTAAGCATGGCCTGCTCTTGGTCAATGAAAGCTTACAACGAGACTAACCGCGATGCTACCAAGATCGAGTCGGGGCTTACCTCTACCACAGCCTTTATCGTGCAGCGCAAGACTATCGACATTATAGTGTTCCGTGGCACACAACAGGTGGGCGATTGGGCGTTTAACCTAGTCCCTTTCCCTGTCCCGTACGCCGGGCGCTTGTGTCACGCAGGGTTTGTCGCGGCCCACGCGTCAGTGTGGGATGACATAGAGCCTTACATTGATTACAAGAAACGCACTTTGATTTGCGGGCATAGTCTGGGCGGTGCTTTGGCAGAATTGTCTGCGGCTAAACTAAACGGAAAACACGAAAATTTAAATTTAGTTACTTTTGGTAAGCCCAACACGTTTTTTAAAGGGTTCAAAAAGCCGTTAACATTAGATAACCAGCTTTCGGTTGTAAACGGAAGCGACTCTGTGCCTCGCGTGCCTAGACTGTGTTATGGCCCGAGTAAGTCGCAAGATATGCTGTACTTTTCTAACGGTGGTGTAGACTATATAAACCCCTCTAAGTACCTGCGTAAGAAAGACAGAGGGATTAAAGATCGTATTTCAGACCACTTTATGGATGGGTATAAAGCCCGCTTAGATAAATTCCTAGAGGATCAGAAAAATGGCAAGACTGGCGTTGATATTTAGTGTGGTTCTGCTTATGGCGTCGTGCGCCTCTGTAGAGCAAGTTATCCAAAACAAAGAGATTTACTGTTCTGGTATGTACAAAGGCATTCGAGCAGTAGGCCGTGGCGCGCTTACAATGACTACAGGTGCTGTAGTAGAAGATGTTTGTGACACGAT
>FUIF01000395.1_pt1 | contig 20130 bp, 15 predicted proteins | sample 1003461 | NCBI WGS metagenome assembly FUIF01 (sample SAMEA80401918, study PRJEB19352) | marine metagenome | reverse complement strand
TTCATCGCTTTCTTGAACTCTGGCGGAACCAGGGGTGAGGACTGGGAAGTCAAAGCCACCAAGGGCTGCGTTAATCTTGCCTGTCTCGTTGCCGTACTGGTTCTGCATCGTGCCCCAGATTTCGTCGTAGCTTGGGATTATGTCCATGAACCTGTCGTCCACCACCCCGGCAGTTGCGTCGCTGAGCGTGCCGCCAAACATTACAGCCACACCACCGCCTCCTTCCACAATCTGAATCTTCGTAGGCAACTTGCTGATTGCCGAGATGGATTCGCTCCAAGACTTCTGCGTAGCGATTGCCTCTTCAAGCTCTGACTTCACAGCCCGGCGCTCGTCTCCAGTCATACCCCCTGCGTCAAGCTGGTCCTTGAGCGATTCCACAAGCTCCTTGGCATTGCTTCTTTCCTCACGTGCAACCTCTCTAGCCTGAGTCTTGAACTCCTTAGATTGAATCTCGAAGTACAGTGGCTTGAGCAGCTCGTCCTCTGCTGGAGTTTTCTCAGGGTAGACGATACCCGTGAGCTGAGCGTTCTTGTTGTTGACGTTCATCTTGATTGCTCCCTGAGCGCCTCCGATGTCCAGACGACGTCCGTAGTTCTGTCTGCCGCCTGGGTCTAGTGCCTAGCTCAACTCTGCGGAAAGACGTTGGGGTAAGCTTGGCTTTGCTTCCGCTGCCGAACCCTAGGCTGAGACCACCACCCGATGGTGTTGGTTGGAACTGAGACTTGAGCTTGAACAGAGTCTGGTCAGCCGTGTTCTTGATTTGGTAGCGCAGTGCGTCCTGTCTATTCTTGATGGCGGCAGCTTCGTTGGGTCCAAGACCTGCGTCGACTCCTTTCGATACGTCGGGGAATACAACCTGGTACTCTCCGTTTGGAGTAGCCTCGGTAGGCTCTTGGTACACAAGCTTCCAGTCTGTAAGGAACTTACTGCTGGTGTACAGGTCGGTGCCTCCAAAGTCTGAGTCAGCTTGAGCATACCCTCAGACGTGAGGTTCTCTACGTTCTGATTGAATGCGCCGTACTGCTGCGCTGTGGCGTCGATGAAAGCCGATGGCTCGGACAGAAGAGAGCTGCGAAGTCTTTGCTCTACCTGAGCGCCTACAGCTGCCTCGTTGATTCCCTTCTTGCGGTCGCCTTCCATCTCAAAGATGATGGCGCTGCCCTGAAGTTCACCAGAGTACTTGTCAGACAGAGGGGCGAACATGTAGTCCGTTCCTGGAGCCTTGCGTGTAGCGATGAACTCCCTACCGTTTTGACCGAAGGAGCTCTCGTTGTAGAACGTGCTCTGAGACCACTCAACTGGCTGGCCATCTGAACCAGGTACCATAATCGTGCCGTTCTCTACTTGGAAAGGAATGGGCTGGTTGAACTCTTTGGCGTCAATCAAAGCTTGAGCTCTGTTGCCGATGAGGACAGCGTCAAGCTCTCCTTTATTGAGAGAGTTTACTTCACTCTGGTAAGCCGTTGTGATGCCGACAGCGTTCTCTTTGATGACAGAGTACTGCGAGTAAGCTTGCTGAGCAAGCTGCTTGTTCTCTGAGGTAGGGTCTGCGATAGCTGCAGAGCGTGCGTCAAACCAGATGTCGTAGGCACCCTGCAGGATACCATTGTGTCTGTCCATGACCTTTGTGCGATTCTCGAACGCCTGAATACCAGCCTTGTCCTTCTCCTTCTTCTCCTTTGCTGCCTTATCTTGAGCTGCGATGTACCTCGCTGTTTGCTCGTCGTAAGCTGCACCAAGCGCGGCATAATCCTTAGGTGCAAGAACAAAGTCTGTCTTGTTCTCGTAGTAGCCCCCTTGATTAAATTTTCTCTTACTTACCTTCATGCTTAGCTGCGTCTTTGTGGAATCTGTTCAGTGTCTTGCGAACAAACTTGTGCAGTGGTGAGTCACCCTTACCTGCCTCGCTCATCATCTTCTTCGCTTGAGTTGGGTTGAAGATGTACTCACCTCCAGTCATCTCTCCAATTTTGTTTCCGCCCTGCACGATGTCGATTGGGTTGCTCTCGTGGGAAAACTCACCCGGAGTAACCTTCGCTCCCTGCTCTGCTCCAAATGTCATGGCAGTTCTAGCCGCACCTGCAGCCAGACCAACAGCACCCTGAGCAATCTGCTGCTGTGCATATTGCTGTCTAGCCTGTTCGCCCTTGAGCTCGTCGTACGCGATTCCGATGTCGAATGTAGCTCTCTGCTCACGACGGGTAATCTCGCTTTCGCGAGCTTGAGCCAGCGTGCCAAGTGCTTGAGTCTGGAGACGCTGCTGTTGCAAGACCTCTTGTTGCTGCGCTCTCTGAGCCTGCACTGTGGATGCGAGCGTAGTACCGAGACCCCTAGCCCCGTACTGCTGCGCTGCAGCAACGTTAGTGGCCAAGCCTCTGTTGATGTCCTCCAGTCTCATGGCCATCAGACGTTGGTCGTAGGCCTCCTTCTGCATCTGGTAGTACTCAGCCGGAGTTCCCAGTCCAGGACGTGTAGCATAGGCTGCAGCAACCCCAGCCTCAGCGCCCTCGATGTCTACGTTCTGCAACGTTCTGAATCCCTGAGTGATGTTTACCACACCACCGACCATCTGTCCGACGCCGCTTGCTGCTCCTGCAATGGTATCTTTACCTCCAACTCGGTTTGACTTGGTGGCAGGGTCTTCTCCAGGCTTAACAGTAACTTCTGGCAGTGTTACAGCAGGGCCTATCTCAGACTCCCCAATACCCACACTAGCGTCAGGTTGAGCGGTGTCCTGAATTACCCCTGCAGGAATGTCCGCCCTTGTTGGGCCAGCCACGGTGTTCACGGCTGCGGCATTGCGGGTGTCGAATCCACCGGAGTAGTCTGTCACGGGGGCGCCAAGTACCTCATTCCTTCCTCCAGGGCTAATCGACAAAGGGTCGATTTGAGGTGAGCCGAATGCGTCGTAGCCGAACTGAGTACCAGCAGGAGCATTTACAGGAGCGCCTGGAACCATAGGAAGGTCTTGACCAAAGTCAATACCTCCGGGGTTGGGATACATTGAAGGAGAGCCTATTGCTCCTGGGGACCTCAAGGCATACGACCCTGCTGCTACATCAGCGGGGTCGGTATACAGACCTGCAATTCTTGGCGCCATGTTATAGCCGTAATCAGGAGCCACATCGGCTCTTTGATAGGCAAGGTACTCTGGTGTTCCTGGTCTATATGGGTTTCCGTTCATCTGTTGCAAATTTAGTTAACTCTGTCGTTATGAAGTCTTGACCTATCGAAGTAGGTGTTAACAGCGTAGAGTTCAGTTCTAGTAGTCTCGCCGTTTGTCAGCTCAATCTTGAGGTAGTAGTCTCTCAGTCTGTCGCCTGTGATGTGACCAGTGTCGACGGCAGGTCTTGCGACCAACACGTCGTCGGCGGCAATGCCTGTTAAACCACTGACTAACAGTTCTTTATTCTTGTGAACACCTGTGACGGTGTTGCCTGTGTCCGTTCCATCATCCTTGTAAATCTTGTCTCCGATGTTGAAGGGGACGCGATTGATGTTAGAGTCAAACACAATCTTGGCATCTACACCACCACCTGCAGCGATGGTTGAGGCCACAGTACCGAGTGTGATTTCGTCAAGGTGACTGTTGGCGCTGGTGTCTCCGGGGATGTGACAATACAGCATACCCTCTCTGAATCCGCTACCAGCCTGAAGCTGTGAGCCGTCAGTCAAGGACTGCTCTCTCCACATAGTGGTGGTGATGCTCGACGACTGCTCAGAGTTTGACAAGGCGGCGGACCAGACGCTGTTACCTTCCAAGCTGAGTCCCTTGAAGTGCTTCACCATAGACGGGTTTACCTTGGAGATAACGGTAATCTTTGAGTTGTACTTACTCCCGTAGAAATTGTTGATGGTGGCGGCGTCACTGTGCAGATAAGGCACACCGTTATTGAAAGACAGGAGGTCCTCAAAGGTGTGTGTCATGTCCTCCGGAATGAAGGAGTACTTGGTGGTCCACACGTTTCCGTTTATGTCGTATGCGATGGTGTCTTTGCTCTCTGTGGTGACAGCGCCCTTTGTAATGGTAGAGGGAGAACCTCCACGGCTACCTGCGTCTGTTGTCTCAACCAACTCCCCCGTGCGCTCTCCAGCTCTTGAAAGCATCTTGCCGTAGAACTCGTTGCGATTCGTTGTGACCAGGAAGTTGTTGTTGTCAGAGTGCTTGATGTTCGCATCGACAAAACCTAGCTCCCTAGGGTGGTCAACAAAGATGACCCCCTTACCTGTATCCTCCCAGTTCAAGATGGCGTCACCCCACTCTTGACCTTCATTGGCAATATCCAACGGTGAGCTGGAATGTGATGAACCTCTCTCAAAGGCTCGAGGATAAACTTAGAGTCTGAGGTCAAGTCGACAGGGAGGCCCCGTCCAAACTCAGTGCCACCTGCACTAATCTTTCTTCGTACTCTGTTCTGGAAGCTGACGATAAGCTCGTCGTTGTCAGGGTGAACAGACAAAGAGACAGACATGTTAACCATGGCATCTTGCAGCGCCTGGAAGTTGTCCTTGAAGTAACTGTCTGCTTTTCGGTTGCTGATGATGTTGACACCATTGCCTCCTACCATAACCACAACACCCGCGTCGATGTCGGCGAAGTAAATCCTACCGTCATGCTCGACAATACCTCGGCTGTGAATGCCGGGGCCGTGGTCACCTTGGTAGTAAGTCTCTGCACCCAGCACGTTGTTTGACGTGATGAGCATGCCACCCTCTGCTGTTTGGATGTAGTCTCTGCTCACGGGGGTGATGGAGACCTTACGCTCCTGCAGCACAGTAATCTTCGCCCCACCATCATACATGCGCTGGATAGAGCCATTGCGCAGGCTGTAGTCCTTGAATGGATACAGGGATGGGTTGAAGCTAGACAATCCCAGCAGCTCACCGTCAGATGCGTATACGTCGCTGTACGTGACTGAAGAGAACCTAAGGTTGGTTCTAAAGTCAGCAGAGTAGATGTGGGGCCTTCCGTAGTGGTAGTGCTGAGTCACCGTGGTCTTGAGGAAGTCGTTGAACCCTGGGTCCTCGACGTTCCTTGTGACGTAGTTGGAGTCTGTGGATTCGTCCAGCTGCCCCGGGTCAAAGTTGTTGACACCATCGACAGCAGACTGCCTTAACGTTCTTTGGCGGAAGTACGTGTCACCCTGGTTAGTGAGGTGAACGTTGTGGTAGAATGGGTTCTTTTGGAAGATGCACTCCGCGCTCTGCGAAGCCACTGCCTCGAGCTCAGTGTTGCCAAAGACTGTGATGTCCATGACGAAGTTGTTGAGCAGACCAATAGCATTGATTTGACCTTCGTAGATTGTAGAGGGGCTGACGCGATACTCGTAGTACTCAAACTCTCCTGCCTCGTTGTAGTGTCTTCCGATGACTCTCTCAACCCTGAACTGGTTTCTTGAACCACCATCGGTAAACACAGACTGAGCTTCAAAGGGAGGTCCCTGTCCACCAAAGTAGGCTGCGTCTCCTGGGTTCTCTGACGGGAACGCTGCAGGTGTGATACTATCACCAATAAAGAGCCTCTGCTTTGTCTGGATGACATCGGGCCCTGTAAATGTTACAGGCACCTGCTCACTGTAGTCCACGTCGTCCTTGGAGTCCTTCTCTACGTGGTAAGACTCTCCAATCTCGTAGTAGACAATCTCCTCGTCGATGGGCTGAATCTTTGGCCTAAGGATTTCTACCCTACAGTCTTGATACCACTTGTTGACGTTGCTGTTGCTGCTCCTAAGGTCGTCTGTTCTGAAACCAGGATAGTTGGCATCCTCACCTCTGAGAATCAAAAACCACCCAGAACGCCTGTACTCGCCTTCCTCCGTGAAGTTTGTTGAGTCTCCGTTAGGCAGCTGAAGAACGTTTCTCTCTGAGTTGGGTTCGAAGTACCTGTACCCCACAATGTCGAAGAAGTGGTTGGCAGGGTAGATGGTGGTTGCGTCAGAAGAGCCTGATTGAGCGTAGCTGACAATTCTGAGCTTGTCACCTGGCCTATACTCGTACTGAAGCTGAGCGCTCTTGGACTCCTTGTAAGAGTCTGTCTTGCCCTCAAAGAATCTCATGGAGACGTAGATGCCCTCGTTGCGAATCCCTTGAGCCTCGGCAACAGCCATGCTTGGGAATGTAGACTCAGCATCGGCGTCTGTAGATGTGGCGTCGTCAAACTCGTCAACACTGACTTCTGCAGTTGCACCAAACGATGGGTCTCGGATAACAACCCTAGACATATCTGCAACCAAAGCTTCAGCAACAGTGGTGGTAAGACTCCACTCGTACACTGAGTTTCCTGGGTACACTACCTGGTATCGCTCTGCCCAATCAGGAATCCTGCTTGAAGGGAATGCCACATCAACGTCATAGGGTACGAGCTGGTTTACCTCGTTGCCCACGACAGACTCGGGAGAGCCGGAGAACGGTACGTATGCCTCAGGTAGGACGTTGACTGAGGAGCTTCTGTTTCTATGGTCGTAGAAGACAATGCCAAGGGGGTGGTGTGCCCCTGAGCGGAATGTCAGTCTGTTCATCCCAGCGTCGGCCCCCCCGCCCACAGTCTGGGTGAAGGTCGCTGTAGCCACTGTTTTTCTGAGCATCCAGTCCTCAATCATCGTGCGGTACACGTCGGCTTGAGTACCGAATGGTGCACCGTCGATTCCGTGGAAGTCTCCCGTGTCGCCTCTTTGAAAGCTTACAGGGTCGCTGGAAATCGAGGTCATTGTGTCCAGTCCCTTCGGCTGGTCTGTAAATCCCAAGACGCTTGAATCCATAAATGTGACAGGGCCAGCGTGACCAATCCTGTCCATCTCCATGAACTTGGCTCTCTTGCCCCTGTACTGAATCACGAGATTGTTGCCGGACTCAAAAGAGCTGGCAGCATACCAGCACATCTCAGAGTTACCCCCACCGTAGATGTTTGCTGTAGTCAAGAGGTAGCGACATGCCTTTTGGTCCTCAACCTCGTTTAGAAACGAAAAGCTTCGAGAGTAAGGGTTTCCGTGGGCTGTGACGTAGGGCCTTCCGTTAACAGTAAACTCGGTGGAGCTTCCTCCCTCGAAGATTTTGTCTTGGATTTTTTGGATGATAGTATCCTTGGTGTCCCCGCCATTGATGTTGACAATTACGCTTTGCTCATGGCTCCAATCAGGGGTTTCAATGATACCCACCCCGCTAACCTCCATCCTCCCGTACACTGCAGGGTTGTTGAAGTCAGAGCCGGAAGACGTGTTGTCACCAGCTTGAAACAGTTCAATGGTCTGCGTCTTGGAGCTCAAATCCGCTGGCCCCTCTGTGTTAGGCGGGAATGGCTTGAACTTGACCTGCTTTGTAACCATGCCAGTATCGTCCTCCTTGTTAGGGACGAGCCAGCACTTACCTCCCGTAACCTCCCACGTGAGTTCCAGATTGCCACCGAACCCGAACCCGTCGTTGGGAATGAAGCTCATGTCTACTGCAACCTCAATAGGCTTTACAGCACCGATTCCAACGGCAAGAGATGGTTCGTCTGTGGCAGGCCCGAGAGCCGAACCCAAGCTCCTGATTGCCCAAGGCATAGCCTCAGTATCGCCTGAGTGAATAGCAGGGTCCTCTGCGGCATTTTCTCTTTGGTACACAAAGTATCCGCTGTTGCTGTTTGCGTCCCCCAGTTCTGCTCCGGTAGATACGCCGTTAGGGTCGCTGTGTGAAGGCTCGAGGTGACGAAGAGCTGGGTTCTGGTCTGATTCGAACTTGAGCGTGTAATATGCGTGCTCGTTGTCTTGACCGTAATCTGCGCTTGTCTCAAGGTCCAACCCACCGCCAATCGTGTCGGCAGTTGTGATTCCTGTTGTAACAGGGAAGGAGTGGCTGTACGCATCCTTTCCGACATCCCAGTTGACGTCAAAGCCGTCGACGTAGTTGCCGAAGAACAATCTGTTGTCAGAGATGCACAGCGTCTTGGCTGCCCGGGGCACAGCATCGTAAAGCTTGTTCGTGTCCTGCTCCCCCACAAGCCTGTAGGCTTTGGAGTTGGTGAAGGTGGATATGACCGCGCTCTGTGTGTACGCAGTGTCCTCTTCCGCAAACACGTACCATGAGCCAGTGTTTCCCGCACGAGCAAGGAAGCGAACTCCCTTGATGTCTCCATCGAGAATGGTTCCGCTGTCATCATCGTTATGTCTAGCCTTGTCCAGCTTAACGATGATTGAGTCAGGCACCGTACCGTACAGGTCGTCCATAGTGCCTGTAGGGTTGAAGTGGTCCTCGTAGTAGGACAGCTTGGAGTACGGGCCAATGGCAGATACCTCGCCATCTACATAGACGTACTGGCAGGCAAACTGAAATACGTTGTTGACGATTCTGTTGGCTACAGCGTCATGCTCGCCAGTCGTCTGGAACGTCATCGTGGGTGGCAACATAGGCGGCCTCTTGCACACTGTTACAGCGTTGCTCACACCGTCTGTGGTGTTGAGTGAACCGTCGTAGGTGTTCGACAGCAGCCTATCCACGTTGAGCTTCTTTGGCTCTGTGATGCCGTCGGTGAAGTACAGGAGGGTTTCTCCATTCCCCATCTTGCAACGTCAGCCTGAATGTGGGAGTACCTCTCAAAGTCAAGGTTGTCATCGCCTCGTAGAGCTTGACGAAGTCATTCTCCTTGCTGCTGTACATCATGACGCAGTGGTCGCCGTTGCTGTTCCACACGAAGTAGAACACAACACCACCAGTGTCATAGTTGACGGAGCCGATTACTTGGTTGACTCCTGCGGGGAGCGCGTCACCCGAGGTGCGAGGCAAAACCTCAGCATTGCCGTAAGACTGCTTGACGACACCAGCGTCATTGTCATCATCGACAGACACCCTGACATTCAGGGCATCAGTCATCTGATTTGACTGCACCAGACGTTCGTCGTCGTCCAGGTTTAGGACGCGGGGTACAAGCTTGTCAATAGGCATTAGTACTTAGGCGATTGCTTGAAGTTCTTGCGAATCACACGAAGTGCCTCATCCTTGTTGAATGTCTTCAGGCGTGCGTTCGCCTTACGCTTCTCGTTGTAGTATTCTTGTCTAGCTCTAGACTTCTCGACATTTGGCACACCCCTCTTGCGCTCAATGATTTTGTAGTACATGTAAGCATGCAAGGCTTCGACAGCTCGATGGGGATGTTCTTGTCCTTGCTTCTCGCAGCGTCAGGCACATACTCTAGGACAATAATTCCCGTGGTGCCTGAGTCAGTTTCGATTCTGTTCTGGTCTCTGTTGAACCTGTACTCACCAACGTAGATGCCCCCACCCATTCCGTAGGTTCTTCCTGCAGTCTGGTTGTAGGCGTAGTTGTTGAACATAAGAGCCTCCTCGTTGCCAAGGATGGTTGTGCCTCCTGAGCCTGAGGTGTCGTCCTTTCTGTCCAAGAAGCCGTCGGCGTCGGCGTCAGTTCCTGGGTCTGTCGTGTAAATCTGCGACATGTTCAGGTTGTTGTTCATCGCCAGCGGGTAAACCATACCGTCGCTGCCTGCGATTCCCACACGAACAATGCTTGCAAAGTCATCTGGCAAGGTGTAGGAGCCGTTGTCTTCTGGTCTCAACTTCAAAGAGCGAACCTTGCCTGGCATGTCAAACGCGAAGTCACGGATACCCCGAGACGCAAGCTGACGAAGCGCACCCCTCGATGGGTTGTTGGCATAGTCGTCTTCCTGTACGGAGATGATGAAATCGTTGATGATTTCTTCCAAGTCTACGAGGTTGCGTGCCATGTCTTACTGTCTTTGTTCTTTTACATCCTCCTGCGCAGCATGCTGGTACACCTCCTTGTCTCTGAGGTTGACACCAATCAGCTTCGCCATCTCAATCACCAAGTCCATGCTGTAGTGCTCTGGGAGCTCAAAGTCAATGCTTGTCCCGTCGTTGTATACTTCCTTGTTGTTCGTTACCGTGAAGCCGAACTTGGGAAGAGAGACCGTACGAACGCCAGCCGTTGTAATACCTTCTGGATTCTTGTAGTAAACAAACTCTAGCTGAAGGTGGTCTGCAATGTTATCGGAGTCACTGTCGGCGTTGAAATCTAAGTTGTGTGGGTACACTTCAGCAATACCCTCTGCAACGTAACATGCAGGGAATGTCTTTGTGGGCCTAGAAAGAGTGCTGGAAAGAATCGCCTGCAGCTTGTTTGAGTCGTCAATGATTTCCAGAGGAATCATGTTTGCGTTAGTAGAACCAGTACCATCGACCCCATTGAGTGTAACGCCTGCTGGTCTAGGGTAGTAGTTCACCTCTACAATCCTGTTGAAGTTGTCTGGAAGAGTTATGTTGCTACTAAGCCTTGGATAGGAGCTGTCCGTTGCTGGATTAAGAAATTCTCTGGTGATGAACTGAGACAGGTCCTGCCTCAAACCCCTTAGCCTAGACTCTGCAAATCCTGGGTCCACACCACGGATGCGTGCGTTGGTGGCCCGCTCCAGTTCCATCCAGATGTTGTTGTAAACTTTCTGCTGAGCAACTGCTGCGAACTGATTGAATACAGCAGGGGTGACGAAGCCACGCTCGTCCTTGTTTGCAAGTCCCTGAAGTGTTGTGTAGACCTCTCGTACGCTGGCCATGGTGTTTGTATTACTGCAAGCAAATATAAACAAAAAAGGGCCGCCCGTAGGCAGCCCCCTCTGTATCAGACCTGTGGTTAGGCAATCTCTGAGAGCTGCCTTTCGATTTCAGTCAAGACTGATGCTCCTTTGTCGGTCAGACAGAAGCGGACCAACACGTCAGTTTCATCTTGTCCAACTGGTACTCCGACGATTACCGCGCCGCTGTCGTACCATGTGACGGCACCACCACGGTAGCGGATGATTTGGAAGTCGAAGGCTTGCATGATTGACACGCGAGCCTGTACCACTGGGTTGCCGAAGAGCTCAACGAACTCGGCTGGCTTCCTCTTTGCCTCGCGAACGAGGGCACTCTTAATGGCCAGGTTGTCTTGGTCGGTGTTGATTCCGAGGCTCAGGGCCACAGGCAACAGCTCAGCCATAGAGCTTGACTTGATGAGTGAGATAGCGTCGTGGATGAGGAACTCCAATTCCACGGTAGACTCCTGCTGCTTGCTCGGCTCGAACAGACGGAAAGATGAGCCACCGTTGACTCGGTTGCCGGGGTGTCTGTCCAAGAACTCGCGAAGGTTGGGCTTCGTGTATGGGACGTTCAGGGTGTTGTTGCGGAAGATGACCTGAGTGCGTACAGCGCGTTCGTTCTGCTCATCAACAAAGATGGATGCTTCACCAGCGCAGTAGCGAATCTCACGGTTCTTGCCAGTCTCCTCGTCGTAGATGAACACGCCGCTGTTGGCGATGCGGGTGATGATTCCACCGCTGTTCATCGTGTAGATGACGTCTTCCTTGCTTCTGTCCTTGATGTTCCGCTTGAACTCAGGACGCTTAACCTCAGGAGCCTGAGGGATTTCTGCAGCTTCGACAGCTGCTTTGGGTGCCGCTTTGGGCGCGGTCTTGCGAGCGGGCTTCCGCTGCACAGTTTCTGTAGACATGATTAAAGAAAATTAAAGTCAGACAAAGTAGTAAGTGGGAGGAGGCCTTTCCCCCTCCCCTTACCGTAGGTCAGCTATTAGCTGTCAGCAAACACAGCACCCAAAGTGCCAGAGTGGTTGACAACCGCGTCGCAGAAAACGAATCCTGCGTCAGTGTAGACGAGCTTGATGATGTCTCCGCCGAGTCCACCAGTAGTACCTCCGTTGAGGTTGATGAAGTCATTAGAACTACCGTTAGCAACCTTACCGTTAGCAGTACCAACAGCACCAGTAGCGATTCCTCTGTAGAAGTCTCCAGAATCCAATCCAATCTTGTAAGCGTTGGATGTGATTGCAGTCTTCACGATGAAAGTGTACACCTGTCCGACAGCAGCAGCGTCAGAGTCAGGCATAGTGACAGTCAGACCAGCAGCAGCGTCGAGCAAGAAAATCTTGCCTGCGTCGCTATCCTCCAAGGTCTTGCTTGCAGTGATACTCTCAACAGCCTGAGAAGCGAAAACGCTTCCGCCGGGAACGCCGTTCAATGTGATAGAGTTGATGCCTGAGATGTGGTCAGAAGGGAAGTCGTTCCCAGCAACCTCATCGTCAAACAAGTGGATTCCTTCACCGCGAGCGAGCTCACCGAGAAGCTGGACCACCTGGTTCTCCTTGCCTGAGACAACAGACAGAGCGACAGAGTTAACGTCGGCTCCTGAGTTATCCTGAGAGTTGAAGTACAAAGCAACTGCACCAGCAGAAGCGTCGATTGCAGCGAGGTCCTTACCGAACAACGCGATAGAGTCGTTGGCGGCTTTCTTGAAAATAAAAAGTGCTCCGTTCATGATTTCTAGATTTTCAGGGGTTAGGCCTTAATCAAGACGTGTTGGTTCGCAGCGCGAGTAACCAAAGCACACTCAGAACGGTAGTTGAACTTGGCCACGTCCTTGGTGTCGTTGCGGAAACCGAGGATAGAACCAGTCACCCAGTGCTCCAACTCACGAGAGTATCCGCCTGCAGCCTTGTAGTTCAACTCCAAAGCAGGAGAGCGGTCACCGCTGTTGGGGTCCACCACTGTAGCCAATGGGCACATCACACCAGCCACCAAGTTGGTAGCAGCAGCAGAGTTGCCCAAGAGGGTTGGGTCATTCAACAACTTCCAGCTGTGCTTGTGGAAAGTGTATCCACCGCGAGAGAAGGAAGAGAAACCGAGCTGGACAGCCATGTCTGGGCTGTTCTGGAATGCACCGTAAGAAGAGGTGACACCAGCGATACCAGCCTTAGAGGAGCCGCCGCCCTGTGCGACCATGTCATCGAGGAGCAAGTTCTGTGCAGTGTTCGCGTAGATAGCGTACTCTGGCGCAGCACCCTGCTGGTCCAAGATGGTGATGATTGCGTCGAGGTCAGTGAAGTCGCCACCGTTGCCGATGAGGCCCTGGGTGTTGATACCTCTGTCCTCGAGAGCAGTGATGTAACCTTCGGTACCGTTCATGGAACCAGCGTTAGAGTTGCTCCGCTCTTGACCGAACAAGAGGGTCATCTCACGCTTGTCCAAGAAGCGCTGACGGGCGTCCATTTCGCCCTTGATGTACCAGCGGTAGTCACCACCGCCCACGTCGATGTAACCAATGTTGGTGGCCTGTGAACCAGACACCTCGTAGTTACCCTTGACGATAGCGTATGGGTTCTGACGACGAACGACGTTAGACTCCAAGAAGCGGTCAGGCTGGTCTTCGCCTTCGTCGTACATGTTACCGATGATAACGGCCTCAAGGGTAGTTGAAGCGCTCAATCCGGTAGAGTCAGAAGTCAAAGGAGCAGCCTTGAAGGTGGTGGTTGAAGTGTCCTCGTCAGTGACGATGTAACGGTCCTTACCGTTGAACAACAAGATGTCGCCCTTCATGACAATCTTAGGCTTCACGTCAGAAGTGGCACCAGCCTCAAATGTAGCAGTGTCCGCGTCAACGGTGAAGGTAACTTCAGCAGTACCATCGGCACTCTGTCCTGAACTATCGACAGTAGCACGCACTGTCTGGTGCAAACGAGCCTCCTCGTAGTAGGTCACCTTTTCAGCAGAACCAGCAGCCTTGACGGCACCAGTCATGCGCAAAAATCCGGTAATGCCCTGGTTACCGTAAGTCTTGATGAGCTCCGGACGGGAGTCAAGGGCGTTGATTTCGTCGAAGAAGTCTCCGAGCGAGCTGTACTTGGTTGGGTCCGCCAGACCGCGCATAGCCAATGAGCCAGCGCTAGTACCTGCGAGCTTACCGTGAGTAGCAGCGGGAGTAATAGTAGCCATTTTCTTTTGTTAGCTAGTTAGAATTTGAACGTCATGCCACCTCCCGGATTCATGGCCTGTGCGAGCTGGTCGATAATCTTATTCCTATCTGCGTTAGCCTTCGCATCTGGTCTCTGCTGCTGTTGTGGAGCGACAGGAGAAACGTTGGCTGCTGAGTGAACCACACGACGCTGACCGTCACTCATGCCCTGTCTGTACACGGCGTTGACGATGTTGTCGATGTTGTCCATCACAGCGCGATGGGAGTTAAGAAGGTCGTAGTCCCACTGACCGTCGTCCGAGACGTAGTCATCAAAAAACGATTCGAGTTTCGCGTTCTTGCCCTTCAGGGTCTCCTTGTACTGGTCGGCAAGGCCGTAGGTAAATGTCTTACCCGTTGGCAAATCAAATGAAATGCCGTCCAGATTGTCAACCTCTTTGGACATGGACGCGACCCACTGGTCGTCGATGGGGCTCAAAAATTCATCTTCGGCGGTTCGGTTGGGGTCCGGTGTACGGAACGCCTCGCGAATCTCCTCGATGTTTTGACGAGCCTTTTCGGCTTGCATCTTCAGTTCCACAGCGGATGTAGCAATCTCCTCATCGGTGTACCTGTCCGTGTCGAGCTTGTACTTATTGTTCATAAGCGTATCAATCTCGGCCTTGGTCAGCTTGGGGTAGTCCATCTCCATCTGCATACGAACAGCCTTAGAATCATCCATTTCGGAAGTGTCCAAAGTCTGATACTTGTACCAGTCATCGACAGAACGACCCGTCTCCGTGACGAACTCGTTAATCGCTGCGACCCTGGGGTCGATGTCAGCCTGCCTGTTAAACTGCTGGCTCACTTCGTCGAAGCTATCGAACTTCATGTTCAGCCTTTCGCTGAGCTTCTGAAGCGCAATAGCATCTTCGTCGATTGCCTGCTGCTGCACAGGTTGTGGTGGAGCTTGGGGCTCCTTATACTCTTGCCTGAAGACTACTTCTTGAGGTTCCGGCTCCGGTTCAGGAGAAGGCTCAGGAGCTGCCTGCACAGGCTCGGGAGCTTCTTCCACTACAGGTTGTGTCTCTTGTGGCTCCGAGGGTTCAGGCTCCGGCGAGGGTGCGGGAGCTTCCTGAGGTTCGTTCAAGAAGTCAGGGGTATCGCTGATTCGGATACCCTGAGCTTCGGCTGCAATTTCTGCTTGACTTTTAGCCATTGTATTTAATTAAGGGGTGTCTGCTTATCTAGGAAGCGGGTTGGTCTTCTTCACTGAAGCAGCAATCTTGGTTTCTGGCAAGGTCCGGTACGGAGAGAAGTCCAGTGACGGCTTGTCTTGACAGTAAAGAATTGCGTAGTGAGTGTTGACCGCTTGAGGTGTGAAGTGAGTAATCTCACCGTACACCACCTGCCCGTCGGGGTAGTCGATGGGCTGGATGTCTGTACCTGCTACGTTGTTCATTCTGAACTTAACAGGTGTAGTGCGTGCGTCGTCAGTACCTGCATCAACGCCGTCAACGCCGAGCATCTCAACCGCGAAGGCTGGAGCAAAAGGCAAGACGGTGCACTGGACCTTTTCAGTGTTGGCCGTGCCGATGAGGTTGTCCACCTCTGCGCTCATGTCAGAATCTCCGAAGACAAAGTTAGGTCCGTCAGGAACCAGGTTGAGCTTGATGTAGGTAGAATCGATAGAGCAGCTGTGCAACGTGTATGTGCCGTTGAAACGGGGGAACTCGTTGGAAGAAAGAGTCACCTTGGTACCCTTCAGCAAGTACTCAGTGCCCGATGCGGTGATAACCTCACCATACATGTTTACAAGCTTAACGTCTCCTGGCTTTCCGAGGAGAACCTCGTAGTAGTCGTTAGAAGTGTTGTACTTGATTCCATCGGTGGAGGTACAGACGACAGGCTGCACTTCGTTCTGGAAGACGAGACCTGCCTCGAAATTTCTCTCTCCGCTGGTGCCGCCTCTAAGCACAACAGTCTGAGTGCCGCCAGTGAGCATGCGGTTAGTGTTGGCGTCTCTGCCAATAAATCTGCTTCCGTTTCTTCCGTCGCTTTGAGAAAATGCCATGTTCTAAATGTTAGGCGTCAGTTCCGATTACCATGAACTCAACCAAGGTGGGGTTGGTTGTAGCGTATGCTTTCAATGTCAATCCAGCATTGAGGGGCAAGAATGCCCAGTCTCCACCAGCCAACTTCAAGATGACAGGGTCTCCAGTTGTGGTGTCGTCGTACACGTAGATGTAGTCCGATGCCGTGGAGTCCGTGTTCTTGACATACAAGTATGCTGGCGCGCTGAAATCAGATGCGGTGAACAAGGTCGTAGCAGAAGCTCCAACAGCAGTAGCCGTCACTGGTCTCCGTGCAAGGCCTGTAGTGTTTGCTGCAGTGACACTCGTAGACACACTGATAGACAAGTTATCAGACAGGAGGTCTGAGCTTGTCAGTGAGAGTTGTGCGGTTACTGTTGCCATTAGTTATTCTTTGCTGCAAATATAAGCAAGTTTACCACTTGACTTTGTCGGCCCAGTAGCTGCGCTCATCTTGCCTTTCTTGATGTTCTTTGAGTGACGAGCCTTGAAGCTTGCTCTCTTCTTCTTCATCTTGTCAGACTCACCAGCCTTAGGCTTACCTGCGGTCTTCGCTCCCTTCTCCCCGAAGCGGATGAGCTTTACCTTGTCGCCCTCCTTAGCCAACACCACGTGTGACTTCTTGGAGTGGTAGGTGTAGCCTTGGGCTTGTTCACGCCCTTGAGCCCGTGCTTCTTGAGCATGCGCTTGATGCGCTCTCTCATTCCTTCCTTGCTCATCGCTTCATCAGTTCTTGTACGATGTCTCTGCTCTCTACGTCCTCGAGCTCAGAGCGTGTGCCCTGACGCTGAGAGATGAGCTTGGACTGAGCAGCGGCCTGCTTCTCAACCCTAGAGTCCTTGCGATTGTCCTTGGAGTTCTCCAGCTCCATGCGGAACTGCTTGTCACGCTCAGACATCTGACCCTGCATCTGCATGCGGGCCATCTGCACCTGCGACTCCATCTGCTGACGCATCTGCAACAGCTGCATCTCAATCTGACCTTGGGCCTGAATCTTCTGCATGTCGGCCTGAGCTTCATCTGAATCTCCTGCATGCGCATCTGTGCTGCGGCCTGCTGAGACTGCATGTTCAGCTGGTTTTGCATTTGCATGTTCTGCTGCTGTTGTTGCTGCAGCATGTTGATGCGACGCTTTCTTCTGACGATGAGGAGACGTTCCGCTTGGTCCAAATCCTTGAGGCGACGGACTGCCATAGCATCCTCCAGGTCAATCTCTCTTTGTGCAAGTGACTGCTGAATGTTTTGTTCGAGAAGCAACTTGTCCTCGTCGGACATCTCGCGGTCCACAAGGACACCGTAGTTGTACAATGGGAGCTGGGCAAACGAAGACAGAATCTCCATGCTCGTTTTGCCGATAGCTCTTTCGTAAGCCTGGTAGATGATTGAATCCACCGGGAGCACCTGGACACACTTGACGATGTCCTCACAAACTCTGCGGTATATCACAGAGGCTGCGTTGGTGATGTCGTTGATGGCGTTGTTGCCTGCAGCGAGTTGCTGTTGGCGCACGCCGACGAGAGCGTCAGACTTTGGTGAACTACCATCGAGAACCTCGTTCACACCCGTCACGTCGCGAATCATCCGGAGGTAGTGGTTGTACAAACCAATAAGCTCGTTGATGTTTCGGATGGTGTTGTCCAATGGTCGGACAGGAGGGTTCTGGAATCCACCCTCTGGGTTCTTACTTCTGTAGTAGAAGACACCAGTCTGCTCGTAAATGTCCTGGATGTCAAGGGGCTGAAGCTCTCCGCCAGCGCCAAGCTGAACGTTCTCCAGTCCTTCGATGTCCACAATCAATCCATCAGGCTTGGCCTTAGCAATGGCCTGTTGAATCTTGAGGTGAGTCAGTTGAAGTTGGTCGGCAAACCCGATGACAGAAGACACCATTGACTTGGGCATCTGACGGCGGAAGTTTGTTGCCACCACGCTGTACGAGAGACGAGCGCGGGTGAGGTCGTGCATGTTCTTGGGCACGTCCCTCTTCATGCCGTAGTCGAAGAGAAGCTGGCTACCGATGACGTATGAACCACCGTACACACACATGTTTGGCATGGTGTGAATCTTCCTGTCGTAAACTGAGTCGCTAGGAAGCTTGTAGTCCTCGCCCTTGTGATAGAAGCCCACGTTTCCGAACTTGGACTCCTTCTCTTCGTAAATCATGTCGTCGACACCGAGGAACTCAAAGTCCAAGACATCGACTAAGTACTCGTCGTATCCGTAGACGTGAGCGCCACGGCTGCGGTCATAGACGGTCTGGTTGAACTGGGAAGCATTGTTGTAGCTTCGGTTCATCACAGACTTAGCAATCTTCTGGTACTCCTCTTCAGGAATGTCTGTACCAGCCATGCGTTTCAGGTCCTGAATAGACACGCGCTTGACGTGACCTGCGTACACCACATCTGAGAAGTTAGGGTCCTCAGTGCTTGAGTGGATGAACTGTGCAGGGTCTACGTACTCTGCCTTGATTCCGTAAGTCGGGTCGTTGCTGCGCTTAACCACAGCCATACCGTTAACAACAAGGTCTTCAACAGCACGACGGAAAATGTTCTCATCAAAGTCATTCCAGTCAAGAGTGAGTCGAGTGGCAAGTTGAGCTGCAACTTCAGAGCTAGTCTTGATGCTGTCAGCCAAGTAAATTTCAGCCTCTTCAGAGTTGTCTGGAAGTCCATCAGTCGCTACGTGGGTATCCAAGCCCAGAGACTTGGCTTCTTCGATTAGTTCCTTCTCCTCAATGGCGAGCTTTGCCAGAACCTTCTTGTGCTCCTTCTCATCCCGAGACATGGGGTCAATGGCCTCCACGTTAGGATTGAATTTACGAGACAAGATTTTGTTAACAACAATCCTCACAAACTTGGGGATGACCGGAACAGGTGACCAGTCGAGATTCAGCAGCGTACCGTCACCACCTTGGGTGTCCATGCTGTTGAGAATCTGCTTGTAGATTGATGTATCTTGCGTGCCGTAAGCGTAGTCTCTGTTCCTCTGGAACTCCACGAGACGCTTGCCAAAACCTGTAGAGAAGTCGTCGAGTCCTCCCCACTGCGCCTCGATGGATTTAGCGTACGAGATGCCATAAGCCTGGCTCGCCTTGACGCTGGCTGGAGCCATTGGGTCTGGGAACTGAGCGTAGGACTTTGGTTTTTGGCGACCCTTCATTACTTACTGTATTACAGGCAATGTGCAAATATAAACAAAATCACTTAGAGGGTTTTGAGAGCCCGCCTGGCGTGTAGCTGTACTTGCGGAAGAACTTCTTGCCTGTAAAGTCAGCTGCTTTCTTCTTCTGCACAACAGTCTGAGCTGCGAGCAAAGCAAGTCCTGCGCTGATGGTCAAGTCAAACTTAGTACGGTTGTCGATGCGGTACCCAATCCAGTCCTCAAGGGTGCGGTTAAAATACATCTTTCCCATTACACCGTTCTCATTGATTCCCACGTAGTTATGTATGTAGTCCTCAATCGCTTGTGCATGTGTGTGGATTACGTCCTGTGAGTTCGATGGGATGCCCTTGGTCTTGGTAACCACAGAACCAGACGTAGTCAGGTGGGACGGCCTGTCGAGCAGGTATCCGTCGTAACCTCTGGACTCGAAGTAGCGTACGATGCCGTACTTGTTATTCTCCACGAGCAGTGGGTAGCCAAAGAAGAAGGCAGCCATCAGGATGTCCTCGTAGAAGATTTTAGCCATGGGTGGACGGGAGCAGTACTCCGCAACAAACATGTTGGCTGGTGCCCGCATGTTGAACTTGTTGTAGATGTGACACGCACCCTTAGAACCCCTGCCATCAGTAGTGGCGTCGATGTCGTAGGAGTCAACACCACCGCATCCAATCAGCTTGTTCGGAGCTACCAGCTTACCCCTCTCAGTTACCTTTTGATTCCTGAGGTCCATAGGGGGCATCCACGACACAAACCACCTGCCCTCTGAGCTAGGAACAAACACAACCTCGGTGTCTCTGATGCCGTTCTTCCAGTTGAAGTTACCACGGACAACAGGGTCGGGGTACAGATTCTCGTTGTGGTCAATCTGCTCGTAAATCTTTCCGATGTTGAACAGGGAGCCTTCTACACTATCTCGGAACGCCTCGTCTGTGGTGAACGGGAACTGACGAACAATCTCGTTCATCTCCCGGGCGTCGTTCCTAAGAGCGTCTCTTTCGTTCTTTAGAAACTCCCTTGCGCCTATCTCTACGGTTTCCCCGTCCAACGTCTCCACCTCCTGCTCCGGTGTCTCGATGACTGGCTTCCCGTGCTTGTCGAAGAATCCCTCTAATGCTTCGTACGCCGGAATAAAGATTCTGTACAATCCTGAG
>FUIF01014408.1_pt1 | contig 20141 bp, 24 predicted proteins | sample 1003461 | NCBI WGS metagenome assembly FUIF01 (sample SAMEA80401918, study PRJEB19352) | marine metagenome | reverse complement strand
ATACCACAACCTACTTGACTACCAAAGATACGATAGTTCTGACCTACATAGTGTTCTGTGTAGCATTGTGTGTGTAAGTGTCCTTGTACTGTATTCATCATATCTGCTCTGCATTTAGTTCTTGCAGTACCAGCTTCACCGTGAATGTATTGCACATCATCTTTTACATAGCGTTCTACAAAGTTCCATTTAGGCACTTCTAAGACATCTTTGTAGCTTTTAATCCACTTACTAGGGATTGCACTCGTTTGTGCCTTACGCATTATTATACGGTCGTGATTACCTATTAAAACAGTTGCTATTGGGAATGCTTCATACCATTTAGCTATTTTACTTATAGCTAAGTCTAGTTCATCACCACCACCCATACCATCTGCTGATGTTTCGTGATAGCTTGAATAGTGGTTATCTATTACATCGCCAATGAATATGACTTCATTACAGTTGTGTACTTGGTATTGTTCTTGGCAAAACTCTAAATAGCCATCTAAACAGAAAGGCTCGTGTATATCACCAATAACCAGTATGTTATTAGTTTTGTGTTTACGATAGTTTTGTAGTAGTAGTTCTTCATCAGGCTTTAGTCTATAACGATTGCTTCGCATTTTCCTTGATTTTAATTACTTTTTCGATACCTCTGCTTCCAAAGTAGGCAGAAAAACTAACGAGTAGTAAACTTTGGTATATCTCTTGATAGCCATTAGCTAAAGTAAACTCTCCTATGTTTCCGTCTAAGAAGCTGATTATCACAAATATAAACAAAAGAAAGATAAGTGATGCAGGTCTAATATTTTTAGCTAACATACTACTGTTAACATCTGCTTCCCATCTTCTTGTAACATTATCTTCTATTACTTTAGTGTACTCTGTTTCTAAAGACTTTAGTTTAGCCTTTAGTATTAACTTTTCTTCTTTAGATGTAACAACCTCATCTACGAGTTCTGTTACACCACCACTAAATAATTCTTTAATTATATTTCCTATTGGTAAAGCCATATTGCGTTAGGTTTATCAGTGTCTAAATCACTGTGTATGAAGGACTTACCAATACCTACGCGTTTAAAACCAACTTGTATAAGTGCAGTAAGTATCTTTTGTCTTTGGTGGCTATTAACACAAGCTATATCAACTGCTAATCCTTTGATATGACTAGAGCCAATACGACCACCTACATCTAAATTGTGTTGTGGACTTCTATATCCACTTGTTATTTTAAAAGGTACACCAGCTAGTTCTCTTGCTTCATCTAATTTGTGTAGAAAGTCAATACACATCTTACCACCATCAGTAGTAGGTAAGCCACTACCCTCTAATGTAGGGCAGTCAAATTCCTCAAAATCAAAATGTTTTAACATCTACCTTGTCCTTTGTATTTGTTTTTGTAACCACTCTGACCTTTAGAAGCGTTCTTAGAGTGTCTGTTAGGTCTTTTTTTACTTACCTTCTTACGATAAGTGCCACCAATAATCTTTGCCATTACTTTCTTTTACGATACGATATATACTTGTCTATTGTATAAATGATTGATACAGTTAACAATATAATCTGTAACACTTGCTCTACATTTGTAAAGCTAATCATCAAGCTAACGCTATTTAGACCTAGTACATCTAGGTTTTGATTTATCAGATTTTTCATTTTTCTTCTTTTTTAAATAGCTTTTTAGCTTTGTAATATTTTCTTCTTTTATTTTATATGTTGTAACTCGCATCTAAGAAACTTCTAAGTGTTATTCTATTGCTTTGTTCATATTTGTCTAATACTATACCACTAAAGTATGTATCTTTTGTTGGTGCTAAATCACCGTTACTGTTTGTAGTATATTCAGGAAACAAATGATTGTTGTTACATAGATAATCTACTAGCCTTGTAGCGTAGTATTCAGCAGTATTCTTTACAATCTCTCTAATGTACTTTATATCTTCTAATGAAGCAGGTGTAGATTGCTCTGATATTTTACGAACTATATCTTTGTTCATAATTTTGTAAGATAAGAATGGTAAACACTCATACAAAGAATAGTGTATAAGTACAGGCTGAATATAATCATCTGTGAAAGACTTATAAGCACCTGTTAACGTACCAGCAGTTATATCTGCTTGTATCTTGTCGTACAAGTCAGTACCTAACAACTGATGTATATGAATATCTTGTGCTACCTTTATGTATGGTAACAATAACTCTACATCTACATTACCATTGATAGTAGTAGATTTCTTTATAGTGTCCTCACTTACAAATAATACTGCCATTATTAATATCCTTTTTTATTTACAAATCCGTTTTTAGGCATTCTCTTTGGTGCTACTGGTACTTCTTGTGGGTTAGTTTCAGGTTTAAAACCCATACTCCTAGCTTTAGTAGTAGTAACTACCTTATCTGCACTACTAGGTCTTTCTCCTGCTTGTAGGTAGATACGTCTAAACCATTTATGATGGCAGTTACCTCCCCCTTTAAAATGCCATATAGAGTAAGTATCTGCACCGTTTAGACCCCACCCCTTATTTACAGGCATAGTACCCATTCTTAATATATCTTCTTTACGATACACTTTGTTAGCAGCTTCCATTTTTCTACAAAATTCTCTCTGCTCTCCACTCTTACGAGTTAATCCTTTATCTTCTGTGTAAACGTAACGTACTCTAAACTTACTTTTGTGTGTTTGTGTACTTTGACCATCTTGCTCTGACTTAGCATTAGGTATTGCTCTACCAGTACTAGCTAACTCTAACTTCTCTAAGTTATACTCAAAGTCAAAATCTTCGTGTTCACCATCTGCATCTTCTTCGTCAATCAGTTGCCAGTTTTCTAAGTCCTCATCTTCGCCAAACTCCATTAGAAACTTATCTAACTCTGTATATTCAGCTAGGTTTTGTTCCTCTGCTACTGTTTCTTCTTGTACCTCTAATGGTGCATATCCTAACTCCTCTCTAATCTCGTCTTGCGTAAGCACTTCTTTTAGTGTTTCAGCATCAAACATAGAATTAAACGGTTTAACGTCTTTTACTGTCAATGGTAGTACAACACCATTTATTGCTAAAAGTTTCTTAAACGTCTTTAAAAGCTGATTTTGGAATGGTTTTATAACACTATTCATATATAACTCATAGGCTTGTAGTAATTCATTACGACCACCTAACTGTCCTTCTGTCTTAACACCTAATAGCATAGGACTTGTTACCCTATGACCAATCATAATATTTTGCACACACAATTCATTGAGTACTGTGTACTGCTTATCAGCATCAGATACTTGAATAGGTATGATTTCAGGCTTACTATTAGCATCATCACTAAAGGTTAGTACAAACTTACCTGCGTTATTAGAGCCTGTAAACTTCTTAGATATTTGTTTTTCTATCTGTACTCTTTCTTCTCTTGTAGGTACTCCGTTAGCGAAGTTAATGAAGTACGAGCCACTAAAACCGTTAGTGATATTGTTTAGATGATAGTCAGAAGTAAGATTATCTATCTGTATCCAATTCGTACTAGCAACATAGTCAGGAGTGTGGTACAGTTCCATAGCAGGACTGTATAAACCACTATATAGTAATTGGCTACCTTCACTTCTATCCATCATATTGAATGGTGCTATGTGTTTAGGTGCGTATTCTTTCTTTCTGTATTGTGTCCAATCAGAGCAAACATAGTAACAAGGTACTTTACCATCTTCATCAGGTACACCTATTCTTACTTGCTCTACTGGTATGTGGTGTAATTCAGCTATCTTAGTCTTATCCTTAGACCATATTACATTGATAGCGTATGCACCTTGTAATTTTAAATCAAAAGCTAATTTAACAAATAGTTCGTGTGCAGTTTCTTGACTGTTAACCGATGCTAAAAATTTCTTTAGTTCTACATACTGTGATAGGTCATCACTTTCGTCTATAATAAAATCTTCTCCTGCTATCATAGCAGAAGTTGCATTGATTATAGCTGCATTAGTTGCACTATTGTTGTATAAATCTATCAAGTATTGTGGGTAGTTGTTTTTGTACTCGCCATCACCGTAGCCTATCCAATCAGCACCGTTTACTTCGATACTCTTTGGCTGAACTTCGTTAGTTAGATTTATGTTAATTAGTCTTTCTTTCATTAGAATTTGTATTCGTTATAGTCTAAACCCATAAAAGAGTGTACTCCGTTACCATCTATTTCTACTGCGTATGATTTCCACCCTCTTGGGTGTGAATATACTAAAACTTCTGCTTCTGCATCAACAGGCTCTAAACCTTTCCATAGTACGTCTAGGTGATACTTGTCAGAAAGTACAGGTGCTTTTACCTCTTCGCCTTCTTCATTGTATTCTCCTTGATCTAAGACAATATAGCCTAGTTTAACGATACAATGCTTATGTGTTGGGTATGTGTTACCATCATCATCAGTAGCTACTCCTAAAGCAGTTATTTTATCTTCTGCTTGTTCTAAGCTATCAAATTCGTATTTTCCTATCTTATTCATAATTAACTTGTTAAATTTTGTAAATCTGTATCGCTTAATGCTTCTTTATATACTTTTATTGCTTTGCACTTACCGTAGAAAAAATTGGTGTTTCCACCACCATCAAAAGCTAATTCGCTTAATCCACTAGGCATATTAGTAGTGGTATAATCAGATGCTTTTTGTTTTATTCCATCTATAAATAAATTACTTTCTCCACTTTTATATCTAAATGCTACTTTAAGAAAAATTAGTTGCAGTTATATTAAAGTTTTCAAATATTTCTTGTGAACCTCCTGATTTTAATCTTAATGTAATTTGGTCAAAATTATTTCTATAATATAAATTAATCGAATTATCTTCAGTACCATCACTAATTGCAAACATTCTAAAAGTTCCATCATTAGCCAAAGCACTTATCTCTGCATACAATACTCCTTCTTCACTATTAAAGTCAGCAGATGAACCTGCACCTGTGCAAGTTTCTGCATCTCTAGTAACCGTTGAGCCATTAGTAGGTATGTAAGAGGTTGGGTAGGATAGTTCTTCTAGTTGTGCTCCCCAAATATCCAAATTAAAAGCATCATCTGTTGTTGCTGCTAAAATAGCAATTACTTGAGTTCCATTACCTGCTGATGAAGAATTTGATACAGGAAAGTCATATCTAACCCAATCATTAGTTGCAGTAATATCACTTGTGAAATTATCAACAACCCCTCCGTGAGTGTTTTTAATTCTAAATTTTCCAACTCCTTTAACATAAATAGAATTAGTGAAATCTTTATTTGCAGTTCCTCCTGCTATTGTAAAACTTCTTTGTAGTTGCTTACCATTTGGACTACCTAACGAACCTACATAATTAATGTTATCTGCACTAAGAACTCCATCAGGAGCAATAGAAGTATTTAATGATAAGGTTACAGAACTATCTATTTGCCAACCTGCACTTACACTAAAATTCTCACTATAAGGTACTAAGTTTGTACTCTGTGGTTCAAGTAATAAATGACCATCAGTATTATCTGTAAAGTCTATTCTAGGTGTATCTATTTTTACTTCGTTAACTACAATGTTATCTATTGTACCTGTAAAAGAACTAGCTACAAATTCAAAACCACCATTAATTGATACTGTTGGCTTCATATAAAAAGTATATGAACCACTTTCAGTAACATAGCTAGTGTATGTTGCAGCATCAGCAGTTGCAACTAATCTAAATTGTCCACTTGTTACAACCGCATCAAATTGTATTTTAAATGTTTTATTGTTATCAATAACATTATCTTGCTTTATATAAGAAGATGAATTATCAGCAACTGCCACACCATCTTCAATACTCCAACCTGTATTTGCTACCCAATAGTCATTAGGGTCAACCTCTTTAACTGATATGTTGTCTACATAAAATTCTGCAACTTCAGACAATGACCTTAACCATATATAACTAGAGCCACTAGATATAGCAGTAAAATAAGCAGTTAATGTTTGCCAAGAACCTGTTGAAGTTGTAGAAATAAAATCTCCACTTACATATGTATCAGAAGTATCTACTCTAAAACTGCCACTTTCCAAATAAACATTTACTACAATTTTATAAGTAGTTCCATTAACATAAGTAAATGGTTGTCTAATTCTTGAATTTGTAGATGTATTATTTATATTTATTTTTGCTACGTTATCTCTACCTTGATGAGTTCCTACTGTTATTTCAGAAAACCCTTCCGCTTCCCAATCTGTTGTTCCATTACTAAAATCTACATTAGTAACCAACTCACTACCTAACTCACTAAAATCACCGTTATTAACTAAATTAACGTCTTGTAAGTTACTTTCTTTGATTAAACCATCTCTACCTACATAAGATGCTCTAGTACCCCTAGAAACAGTAAATTCAGTATTCTTAAATCTACCATTGGTTTCTTTAGCAGCTAGTAGATTACCATCTTTAACTGCCCATTGACCTTCACCTAATTTTACTATACCTTTTCCCATTATATAATTGTATATCCGTTAGCTTGTGCTAGTTCGTTAAATGAACCGTAGTTAGTTATTCCTGTTAGTAGTTCTAGTTCATCATCTGTTAGTGCTTCATCAAATACTGCTAGTGCTTTTACTTCTCCATAAAAATCTAAAGCACCATCACCTGCATCAAAATTTAATTTTGTTAGTGTATTTTCAGTAAAAGTACTACCACTTGTATCAGTATAAACTTTAATTCCATTCACAAATAATCCAAAATCATTAGCCTTATACTTAACTGCTATTTTATTAAATGTTTTAGTATTTATAGAGTGAGAATAAGTTGATTGCGTAGAACCATTATATACTCTATAAGTTAATCCATTTGAAGTATTAAAGTATAGCCATACTTGTTGTGATGTATCTGCATTACTTAAAGATATTAACCTATTAGTACTATCATCTGCTAGTGCAGCTATCTCTGCATATAAAACACCCTCTGTACTATTTATTAATGTACTATTACCACTACCTGTTAGTGTTTCTGTTGCTCTTGTAACTGTACTACCGTATGTTGGTATGTATGATGTAGCGTAGGATAGTTCTTCTAGTTGTCCGCCATAAAACGTTTCACTACCTGTTGCTGATGCCGAAATAGAAGTGCCATTTGTAGATATTGCACCCCACAAAGCCACTCTAGTTGATGTTGTTACAGAAACAGTTAATTTTAATCGCCACCAATCAGAATTAAAATCCTCTACTTCAACACTATCATAGTTAGTGTTTGAATATTGATTATATGTTCCATTATAACTATCAAATATTACATAAGAAAACCCTGAGCCCATTTGTATTCCACTATAAGAACTTACTGCACTTGTTTTCTTTTTAATAAATACAGAAAAAGTATGTGGTGTAGCAGTTGTTGTTATAGTTTCATCAATTTTTCTATAAGCAGTAGCATCTTCATCTTCTATAATAAAAGCATTATTAAAACCATCAGGACTAGGCTGATTTGCAGTTAGTATAGCATATACATTACTCCACTCACTAAAATCTTCACTATAAGTTACTAGATTAGTAGAAGTAGGCTCTAACAACCAATGCCCATTCTCTCCATTACTATCATAGTTTATTCTAGCTAAATCTACATCTTCACTAAATGTAATGTCTTTTATTGATATGTTGTCTATTTTACCTGTAAAGTTATCATCAGACCTAAGTCTTAATTCATTAGCTGCCCCTGCAACATAATTAAAAGTATGAGTTCCTACTGTTCCCACAGCATCACTACCTCCATCAAAAGGCTCTCTAATAAAAACACTACCTTGTGTTCTTTCTGTTATTTCAAAACTAAATTTATAAGTATTGCCATCTGTAAAATTATACGCTTGATTTACAGTATCAGAAGCAGTCATATTGCCATCACCTACTAACTTACCATCTTCTACACTCCATCCTGTACCTAAAGTCCACCTATCGTTAGGGTCTACTTGTTGTACTGATACGTTGTCTATTGTTGCATCTAAAGTTCCTAATCCTGTTCTTCTTATAATAAATCTTGCACTACTTGATACGGTAAAATAAGCTACTTCATTTGTATATGTACCTGCTGTATATGTATTAGTTGCAACCCCATTTTCTCCAATATAAAACGAGCCTGAATTTATAGTGCCACTAAATATAACTTTATAAGTTTTAGTTGCAGTCAGAATATCTTGATAAACATAAGTATCTGATGCTGAATTAAAATTTGCTAAACCTCCACTAATTGTTACACCACTAGGTGCTTTAATCCAATCACTATCTGTATCAAACGTACCATTAGTAACTTCTTCATCACCCAACTCCTCAAAATCACCATTAAGTACTAATTCAGGGTCAGTAATACTTTGCATATCTTGTACTAAACCATCAGAGTTTATTCTTGTAGCACTACTTGCTCTATCGAAGTCAAAGTCTGATGATACATCTACTATTGATACGTTGTCGTAATAAATAGGCTTTGCATCATTTGTTAACCTACTTAAAGAAGTATATGTAGTTGTAGCAGTAGCCTTATAATAAAGTGTTAAAGTTCCACTAGCATCAGTTGATGTAACGTATGTTGCACCACTACCATTAGCATTATTACTAAATCCTATTAAAACAGTACTTGTATCAGGATTTTCAAAATCTACAACAAGTTTGTAGGTCGCTCCAACAACAGTTGTTATAGCTCTAGTGGCTCTTGATGAGTTAGAAGTACTAGGAGTAATTAATAATCTATTATTATTTAAAGTCAGTACTGCATTATAATACCCTGTCCACAAATCAACATCTGCTTGTGTTTCAAATGTTCCACCACTTACAAGCTCATCACCTGTATAAGTCTTTACAGAGTGTACCCTTGCATCAGAATATGCAGTAGGAGTAAGTAGTATAGATGCTTTGTCTAGCAACTCATAGTTATCAATATCCTTAACTACTTGCTTACTATCAGCAATATTCTCGCTATAAGTAGCACGACCTTTTAAAGCAGTAAAAAGGTTATCAATGGCACTAGCCATCACACTCCTTACTGTTAGTGATAGTTTTTTAGCTAAACTAAACATATATTTTAGTTGTTATATCCTACTGCTAAACCACTTGTTAGTGTGATTGCAGTAATGTTCATAAATAAAGTTGTACCTGCTGGTATAGTTGTTTGTAGTGCAGTTTCTCCTGTGCAACTATCTGCTGCAATAGAACTGATTACGCTTTCTGTTACGAAATATACTGCATAATAGTCTTTAGAAGTCTGTGCAGCAGTTGTAAATACCTCTACCGTACCTTTTTTACCTAATTGTTCTTTTAATAAATCTGCTGTGTTTTTTACTGACATAATTATATACTTATATATTGTGTGTTATTATTAGTTGTATTCTTATTGCTTGTTGGCGTGTATTCTGTGTATGATACCTCTGTTACACTATTGTCTTTAACAAGTGCTTTACCTCGTTCTATGATGTTATCTTCTAAACCAGTATCATCGGTTAAGTCATTAGCATCAACTTGGTATATGGTGTATGTATAAAAGCCTTTAGCACCTAAATTAACATCTACACCCTCTACAATTCTTAATTCACTATATCTAGGTGTAACAATTTCTGATGGGTATAAGTAATAGGCTTCTTTAGTCATATCATTAACCAACTTAACAAAGATATAAGGATTAGTACCTATATTCTTTTTACCTGCTAAATTGAATTTAACTCTATTTGTTGTATCTTTAAATATAACTACCATATTATAAAATATAAATAATAGTGTTTTATTTAGGTTTAGTCAAAAAAAAGTAGGGAAAACCCACCTTTCTTTAAATATTATTGAATTATTACGATACTGTTACAGTAAAGTCTGCATTATCGAAAGGAGTAGTAGTATAATCTGCAACCATTAAAGCTGGACTATCTTCCATACCTACAAATGTTAAATCGTAACCGTTCATATCTCCAAATGCTACACCACTATTAGCAGTACCAGTTGTTAACTCCATACCGTTAGTTACACCTAAACATAGGATAACTCTTTTACCAGCAGCGTTAACTCCGTTTGTTTCAACAAATACTAACAATCTATTCTGTGCTAAAAGTTTGATTTCGTTTTGGTCTGCTACACTTAGTTTGTGTAGTTTTACGTTTACTGATGGCTCATAGAATACTGTACCGTTCTCTGCACTTGCAGTAACTGTTTCAGTAAATGAAGCAGTACCTCTTACTACGTTGTACTTAAACAAGTCAGTAGTAATATCAAGGTCAGAAACAGAACCAGCACTATGAACAACAGTAGCATCTTCTAATTGGCAGAAGTAAACTGCTCTTACACCACCAATGATGTCTTTACAATCTAATGCTCTACCTGATGTTAACTCACAAGCCATATTTTTTTGGTTTTATTAGTTAAGGGGGGCGTTAACCCCCCTGTACTTATTTTAATTATGATTGGTAAACGATGTCTGCACCAATACCGTGCTGAACTCCACCTGTAAACTTAGCTACAACTCTGATGTTATCAGAACCATCTAAGTCAGACATATCTAACATTCTAATTTCAGAGTGGTCAGAGATTAAATCTGTACCAAAGAATAAGTTAGATTTTTGTGCTGCAACCATTTTGTTGTCAGGTAAACCTTGACAAACTGCAATTTTAACACCTTCAAACTCTGGAGAATACTGCCCCATATGGTTGAAAGGAAATGCAGATAAAGCAGAGATAGCAGAAATATAGAAACGGTAAGTTTTAGCGTTCATATAGATATACAAATCTTCTTTAGTGTAAACTTGTGCAGGAACGGCAGCAACTAATGACTGTAAGTTAGCAATTACGTTGTCAGCAGTATAAGCAGCAGTTGCACTATCAGTACCAACAGTACCGTCAGTTGCAAAGTAACCACTCGTAGCAGTCAAGAAACCCTCGAACTGACCAGCAGCATCTTCATCACCACTCCAAATAGAACTTTCTACTGCATCAGCAATAGTTCCACTTAGGTAAGACATAACAAAAGCAGTAAAATCACCACTCATATCTCTGTTGTGTGCGCCAGCTCTCATTTGAGCAGCCTGCCAGTCAGCTAGTAAGTCTTTCTTACATAGGTCAACGTTAATCTGTAATTCTTTTGGATTAAGTATTCTTTCTGTTAAAGTAAGAGTACCAGCATCATTAAAATCACAAGAAGCGTTACCTACTAATGAAGCACCTGCAACTGTTGTAATGTTTCTTTTAAATTTTACATTCTCTAATACGTTTAAGTATTCAAGAGATGTAGCGGACTTTAATGCAGCAGCAATATACTGACCTGCGTGTTCGCCCGAATAGTTTGAAGTAATATCAAATCCCATTTTCTTAATTATTTATTTAGGTTATACAAATATTTTTCTTGTGCAGATAGTTTCATATAGTCTGCACGACTTAATTCCATTTTTGGAGTGTTGGAAGTGAATTTATGAGCCTTTACAGGTTCTGCACTTGGTTCACTACCTAAATCTTTAACTTGCTTAGACAACTCAATGTTTTCTGTTTGTAAGTCAACGATGTTTTCATCTTTAGCTAAATTCTCTCCTCTTAGTTCGTCTAATTCAGCTTTGATTGTATTTAGTTCGCTAGTAACATTTTCTAGTAATTCTCTTACTACGTTACCAACTTCTTCGAGCATAGTATCTTCAGTAGTAGCTTCTTCTTCCATTTCCACTTCTTCTGTTTCTTCTTCTTGCTCTACTTCTTCTTCTTTGGCAGATACTTCTGTTACTACTCCGTTTTCATCAGTAGAGAACTCTGTACCATCTTCTAAAGAGTATGTACCTTCAGGCATTGGAGTTTGCTCACCATCTTCTGATAAGATGTTAAGTACTACGCCTTCTGATAATTCGTCTGCTTCTGACACTATGATAGTACCATCAGCTAATTTAGCTTCGTAAGCTAATTTTACTTCTTGTTCTTCGGTATCTATACCTAAAGCAACTTTTATACGTTCTTTTAAATCCATTTTGTAATTTTTTTAAGTGTCGTTAATATAAAATATAATTTAGTTTGTTTTGTTTTATTTTCGGTCTATTTGTTCTAACTTTCTTATCGCCCACTCTATTCCACTTGTACCACCCCAAGCATCATACATTATACCACCACAACCTTCGCTATATGGTACGTCTTTATGTTGCTGATGTCTTTTAAATGATGCCATACGAGCAATAGTATCTCTACTAATAGGCTTTTTATCTGCTAATTGTCTTGCTCTTGTCCAACCTACTTTAGTTCCACAACTACTACCATTTTCTTCTTTATACTTAATTGCTTTCTTAGCATTATTACTAGCACTATCAGGATAATCAGTATAGCTTTCAAATTCCTCATTTATAATAGTATCTAAAGCATCTAAAATATCGTGGTCAGAACAAGGCATATATACTGTATTACCCTCTAATTCGTGTTCGTGGTAACCATCACAACCTAATTCTTTAGCAACCTCAACTGCATCTTCTGCATTGTCAAATACAGGGAAGCCATCTACTTCACCTACTTGTGCATATTTCTTCTTTTTCTTCTTCTTATCAGTTTTAGCTAGTGTTTCCATCTTATCTACAAAGTAACCTTCTATACTCAAACCTTTCAACTCGCCACTCTTAATGCGTTCCCATACCTCATCGTTGTTTACTCGCATAGACACAAACCAAGTACCTTTTGGTAATTCATAGCCATATAGGTTACTCTTGTCGTTTTTACTATCCTCTACTATCCAACTTTCTACTGTATGCACCCCCGTAACCTTTTCTTCGTGTTGTAGAGTAGCATTGTTAGTGTTTTGGTGCTTCATATACGCTTCTGCTGCTTTACGAACTGTATCAGCAGTAAAATACACATAGTAGTTGCGGTCTTTGTTAGCATCGTATCTGTATATCTGCTTGTAAGGTATAAGTGCAGGACTTACTAATAGTCTTTCTTCTTCGTTTACCTTAGCAAGTGTTAAATTGCTATCTACATCATTAAAATACACAAAGTCAGTTTCTATTGCAGGTGATGTAACTAAAGATATAGCATCTATTGCTAGTTCTTCGTTGTTCTCATCTACAATTAGTTCTACTATGTCATAGTTTTGGTGTGTGTTCTCACACTCTTGTAGGGTATCGTACTTACAATCACCATCACCCCATTTATATTTTCCGTTATCACATTGTTTACAAGGCATAATCTTTTTTTTATATTGTTGCTTTTCTTCTTATTTTACTTAATTTATCTTGTTGCTTAGTCATATCATCAGCTACTACAAAGGCTTTGACAACCCCCATAGTCGTACCTCCTGCACCTTCGCCACTTGCGAATGACCTACCACCACCTGCTTCGTTAATTGCACTTAGAAGTGGTTTAAACATTCTTGTACTACGAGCATTTATTACACTTTCGCCTTTAGATAGTCTAGCGCTTACGCTATCACTACTACCTGTACCATACCCACCTACTAAACCACCTTGTGCAAACTGTGGTTCTTGTGTATTGGTTATTTTCTGTATATTTTTTATACCAGCAGCTAATGTTGTACCTGCTAGTAATATGTTTAATGGTGGTGGTGCAGATGCTAATGCAGCACTTACACCTTGATAAGTGTTTATTGTACTTTGAAATACTGCTATTGCCTTACCTAATTCAGTTTCTTCACCTGCTAATTGCTTTAGGTTTTCAAAACTTTCATTTAGCGTATCTAAATCTGCCATAGCTTGTTGTCTGCGTATCTCATTAATTGCTTTGGCTTTCTGTTCTTCTAATGCAGTAATATCTGTACCACTCTTTTTAGCTAGTTTAAATAACTCATCGTACTGTTGCTCTACTTCTAGCAGTTCTCTCTCTCTTTGACTTAAACCCTCTACTGCTAATTCTTTTTTTACATCTTGTAACTCTCGTTGTAAAGATACTTGATTAGTAAGTTGCTCTGACTGAAAGCCTGTTATTTGTGCTTCAATAGCTAGTAACTCATTCTGTGCTTCTGTAAGTGCTATTAAGTTTTCTTGATTTTGTAACTTATCATATTCTATTTGTGCAGCCTTTACTTGTATCTGTTGTAAAGCTAACATCTGTTTAGCTTGTTCTTCTAAAACTACGCCAAGTTCTTCATTAGCCTTTATCCTTTCTTCAAAAGTCTTATTCTCATCATCTCTGACCTGTCTTAACTTCTCTGCTTGTCTATCATAGCTTTCTATAAGACCTTGTATCTTAACTTGTGATAGTTCAGCTTGTTTTTGTAACTCTACATTAGCTTTTGCACTATTTATAGTTTCTTTGCTATAATTTACTACTGCTTCTGTAACCTCATTGAATGTCGTTGCTACTTTATCTACCGTACCATCAACACCAGTAACTACATCAACCATTTCCTTACCAGCTTCCTTAATGGTTACACCAGCTTCTTTAAATTTACCTGCAACTAACAAACTAATTGTGTTAGCAAGTAAACCAGCCACCTCTATTGCACTATTAAAGCGTTCTATTAGATTATCTTTGATTGCAGTACCCAATGACTTCAAATTCTCAATAGGGTTCTCAAAAACGTCTTTAAAGAAGTCTGCAACTGTACCAAAGTTATTGAATACAAAGTTTACAAAGTCATTAATAGCTATACTTGTAGCTTCAAATGCAGTATTAAAGAAGTCAGCAGTACGTTGGTTCTTCATAAATACCTCACTAAGCATCTCAAATGCTTTAAGTGCTAATCCAATACCAGCAGCTTTAAGTGCTATTCCTACACCCTTAATACCCTCTCTTATACCACCAGTAGCCTTTGCAGTATCTTTACTAGACTTACCTATATCTTGTACCGATTTTTTAACTTGCTCTAATTCATTCTTAGCATCGCCAACATCGGCAATAAGTTTCATTATTACTTCTTCTTGTGCCATTTGCCTAGTATTATCTCGTTAAAATCTGTTTTGTCTTTATATTTAGTTATCAAGGGTAGTACGTCTTTTAATGCACTAAACCCTACTTTGATAACATCACCCATTAACTTAATCTCTGTTGCCTTATCCATATCTTACTTCTGTTATTTGTAGTACTACTGTCCAATATACTGTATGTCCACTCTCGCCCTCTACTTTTAATTCTATGTAGTCATTACCGTTGTTGTGTGGTGCAAATTCTATATCATAGTCTAAATTGCTATCTCTAATAGATGTACCTTTAGCGTGTCCTACTTCTGATAAAGTTTTAGCAGCGTATTTATATGCAAAGTTACCATAGTTACACCATATCTGATTGCTAGCAGCATTTAAAGCACTAACTGTGTATTGTACCATAAATGAACTCTCATAATCTTCATTTATATATAACCTAGCACCACTCTGCCCACCTAAATATATTTCAGTAGGTGCTGCATTTGTTGTAATACCATCATATTGTAAAATACTAAACTTTGCTCTATTTTTAATTACACTACTGCTATAACTTAATTCTCCAAAGTTTTCTGCATACGAGTTTAAGCCAATAGCAGTTGCATACATAGAGTTTCTATCCATATAATGCCCTTTACCTATTGCTACGGAGTTACTTGCTCTAAGGGTATTAGAATTGCCTAAAACACTATTGCTTATACCATTAACAACATTATTATTACCATTGATAAAGTTATCTGCCTTACTAACCTCTTGTTTAGCTGATGGTATTCTACATATATTATTTGCAAACTTATATCCGTATGCTTTGCAATCTTCTTCTGTACCATCAATAGCTTCACCTTTGCTACCTACAAACTTAATCTTACCTGTACTATCTATGCTATGTATCTTTCTCATATTCTAAGCAGTTCTACTTTTGCTAAACTATTTTCATCTGTGTTGTACTCTATCTTGTTAACCCTATATAGTTGGTCTTTAATTCTAATCTTATTGGCAAAACTAAAGTTTAGTATATCTGTTTTCTTTAGATTAAACTCTGCTTTTAATATTAGACCATTTGTAGTGTTGTACTTTTCGTTTATGTAATTAAACCAATATTGATTGTATAAAGTATTAGTTGGCTGCGTGTTTAAAATACCGTTTAAGTGTGATGTTTCTATAAGTCCAAAAAGTAAGCTATTAGTGTTTGAAGTTGTAGCAGATAAATCATCATCATACATTGTAGCGTTAGCGTAATCTGTCTGCCATTCATTCATCTGTATTGTATCAAAAAATCCGTTAGGGTCGTTTAAATCTACACCTGTATATATTGTGTTTCTTTTAAATACTAATCTAGGCTTATTATCGTAAGCAGATAAAGTACCATCATCATATTCACAAATGTTTTGTGTGTAAATATTTGCACCTAAAATCTTAGTTATGTATGGTGCAGAGAATACTTCTGTTTCTATGCTTTTTATCTCATCGTTATCTACATCAAATTCTACTATTTGTGAACCATAGTCTATAACATTTCTCTTATTGTAATTGCCTTTATAGTAATCTTCATCTTCTAAAGCGTGTTTAAACTCTATGCGTTTAGGTATTTCGATAGGTTCTATAACAAATTCATTAGTATTAATCTTGCTTGTCCAATCTAATGTAGGTGCATTACTTGTAAATGTGTCGTAAGGCTCTATCTTTAAAGTATTATTGCCTGTGCTTTCAAATGTCAAGTTAAATATTTTAGTTAAATCTTTAAGTACATCTGATAGTTTAATATCGCCTAGCCTTGATGTAATAGCTTCATCTGTTAAGTTGTAAGGCAATACAGTTAGTATAAGTTTATCTGTATTAGATGCAACAAAATAAATGTCATCACCAAGTACATTTAACGGTGCGACTAAACTAATCTTAGCAGTTGCACCACTAGGTACTATGGCTTGTCCACTTAAAGTAATTGATGTAGTAGCGTTAGGACTTGCATAAACAGTATCTAAATTATAATATATTGGTACACCATTGTTAGTTGTATTTACCGTTAAATCAACCTGACCACCAAAGTTAAAATCGTTTTTTATATTTACATAGGCATACACTTGTAATATACAATCAAAAGGTGCAGTAAAAATACTTGTTGTTTCATTAAAGTAATCATTATCATCACCTGTTTCAGTATCAAAACTTAAAGTAACATTGTCATATACTTGGCTCCAGCCTAATGCTAGTTGTGGTGTAGCATTATTTATGTCTGATGCTTCTATTACATCAGTTATATTATTATCACCTATATCTGTGTTTATTGTCGTATCAAAGTATATCTCATTAAAAAGACTGCCTGTAAAGAAGTTACTATTGTAGTTAAATCCTGCGTAACCAAATATCTTGTCAACTAAATATTTTAGCTTGATATTTAAAATATAACTCTCATATGGATTTATATTTATTTGACCTTGTAGGTCAGCCATAAGACCACCATTATTAACTAATGGATAAAAAGGTACTGTACTTTGTGTTGCATCTGATAATGTTACACCAGTATTATCCCAACTGTTATACACATTAGCTTCTGTTATGTTATGTTCTATATCAGAAAAGTCTAAATCTTTTATTGTTGCATCGCCTAATGTTTCTATAATATTAGCTACATCATTAAATAAAACTACGTTATAAGTTATCTCTGTGCTTTTCTCTACTACATTTAAGAGCCTTAAAAAGCCTTCAAGTATTAATACCTCATTGTCATACAAATACGCTTTAACATTCTTATATGCGTTGTAGTTTTGTGCATACACATCTAAGTTATAGTAATGCTCAAAGAACTTGTTGTTAGTTTTAGTAGCAGGTAAGTTAAAATCTTTAGAATAACTTGCGTTCTTGCTTTCTATATCCCTAACATCATCTACTTGTAATGTCAATGCAATATTCTCGTTACCAAAAGTATCTAACTCTTGTAACTCATTAGTTACTTGATTTTGTACTACCAGTCTTATCATAGTCTTTGTACTCTCTTATTGTGTCCTTTTTCTATTGTTATGATATATTGCTTTAACATATCATTTGCAGAAGTTTGTTTAACATACTCTGTTTCATTTATAACAACAGGTTCGAATATATCGCCTGTTTGCATATATACATCAGGACTTAAAAACAACTCCTCTAATATAGCAGCTTCTTCTTCATTTACAAAGTCAGTATTAGCTTCTATTGTTTCTGTTGCATTTACATTAAATACTCTTGTACCACCATCGTAAGTACCTTGATTGTAATAATCTTTTTGTAAAAAGCTACCTAAATCAGTTGTAGAGTAGTATGGTATCTCTCCATAGTTTTGTTTCATCACACTCTTGTTAATTTGTGTGCTTCTTGTGGATTTCTTAGTAAAGTTGTAGTAATCCCAAGCACCTAAACTATTTAGAAATGCTAAACGTATAGTTTCATATCCCTTACAGTCTGCACCTACTATATTAAATCTATAACCTTGACTAACTGCACTACCAGCGTGTACTGCCGTAACAACATAATAAGCTACGTTAGTGAAGCTAACTCCTATATTAGTTAAGTTTTGTGTTCCACAACCAAAGTACAATAAGCCTTTGTGTGTTCTACCTGTAATAAACAAATCTTGTGGGTAAACTGCACCACCGTTTAAATCTGTATTAGCAACCAATTCTGTATTTAGCAATGTATCACTAGCGTCATAGGTTCTAATCTGTACGTTAGATACTTGGCTTACTTCGTGATGCTGACCATTTAAAAAACCTACGGTATGATACTGACCTAGTTGTATGTTTTGTTCTGCACTAAATACACTAAGAAACTTTTTCATATTAGAGTTTAACAAGTAATCACTAAAGTCTTGTGAACTATAACCGTCTTTGTGTTGTGCTACTGAATTAAAAAATAAGAATTGTACGTTACTATCAATACTTAGTTCAGGCTGAATAATCTCGCTACTAGGAGTTGTACTATATTCATAACCACCAAAAGCAGTACACAAGTTTAAGTTACTTCTGTTTCTGCAATACTCGTCTATTGTGTGTACTGAATGATTACTGTATAACATTTGCAAACCTTGATGCCTACTATATATGTTATCTATATCATAACCTCTTTTATCTGTTTGTGTGTAGTCTTGAAGTATTGATGATATTCTAAACAATGCTTTATTGTTACTATCTAATGGTGCTTTTAATTTTACTGCTTGACCATTGATATATAAAAACATTATATACTTAACATTGTATAAGCCTAAAATGTTAGCAGGTATTCCTTCTGCTTCTATTACTATATCTGAATAAGCTGGTGCTAATGATTTTACGTTACCTTGACTTGTGTTAGTTAATTTTACTGCCATTTTACATTTCTTTACTTACAAATTTTAAAAACTGTTGTGTGTCGTTTGCGTATGCCTTTATAAACTCCTGTGGTAAATCTCTATATGCTACGTTGAAAGCATCTGTAAAGAAGTTAGTAGGCTTTACTCCATATAGCTTAATACTTCTAGCCATAGCATACACTAAACTCTTACGCTTAATAAATCTACCCTTCTCATCTCTTGCACCTTGTATGCCTTTCCTAACTACCCATTTATCTATAACTCCTGATGGTGGCTGCTTGTTTGTGTACTTGTAAGGTGAGTTAGGTGCTTTAGCACTTGACTTACTACCCTTAACCCCTTTATCTACGAACTTAGCATAACCCTCTGCTACAAAAGACATATCTATCGCTCCACTTGGATAGACCTTAATAAAGTACCCTAGACTACTACCTAAATCACCACTAGCATTTTTGCCTTTAGCGTTTAAGATACCTCTAGCAGTCTGTACGACCTTTCTACCAAAGGTGTCTAGTACCTTATCTACGTTGCTCATTATACAGTTGCTATAACTAATTCAATGTCTGCACCACCAGTAGCATTATGCACATAGATACTTTCTATATCATCTACACTTGTTATTGCTGCCTTTGCAGTTGCTCCACTTACTTTACCGTTAAACATCTGAAAACTCTCTTGTGGATTTAACTCTAATGCTCCAGCTTCGTTATCGCCTGATGCAGTTACTATGATAGAGTTAGTATCATCTAAGTTTGTTATTCTGATGTACTTAATATCTTGAACATCATATAAATCATTTACAGTAGTATCTCCAAATTGTGCTACAACGTGTGATGTACCTGCATTGATTGTTAATATTCTTTTTGAGTAAGTAGCAATATCTGCTATGCTATTTGTTACTGTTTGGTCGTATGACGTGCCACCTAAAGTTATTTCCTCTTTAATCTGTACTGTCAACGTTGATGGTGTTACTGTTGTTGCCATTTTTAAAATTTAGTTCTTAGTATGCTTCGTGATCTGTGTGG
>FUIF01005679.1_pt1 | contig 20141 bp, 27 predicted proteins | sample 1003461 | NCBI WGS metagenome assembly FUIF01 (sample SAMEA80401918, study PRJEB19352) | marine metagenome | reverse complement strand
GTGTTGATAGTGTTTATAGTCTTATCTAGTAGAGGTACATAATCTATTTACAGCTTAACGTTTACCACGATCTACGTACAGGTCGCCATTGTTCTGGTTTGTTTGCCATAGTCCAACGCGCACGCTTCTCAAGCTGATCAATCTTAACGGCATCACCTTCACGACGTGCTTTTGTTTTCTCTTCTACGTACTGTGCACGGGAGATTGCCTCTACTTGCACACCAGCAGGTGCAGCACTATCTCCGTGCATTGGTGCAGCGGCAGGTGTACTTGTGTTAGGGTCATTCATATAAGCCTCTTTGATCTGTCTGGCTGCAATCTGGGCTTGCTTCCCACCTTCCCGCAGCATCTTGTTATAAGTTGCAATGTCGTCCTTGGTTAGTGCAGTGTCACCCTTAGTCCACTCAGCAATCTGATCCCAAGCATCTTTACCGCCTACAGTATCATACACCGCCTGACGTTCTCGTTGTTCATCTGCCTGTTGTTGTTTGTAACCTTGTTCGAGAAAGAATGCTTGTTCCGCACCAACTGCACCTGCCAGTTCTTCACGGAGTTCGTCTGTTACTTCGCCAGCTTCCTTAAGCTTGCCTACGAAATCGTTTGGATCCTTTCCTGCCTTGGATAAAACCTTTCCAGCATTGTCATAAAAAGGAATACCTGTCGGCTCGAACGTCGGCTGTGGTGCTGGCTCAGGCACATCCTTCTGTGCAGTTACAGGTTCTTGTTCAACGGGCTGCTCCTGTACAGGTTCAGTCCGCACAGGTTCAGTCCGTACAGTTTCTGGTGCAACTTCTTGCGTCGCTTCTTGTGTCACATCTTGTTCGCTCATTGTGTTTGTCCTGTATTCTGGGCAGCAGCTTTATCTTGCTCCATTGCGGCATTTACATTCATCTGTTGTTGCAGCATAGCTTGCTGTTCTTGTTGGTACTGGTCCTCAGGTTTAACATACGAATCCTTGTCCAACCCACGTGCCGTGAACAACGTGGTAATCACTGGGTTCAATTCCAACCTTCCCGTGACCTGTTCAGGAAGCTGTGCAATCAAGGCAAGGTCGTTAAGAACAAGAAGCAACTGCTCTGCTTCAGATCCTCTGGACAGTGCATCTAAACCAGTGAGAACTAGTGGTTGAAGTTTTGTACCGTCTCCTAAGCTGAAGTCAACCTCTTCAAGAAACAGGTATGCAAGCGGCTGTTGAAGATCTTCTGCCTGTCTTGAATACACACCGCCAAGAGAAGTCTCTAGCTCCGTAGCCTGTGCCCGGATCTCCTCAGCAGTAACGCGCTCCGCATCTCGGGTAACGGCAGAATTTAAAAGAAATGCTTGTCCGAGCCTGCGCTCATATGACTGTAAGATCTGTAGAACCGTGCTCCAGTCCTGTGACTTATCTACAGTCAAGGTCTGAATCTCGTCAGGGCGTCCCGGAACGTATGCACCAGAAGCCGCCTCATTAAGCTGCCTATAATCCGTAGAGCCTGTAGGATCTACTAGAAATTTAATATCAGCAGCAATGGAAGCACCAAGCACCATAGCTTCTGTGAGAGTAGACATTGCATGGAAGTCTCCTGAAAACTCTTCAATCAGACCTGTACCGTAATTTGCTCCACGTGGAAGATTCCAGACCATAGGGATCCACGGACAGGCGTTCTTTGCATACGTTGCATAACCTGCTTGATACGGGATGTCGTTTACTGCCTGAAACACATGAAACTTCCCTTCATGGAAGCGTACACGTGTGTACAGAATAACATCAGAATCGTCACACAACTCTGGATCTTCTTCTCGTACAAGACGGGCCATTTCAATAGGTAAAGTGGACAACACTTTTCTGTCCTGTGTGACCAGATCAAGCAGATTCGCTGACAAATCCCGTACCACACAATAGTCACGAAGATTATAGATTTGAATCTTTGCATCATCTACTACAGGTTTATATAGAAGAGCATTGCCGGTAACAATAAGAAGCTTCTCTGCATAAGGTGCAGCTACACGCAACCCTTTGTGCATCATCTTCTTCATGGCCTTACGTTCAGCTTTTGAGAATGCAGAACGGAGAGAGGACTCATCGTACCCGCGCTGCTCTGCTTCCTTTACAAAAGCATCATCAGGGTCAATTCTAAAGAAAGGCCGTGTCGGTGCAAACAATGCAAGCGTCAGCTTGTTCGCAAGGTGGTTTGTACCCCGTGCACCAATACTCTGGTAATCACCTTGGTATTCTTCTTGATCAGGAGACCCTGTATTAGACGGGAATAAGTGAGGCAGAGTCCAACCTGCATACCTCTCACATTTATCTAACAACGAACCCTTCTCTGCATGTAGCTTAGTGAATAAAGCGGCTAATGCACCTTTACAATTGTACAGCTCATGTACAGACTGTCGCACGGCCTTCATTACGAACCTCCGATACTAAGACCTGTGCCAGAGGAAGACTTAGTTACCTGTAGCTTAGAGCGTCGTGCAGCGGATGTCGATGCAAGCTCATCGTCATCGTCTCCAAGTGAGATGCTAGTTTCCTCTACTGAATCTGCTTGTTCCTTTGCTTGATTGGCGGCAGCTTCTTCTGCGGCTGCTGCATCCTCGGCTGCATCCTCTGTTGCCTGTGCTTGCTTCTTTGCGGATTCGTACGAAGCGTAGGCAGACCCTGCGGTTGCAAGGAGTGATCCTACTACCAATGCAGTTACACCCATTATAATTCCTTTCTGTATAAAGTATCCTGAACTTCATAACCTTTTCGTTTAAAGAAAGCTCCTACACCTTTAGGCATAACACTACACGCACAGGTTACAACATGCTTGCATCCTTTTTCTTCAGCCCAGTTCTCAAAGGCGTGTAACAACTCTGCACCATACTTCCTGTGATCTGGGTGGATATAGAACGCATTCTCACGTGCAACCATAGTACCGGAGAATACATCAGGTCCGCGTGTACCGCATATTACACCTACAATCTGCTCGTCTACTGCCACTACAAAACCAACACCAAGATCTGCATCGAGAAGCTGTGTCCATAGGGTTACCGTATGATCCATATCAATAGGATCGGGAAGTGCTTTAGCTTGATCTGTATCTAAGAATACGTTAAAAGCCTTAATGATCTCACCTTTAGTTACTTTACGTATGTTGTTCATACCATCCTCTTATTAAGAACTCGTGTTAAGTATCCGATGACTTTTTGTTCACCTGCTTGCATAGCATGATCTTCAAGTGACATACCTTTACTATGAAGTTTTACCGGGAATACTTGTTTCAAGTCTTCTAAGTCAGCTCTACCATAACCTACGTCACGTATAACTTTCTTAGTCTCTACCTGTACTTCATATCTACCTAATACCGCTTGCCATAACCTATAGAAGTAGTTCTTCATCTGCAACCTCTTTAAAGATATTTATATCTATACCATTATCTTGTAATAATATAAGATCTGTATTATCTAGTTCTATACCTTGTTGTATACTGGTTATAACCTTGTTTATAACTAAGGTTATATTATCTTGTTTATCCACTATATCCCTACCCCCAATGAAGGTCCATAATTAAAAGTGCATCTACTAGCCAAAGAAGTAAGGTGCATTACGTACCTCCATTATATCTAAGTCACCTTTCTCCGGTAAAGGTGGCAACTGTACCCCTGTTCGTTTTTCAATCTCCGTCTTCCATTGAAGCAGTACATCGTTTTTTGCGTATAACGAGCAGAACGCCTCTCTAAGCGCCGATGCCAGTACAGGGGTATCACTAGCATGGGTGCCATAGGAATCGTGGATTACAGCCCAATTTTGGAGCTTCTGGGCCGACCCCCGTAAAACAGTCTTCATCAAATGCGAGGCATCCATCGAATGAACAAAATTTGGAGCCACCCCGTTGGATTGTTTGTACGGGTTAATCTCTTTTGTTGGAGTATTCAAATGTAGTCTAAGCTCGCCCACAGAGCTGTGTCCTGATACGCTGTGAATTGTTGTACACTGTACCTTGGTACACACGGAAGCCTGTAGGTGTTGTCCACATTAGAGGTTCGTTTTTAATTGACACGATCTTAGAGGCGTCCTGTAACCACTTCATAGCCGCCCTTGCTGCAATAACCACCTCACCGATAGAATCCCAAATTATTGCTGTTAAGAATGACGCAACCTTTCCAAGTTCAAATGAATCCCAATGAGACTGTTCTATCTTACGTAGATATGCTTCTACTGAATCTCTACAAGAAAGTCTGGTTGATCCATACGGAAGAGTCATGACAGGTTTCTTTGTGATCTTCCTGTTGATACCTAACTCTAACAACAATGGCGCATATTCTGAATCCGACTGTTCAAGCTTCCTGATACAAACCTTAGCGCATTCCATATAGATGTCTTGCGGTTTCTCAGAAGCAACAAGGTTAGTAGCAGCCCCTCCGACTGCATCCCGCAGCATTGCAGAGAAGTTCTGTATTCCGTTACAGGAACCGTCCAATGCGATTGGTAGTCTGGATTTAAAGGAGCTGCCTTCTCGTTTATAACCGGCCCATTCAAAACAGAATGCAAGGAATTGGTACGGTTTATCCGCATTTGCCCAGAAGCTTCTTTCATCCGACCCAAGGGGATCGCGTGCGACTGCAAGAATGGCTTGCTCGTTATCATTAACCCATTGTACTCTTCCGTCATAGCTGTCTTTGTCATACCCGTATACATTGGATCCTTGTACTGCCAACCAGTACGCCCCTGTTTCCCCAAGTTCTTTTGCTTCGTGAAAGTGGAGGAGTCCTTTAGCAAAGTCTGCTCCTTGTGGAGAGAAGGACGGGGAGGCTGCATACACACGTCCTCTGAAGTCACAGGTGTATACGAAGTAAAACTTTGCTTTGGATGAATACTTTTCTGCCATAGATAGTACTCTGGCGAGTTGTAGACATTTAGATACACGTTCATGCTCCTCTGTGTAAGCCGATGCAGCTTGCCGCTTCCAACCCATGAACTGGTCTTTTTGTGCTGCTGTCATGTCAGCTTTCTTAAGTTCCTTAGGTAAAGGGCATTTTGGTATCTCTGTAGGTTCGGACGGAGGCATACCTATCCCCAGATTCCTCCTCCACACTTCTTTTAGCACAGAATGTACCTGTGTATTAAGCCTCCACGGAGTCTTTTGCAGTTCATTTACAGCAGCCATAGGCTCAGAAAAGTCTGCGTCCTTTATAGCCTGCCTATGTTTAGAAGATCTTGTCTTTACAAAAGGAACTCTGCATTGCAATGCTTCTGTATAAAAACCCCCGTCGTGCATACCAGTCCAATCTTTTGGTGGTACGATACAAGGAGCAGTTTCAGGATGCAGTACAGAGGCATGTAGTGTATGTTCCTTGATCCACTCAAGAGCCTCTTCAGTAGGTTCAATGTACCAGATCTTCTTTTTATGTTCATGCCTCGGTACTTTCTTTAATAATCCAGTGCTTAACAAAGCAAGTTCTATAAGCTTTGCACCTACATGTACACGTTCACTCGGAGTCCACTCTTTCCAGTTATCATTATGTTCGTTAGCTTTGTTTGTAAGGACTCTGTGTTTATGCCGATATGCAGTTGTCCCTTTCTTTTTAAAATCCTCTATAATCGCTTTGTAGTAGTCCGGGTTCTGCTGCTCAAACCGCTCAAAACGGATCTGGTCCTCTACTCTCTGCCCAAGTTTTACAGCCATAGAGGTTAGTTTAGATCCTTGTATGAGAGAATCAAACACAACTTTCATAGTGATCAATGCAGTTGTGTCAGGGTCGCTTCTTTTTAGCAACACCCTAGAGGTCATCTTGGCACCAGCTACACCCTTTTTCTCCTCATTAAGAAACGCCTGGATCGCTTTTGACAGGATCACGCACATGTCCGGCAGTAGTCGTTGTGCGTACGGTGTCTCCGAGGCCCTGCCAGCTTCCTCGGAGGTTTTGAGAGCTTTAGTGTATCTGGCAACACCTGCTGCAAGCATCTCTTTCTCTAGTTCAATCTGCTTTTCAATCATACGTCAGCTTCCACCTTATCTGAACGAACCTCTTTAAACCTTGGCTCTCGGAGCATGCCGTCTGGTGTGAGGCACATAGCGTCGACCTTAACGATACAACCTTCAATCGTTTCAGGAGCATTCCACCACCTCTCACGTTGTGCATCAGTCATACCTGATACCTTTACAACACGATCGTCGGTCCACCTGCACACCAATTTACCAAGGGTGTTCTCGTACTTTCCTCTACCCTCTTCCATACCAATGACAAGAAGATCATACGAGAGTTCCTGTTTGATCTTTGTCATCATTTCGTTACGGGCACCGGCCTTCCATGTCCCGTTAGGATCTTTAAGGACGAGACCTTCACTACCTTCTCGGATAAGCCCTTCTGCGTATTCGTAGGCGTGTTCTTGATTTACAATAGGGATCCCGTAAACCCTTTTCAAAAAAGTCGCATTGCTTAAGAATTGTACTCTGCGCGTCCTTTCACGATACGGAATAGAGCACACGCCTTTAACAAAGTCCTCGTAAGGAATACAATCATGCACATAAGCCACTGCTTCTGTGAATTGCTCTGATTGGCGTCTAAATGCACCGGAGATCTTATTTACAGGCCAGCCATTTCTGTACACTTCAAAGATAAGTACACAGTTCATATAACTGAGCTTAGCAAGCTCTTCTTCAATGTGCCTCAGAGACTTAACCTCCTCCCCTGTTCTGGAGAAGATCCGGTTATCACCCGGCACACATAGACCGTATGCAAAACAACCATCTATCTTAACCTGACCAATCATCGGCCACTTACGTTTCTTCTCAGGAACCTTATCGAAGTTCTTTACAAGCTGGACCGGTTTTTTATTTGTCGGCGGTGTGTACATCAGCATCTCCATACAGAAGGGTTCGGATAAATAGCAAATCACAGATAGCGTGGTCTATATGCAGCAGACCAGATTCGTCGTCGTACTCGTTTACCAGACCTCTTCGTTTGTATTGACGGTCTTCTACGTTCCCTCTAACATAATCCATGTGCCGATCAAAAGCATCCACGTACCGCTCAAGAGCATTCGGAACTCTTCTCCATCCACGGTCGCCAGATTCCGGGTGTGGGTATTTGTTTGCACCGAACGTGAGTACCCGTGCAACACATTTCAAACCGTTTCTGAACTGATTTGTAAGAAGAGACATGCGAACTTTCCCTGTATCAAATTTCTCACCGGCCTTCATTTCACTACCTTTCTCTTGCGAGTAACCTTCTTTTTCTTTTTAGTTTCTGGGTATATATATCTGGATTGTGGTGTCTCGTGCTTCTCCATGTATGCTACCAGTTTTTTGAGCCATTCAAGATGGCCGGCTTTCCCTCCACCGTACCGGATACCTGCTGCCTTCACAATACCCTCTCCGGTATTACAGACCCTGCATAACACTTCCCGTACATGACCATGCTCGTGGCAATGATCTAGTACAGGGCCGCCGCGGTTCTTCCCTCGTAATGATGTTCCGCAGATTGGGCATCTGTAGTTCTGTCGAGCCAGAAGTCTCCCGCGGACAACAGCCTTTTCATCAATGCTTAGTTTATATGGCGTTCCTTCATACGACACTACCAATACCTCCGATCAGTTCAGGCATACCTAGCTTAGGACAGTCAACAATAGGACAGCAGCCAAAATGTTCCAGGAATCTACGAACCTCTGCATAACCCTCTTCTACACAAGTGCCAGCCGGAATTACACAGCGCTGCACCGTAACGCTTTCGTCTAAACTCTCATTCATCGGGAACATGTACACTTGATCGATTAAGAAGGTTCCTGTTTCCGTGTCAATGTTATCTACCTCTTTCTCGAACACGCGCCCATCTTCTTGTACAGTTGTTGTCACCGTTAGTGGCCAGTGCTTAGGAATATTAGTTATCGTTTCAGCCTTCATTTACACCTCCGTCCCATTTCCTGTTGTCCATTACCTGCTTAAAGAATATTGAAGGGCACTCATCTTTCTCCCGTCGCATCCAAAGAAGTTTTGCTTGCTCCAATAACATGTGTCCCGAGGTCATTGTATACGTATCGCCTCTCCAGTCCGTGAACTCAAACGGTTCTTTTCCATAATAGGACTGGTACGCCTGTATGCAAGTAAGAAAGGCATCCGTATCTGAAGTAATTTCAGAGAGTATTTTATACGCCATAACAGCGCCGCATGCTTTTGGTTTAGCATTCTCCTTTCTAGGATTCTTAAGTGGATCAACCTTATCCAACAAAGGCATACCAAGCTTTGGTAGACCGGGTATACCGTCTGTAGGATCTCCCATCAACAACTGTGCCCAGAAGAATGATGTGCCATGTCCTTTGATCTTCTTTGACGAACCAGAATCGTCCAAATAGATCGAACCGAATCCGTCGACATCTTTGATCTGGTACGTATGCCAATCACAATGCAGACCAGAGCACATAGTCAGATCTTTATCCATAGACATGATGACGGACAGATCACGTTCGCCTCGCTTAATTGCTGCGTAATTACCCTGCGCCATCCCATCGTCTGCCTCTTGGTCCGGATGGTTGATTGCTAAAATGTCGCCTGTTTGGTACATCTTTGTCACGTATTCTTTCAACGGAGAAAGATGGATAGGTTTTACCTTACCCTTCCTGTTTGCTTGGTATTCCTTTACCATTGCGGTATCATATCTCCCACCTTTGTTGCCTGTGGTCATATGAATAACGCATTTAGTTGAGCCTGATAGTGCCATGCGTTGCTGAAGCGCAGCCTTGAAGTTTGCTACACATTTGTTGAAAGGGTCGTCATCGAATGCAGCACACTCGTATGCTAAACAGTCACCATCCAGTTGAAGCACGCGGCCCTCTACCACATCGGGTAGAAGGCTCTCACGTGTAACTGGAGTAAGATCATCTAAGTTTACTCCGTTAATCTCCATTACTTTCCTTTCGGCATGTATCCACAGCAGTTCGGTTGATAACAGGCCCCGCGATACACACAATCAGGCACCATGCGCCTGCCAAGTTCTTGGTCCACTTTAAGTATCGCATCCTTGATCGCCGTCATCACAACTTGCGTCTCGCAGCTCGCGCCAGAACACAGTCGTTTACGTGCCATATCCACAAGATGCTTACCATTCAAAAGCATCGCCATGTTAGTTGGTGTCCAGCGAGTAACTTCTTCCGTGCACCCTCGGTCATCCCTGTGCGTCTGTACGAAATGGACGGCACCGTTTTTCTCGTGTGTTCTTAGGTGCATTGCCACGAAGTGTGGAATATTGTACATCTTAACCCAGAACCATTGAGTGTACATCATGGAATGTTCCCATTTGTACATACCTTTTTCTGTCAGCTTTGAAGCCTGAGGTTCATACATAGTGAACTCACAGGCTTCACGTGCCAGATCTAAACCAATCTTCTTTTCAACTACGACTTTACACTTCACACACACCTCCTACACACGCAAACTCACGAGAGCCTTCAGTCTCATCCTTCTTCTCAAATTCCATCAAACCTGCATCGAAGTCCAATCCACTAGGCTGTGCACCGCACATCTCATTAAACTGTACCTCCGTGATTGCTTCGTAGGGTGCTAGCTGATACACGTTGTCGAACTTAGGTAGGAAGCTCAAACCACCAACTGAGTCAAAGTTCTCATACACCCAGTTGCCTACCTCTTCCCACTCATCCTCTTTAACGGTGATCGTACATGAGGGGTTGTGGTCGCACCAATTATCTGACAACCACTTCCAGCGCTGAAGCTGCTGCATTGCGGTGTCGCAATAGTTCGCGGACTCCGGTGCTTTCATTGGGAATGAAAATACTACAGTATTACACGTGTCCCTATCCTGCCCAACCTCGGGATCCCAACTCATACCTTGTGCGATCAAGTACTTCGCAAGAGGATCCGTCGCATTTACCCGGACACGTCTGATGTAATACGGTGAATGGCGGTCATGCAAACCAGAGGCCGAATCAACCAACTGGGATACTGTTCCTGACGGTTTAACACAGGTAATGGCAGCGGATTGTTCAATCCCCATTGCCGCGGACCACCGTTCATTTGTCCTGTGTGTATATTCCCGGAGCGCCTTCAGTACACCTGTACCAGACACCGAACCGTGTACATCAAAGACACTAAACTCTGACCAATCCTTGTCAGCAACACCTGTTAACGACACACCCAACAACCGTTCTTCCTTTGTGTTGTTCGACCACGAATCATCAAGGAATTGAAAATCTGTTAGTGTTGATTGTACGGTCCCTAAGATAGTAGCCTGTCGTACCTTGCGAACAAGGTCTGCAAGTGTATCGTCTTCTCGTACAACAACCTCACTCAAGTTACAGAACTCTTGTGGACGGAGGATAATCTCCCCACACGGATTTGTGCCAAATGCAACAACCTCTCGCCCATATTCTTGAACTTTGTCCTGCATAGCTTTACGGTTGACGATACCACGCTCGCCTGCACCAGACTTAACAAGGGCATCCCACTCTGCTTGGAACACTTCCCGACTTGGTTTCTCTTCGTACACTGCGGAGTTGTTAGACAGCATCCGTTGTGGATTCTCGTCCCAGAAAGCACCCACCTTCGCATCTCTCAGATCCGTGTCAGAAAGATCAGATAAGTTGATCGTAGCCGATCTTCGTACACCACCGACCACAACGCAGTTGGCGATTAGGCATACCAGATCATAACATTCCAAACTTGTGAGCTTACGTCCTTGTGCTTTCTTGAACAAGTCTACAGTAAACTCACAAAGTTTGATCAGCGGTTCTGGGCCAGAGGCGCGCCCACCAAATGTCTTAAGTCGTTCCCCTTCAGGCCTAATCTTGTGATAATTGAGTTGCGGGTAAAAGCCATCATACAGACATGCAAGAAGATCAAGGTAGCCTTCTGCCCATCCAAGTTTGCTATCTTCAAACACAATAGCTGCATTAATATAAGGTACTTTTGTACGTACCTCATACGGGACCACAGGTAGTTGGCTAATGTACCTTTCCTCTACACTGAATCCTACACCTGTTCCGTTCATTAAGATGTAGAGGATTTCCGAGAACCTGCGATACTTGTCGATCGGAGTATACGAGCAGTTATACCCCGCGATATTATCCACATCAAGTGCAGGGCCAGCAGTCCATAATGAGCGCATAGAAGGCATGATCTCCAAGTTGCGTATAGCCTCACAAGTTTCATCCCACTCTTCATGCAAATGTTCGGGAACACGTTTGCGAAAGTAATCCCTGTACCTGTCCACAGTTTCATCCCATGTTTCACGCCGCTGCTCTTCCTCTTTCCAGCGTGCATAGGTACGTTTATGAATAAAATCTTGGTATAGTGTAGGTAAACTCAAGCTATCTCCCTGTCGATCCGAAACCACCGTTCCCACGGTCAGTTTCTGTAAGTTCTTGGACTACTTCAAAACGTGGTTGCCGGTACTCTGCAAACACTACTTGTGCAATACGATCACCTTCGAGGATTGCAACGTCTTCGTACCCGAGGTTTATCAGAATAACTTTAATCTCTCCTCTATAATCAGAGTCAATCGTTCCCGGTGCATTCAGAACAGTTACACCATCCACAAGTGCTAAACCTGATCTAGGCCGAATCTGCGCCTCCACACCAATAGGCAGCTCGAAAGCAACACCTGTAGGGACAAGTCTCCGCTCACCTGCCTTGAGTGTAAAGGTTTCTGCTGAATACAAATCAGAACCGGCAGAACCTGTTGTCTTTGTTGTCGGGATAATCACTGGGCGAATTTGCTTAATTTTAACATGCAGTTTGTTCATTATAACCCCATTCCTGCAAGAGGATCTTGAACCTGCTCTTGGTCGGCAGGGTTCTCTGTCGGAAGTTCTCCAAGACCTTCATCCATACCTGCTGCAAGGATCTCTTCAAGCTTAGATCCTGGAAAATCGGTAGATGCGAGGATAGTTTCCTGAATCCAGTTCTTACTGATCTCCTTCCCGTCTCGTTCGTACGTACCTTCGATGTACAAGGAGTCCCAAGTCTCAATAGTCGGATTATCAAACAGGAAGATCTTACGTGAAGTATCTCCACCATGAAGAGCAGGGACAGCAATCTCTGTAACTGCTCCGGAGAGTGCATCAACCTGCCGAGGTGCCGAGAAAGTAAACACACCATCTTTCTTTAAGTTTGCGTACTTTGGTTTATCCTTCTTCGGATCCTGTCCTTTATCCCAACCGTGCGTAACTTCACACAAGAAAGCATCCCCAAGAAGTTGTGCTGGGTGTACAGCTTCCTGTTTCCAGTTAAGTTGTTTAAACAGTTTAACGAAGTTCGATTTTTCAGACAGGCTGAGATTAACCTTGATTGCAACGGTATGAGGAAACTTCACCTCGTTCTCTTCACCTTCATTGAACACCTGCAAGTGCTTTGGGTGGCACAGCTCAAACACGAATCTTGCCATTTTAGCTGGCTTCTTGTTCGGGTACGCCTTGGATGCAGTTGGTTGTGTACCTAGTTCGATGTACTCCCTGAGCCGAGCAAGTGCAATACCCGCCTCTGGGAGAGTACGTTCAAACGACCCGCCTTCCTGTACCTTAGTGCAATCCTGTGTAGCTGCTGCCTGTTTTGCGAGTGCATTAAATCAATAGCCATAACTTCTCCTTAAAAGTGATGAAGGTCTAACATGTTGGCCCCAAGTTCAGCGTCAACTGGGAACGGGACAGTACATTCAATACGAAACATTTGTTTTAATATTGCCGGTATACTTTCCATTACCTGTACCAGCTCAGGTAGAATCTGCTTAGCGGCCTCTTCGTCTACGAAGTCGAACCACACGCAGTCGTGCACGGTGTTAACCATTTTTACTTTGTTGCCGTAGTTGTCTTTTAACAAAAGGTGTCTAAACAGTGCACCTAAAATGTACTGTACTAACTGACCACCTACCCCTTGGATTGGATAGTTCTGAATATGTGGCCTGTAGAATGCAGCATCACGCCCTGTCTTAGACCGAAGCCAAGCATAGTTCGGTTGCTCTGTAAATACGAACCTAGCTTGTGTTGGTGACTGGTAGTATCCACGGCCACATTGGACATATACGCCCGGCTTGTCAGGAAGTTCCTCGGCTATCTTAGTCGGATACCGTGTACGTTCACACGACTCTTCTACTTGATCGTAAAATGCTGTAATTCCCGGATAAAGCCGTTCCTCAACCCCGATAAGATCCTCAACTTCTTCAAGGGACATTCCGGTTGAAGCTGCAATAGCCTTCGCTCCAGCTCCGTAAGCACGCTGGAAAGTAAACCCCTTAATCTTCGTTCGCTGTGTTGAGTAGGACTCGTAGTCAGGATGCTCTTCATTTTTTGCTTTCTCCTTTACAGCCTCATAGTCCTCGTGGAGCTTAGCCGACAGCCGTTTACAGTGGAAGTCCACCTTATTCTGGATATCCTTGACGAGTGTTGGATCGCCTGTAAGTAGTCCTTGAACGACCACTTCCAACTGAGAGTAATCGACCTCAGCCATTCTTCCATCAGGGCCAAATCTTGAAGTGAACATTCGTTTGACAACGGACTTTGGTCTTCCAAGAGCTTTGTCAAAGTCGGCCCTAGACACATTTTGCAAGTTTGGGTCAGATGACGATAAACGAGAGGTAACGGTGATTGTGTGATTAAGCTTGTGGTGAATGATACCATCGGGCATGACTGTGGTGAGCATACCTGTTTGCTTTCCATTGCCATCCTCCACTAAGTAATACGTCCCTAAGTCCTTGGCCAACTTCTCCCGGTTGGCAAGAGCCGTTAAGAACGGTATGTTGCGTGTACCAAGACCCTCTACAACATCTTTACCTGTTGAATAAATAGGCCCACCTTTACCATCCGTAAGTTTACCCTTCCATTCTTCCTCTGGTACAGTCACACCCTCAAATAGGTGGAAATACTCTTTCTTGGCACCCTTCGGCTTGTCAGGGTTATCAACTTTTACCTTTTTGGTTTTCGGTTCTCCTTTTTTCTTACCCCCTTTAAAAAATTGCAGAACTGATTTAACATCCGCAGTCCATTCCACAGGCTGCCCGAAACGCCCGTGAATCGTTTCGCACGGTATCGCCCTGCCATCGGTATGGAGGTAACAGAGTTCGTCCATCTGGGCGTAAATTTGAGCGCCCTCGGGTGTCAAATGAGGTGTCCATTTCTCGTACTTCACCCACCCGCCGAACAGCAGGCAGGATTTATGGATATTGGATCCCCAGTTGAAGACTAGCTCAGGCGGCATTTCAGGAAGGGAAGCTTCCAGCTCTGCGTTGATACAGGCAAGCTCTCCTTCAATCATCTCCTTGTCTTTCGTGGCCTGTTCAATATCTACATAGACACGCTTGTATTCCATCTCAGTAGTACCAAGAAGACCTTCCATCCTCCCAAGGATATCGACCAGCTGGCCTTGTTCACGGGCACGTTTAAGTTGGGCAAGGAACACAATCTCTGTATTAGAGATGTCATCATCGAGATAGTCCAGCAGCACATCTTCGGGTATGTCTACAGTTTGAATACCCTGTGACCACATCTCCTTAATAATATCCATCTTCTGTGTGCCACCGTACTTGGCAGACAGTTCATTCAAGGAGCACATCTGGGAGGTTGGGATCTGACCTTCAAGCAAATATTCAGCATATTGGCAACACCAAATTTTGCCGCCACGTTTCAAGAATGCCTGTAGTTCAGGTCTATGCCAGTGCCAAAGGAGGTCAAACTTATAGTTGAACCCTACAAGGAGTTGGTCCTCGTCCTTAAGAGGCATATAACAGGCGTCCATATCAGAACCATAATAGTGATGAAAGGGAGTGTTATCAGCAGGGCGCTTAAAGCCGTTAGCAACAACCCAATTCCTAGGATCAAACGGATTAGCTTTACGCTTATACGACTCATAAATGGATGTCTCCGCATCATGGATTAAATAGCTCATATTTCGTTCGCTTCACAGAACTCTAGCAGCGTATCATAAGGGACAGTAAAGTCTTTGTGATTAATCCATAAGGTATATCCCTTCACCGGCTCAACCCAAGGTTTCACTTTTGTGTACGCAAAGAATTGATCGTCTCCTGTACGGCATACGTACTTGTCGCCGTCCATGCAGAAGAACTCTCGTTTCTTTTTCACATCCGTACCCACGTCAACTAAGTCACCCTGTGAAGGTGAATAAGCCGGCAAGATAACCTTATCGAAGCAGCGTGGAAGTACGTCATACTTCCTCACGCCGCCGCCGATGAGCTCGAACACTTCGATCTCACCGTGAGTGTTCGCTTCCCTGCAAACTTCTCCTACCCAACCTTCAACTGTAGTACTGTACAGTTCCGTTGCTTCCTTGTTACCGACAACAAGATCACCAACCTTAAAATCGAATGTCAAATTCTCTTCATAGAACCATAAAGCATGGGGTTCTTTTGCATACCTGCCGCTAGACAGCGTAAAGCCACCCCCTGTATGTCCCCTAAATGTCGGACCTTCTACTAAATACTCACAACCACCTTGGTCCTTAGTTGCAATAACGACACCTTTTCCTTTACGGGTACATACAGCATCACCTACTTTAAACTTCTTGTGCATCTCTAAACCTCCCTCTTAACGAGTCAAAAATAACTTCTTGTCTAGGATCTTTTGGGAAACCTTCTACTTGCAGCTTGGACTTTGGAAGATTCATCCAACGGGAGTGTTCCATCATAGGGTCGTTGGATGAACCAATCATTAACTGGAAATCACATGCGCCTTGTTTACCTGTCTTTGAATCTTTAAGCATTCCAAGAGTAGGGTGACACTCGCCGTCCCCGTCATTAGATATCTGCGACGTAGCGAGCACCGGACATTCAAACCGCACGCCGAGCACCCTAGCCCATTGATACATACCTTCAAGCACTTGATCGGTACGTGCTCCTGCATTCATACCTCCAAACTTAATGTTGTCGATCATATCAAACACGATCAAACCTGGGTTCATTTCATGTAAGATATCAACTATCTCGTAGTTCCACATATCATGGATATCAAGAATCCGGATTGCATCGACAGAACCTACAGCTTTAGTGTAATCATCTACAATTGAACCAGCATTCTTCTTCTGGATCAAATCTTGGATGGAAGCATTCAGAGCTGATTGGTACAGGCGTGTAACAATCCGGCGCCCCGGCCCTTCGTTGTTGAACCAAAGGATCGGCCGGATCTCGCCGTACATCCTTTTCAGTTGTGGGGCCATATACGTCAGCTCCGATGTCAGAAAGGATGTCTTCCCTTTGTCCGGCCGTGCAGCTATAATGCCAAAGTCTCCGGCTTTTAGTGGTCGCATTGAGTTTCTTAGACATTCTAATCTCCACCGTAACCCTGTTGGGTTCTCGTCTTCAGCCAAAAGATCGCAAATCGAATCCTGTATCCACGGGATAGTAACTTTACGTTCGATTTGTAGCTTGTGAGTTTCAAGAAGTTCTTCAAGCATACGGGCAACGTCTATATCGTCCCCGCCTTGGAACTTCTGTAAAACGTTTGCAGACCTTGTTGCGAACTCTAGCTCAAGGATACGTTCGACGATACCGGCCCTTGTATCGTCGTCCACTTCCACATAGACCTGCTGTAAAAGTTTCCTATAAAATGTCTTCTGATCCCCTTTAAGAGTAGGGTGCAGGAAACCAAAGAACAGCGTGTCAAATGGTTCTTGTTGTATACAGGTATGCTCCGGAAACTGTTCAAAATACTTCTTGAAGTCCTGTAAGATTACACGGGCCTTCTCGTCGAAACATTCCAAAGGAAGGCTCATGTACATCTTTTCAAAATCCTCTCGCGTCCTCAGTATGCGGAGAATAGTTAAATCAATCCCTTCGATCTTACACCTACCTTTCTTTGGCCTTCCTTAAGTATGGTTCAAGGATAGCCTGTATCTCTCTGTTAGAATACAACTTAGGATCCTTTGGGGTGCAAATGGAATAGCAATTCATCCCAAGCATCCTCAGTACACGCTGAGCTTGTACGTCACCAGCACGGCCTGCTGCGTCTGCATCGTACCAAATGAATGCCGCCTTAACCATGGCGATCTGAGCAGCTTGCTCAGTAGATAAGGAGGTTCCCAAGGTACTAATCGAAGGAATAAAATGTCCGACACGGATACTGGATGCAATGTCTTCAGTAATACAGACACATTGCACGTCGTCTCCGTGTGGTTGTAGTACCAGTCCGCTCGATCTGAACAGTACAGAAGATTTCCTAACTTCCCCTTGATTAAGGTACTTTGGTTTTCTCCACGACTCCACTGCCCTTGCTTGCGTAAAGATAAGTCTCCCGTTTGTATCATAAACAGGGAGAATAATTCGCTTGAGTTCGTCGGAGTAGCCGCATCCGTACCTTTTCCACGTCTTTTCCGTGATACCGTTGCGAGCAAACCACACGGCATACTCAACAGGCACTTCCTGAGTAAAGTCTTTAGGTAGTTCACAGGCTGTCTTGTTTTCATACAAGATCTCCTTCTTACGTATCACAGATAAATCACCTAGAGGCCGGATACCGAAAGGAACAAAGCCCTTATCATGACACCTGAAGCAGTATCCGGACCAACCGTGGGAATCACAAGATACAACCAGAGTCTTACCACCGCCGCAAGTGTGGTTGTGGTAAGCTCGTTGTCCTTCCTCTAGCTTCTTAGCATACGGAAGCCAGGACTCTTCAACGAGCTTACCCATGTTAATCCAACAAGAACGTTACAGGTTCGTCGACATCAACAAAGGAACCTGATGGGTGGCTCATAAACTCACCGTTGAACTCTTCATCGTATTGATCGGACAACCTGCTGTACAGATCATACAAACCACTTGTACTCGAAATCTCACCCAGAACTGCAAGAACGTGCCCGAACTCTTCCTTTGACAACTCTACAGATACGGTGTCAGGGATAGGCTTTGTGTACAGTTTAAAGTATTTAGGTTTAAGAGGGACAAATTGTCCGTACAAAGAGTTATTCCCAGAATAACCACCCGAATTACCTACTCCTTGTACAGCCATACCCTCGTCACTGATCTCTGTTACAACGCCTTTCCATCCAGCACAGGTAATACTGTATCTATCTGACGTGCCTACAACCATGTCTCCAACCTTAAACTTGAACTCTTGCATAGGTTCTTCAATAGCTGTAAGGTCGTTACGATTAAACCACTTACAATTGGCTTCATGGTACTTAAAGCCAACGGTAACACCTGCACCCGTATGGCCGTCATGCCCTGGAATACTTACAAGATGACAATCATCTGCATCAATGTGTACAAGTGTACCTTTTCCATATGGTGTTGCTACCTTTGTTCCAATTTTCAACTCTTGCATTTAAACCTCCGTTACGAAAATGTTACGTCCTTGTGCATTAAAGATAATATCCAGCTCTGTTCTTTCGTCAATACCTGCCCGTTGTAGAGGGTGTGTCTGGTCTGTATCAGGAAGCTGTTCAAACAACTCCAAATCAAACAACGAGGGAAGGACGGGTTCGACGGTATTCATTATGATTTCTTCAAGGCTTGGACTTCAGCCTTCTTAGCGGACACCTTGGATACCTTGTCCACGCCATCGGAGATATTCTTCTCCTTGGCCTGCATCAAGGAATCAATCGTATTAATAATCTGACGTTCCTTGCGATCGATTGTATCAAGCACGCGTTGTTCTTCCTTCTCCAGCTTTGCCTCAAGATACTTAATGAGACGGGCCAACAGCCGCTGTAAAGCCTTCGCAATGTTCAGCATGTTTATTCTCCTTTAAGAATATAATGTTGTCCTGTATTAGCGTCAAAGGTATATCCGGATTCTTTGTACGCCTGTGATTGTGTGCACGGTGTGAAATACCCGGCAGGTTCCTGTATATCTTGAACAGGATCAAGGTAGATAAGATAAGCTTTGCGCCTTCCATCCACCTCTTGCGGATCGAGATAGAGAACACTCTCCTGTTTATATTCGAAAGCAAGGCCGAGAATATCATCCACTGCCCAATCATCAGGGCAACAGATTGCATAGCTCTGTTCCTCTTGTCCATCCCACTTACCTTGAACAGGTTTGATTTTTCCGCTCCATCCAGCTTCTACACAATAATCTTGGATGAGCTCAAGTTCATCCTTCATTTCCATGCAAGTATTAAGTGCGAAGATAAGAACGACCTCATTATTTACATCACGCATATTGAACTCCTTTGTTATGGTTAAGACACAGGGCACAGCCAAGCCATGCCCTGTGTTTCGGGTATTAAACCCTCATCAGTTAACCTTTAACCAAGCAGATCTGCCAGCGGGTCGGTTGCAGCGGTCTCCTCTTCAGATTCCACAGCATCCGGCTCAACAATGGCCTCCTGAGATGCCGTAGGATCGACGATCTCCTCAGCACCCTTACAATCCCCTTCCTCTGGCACAGGATACGCAGCACCGACGAGAATCGGATAAATCTCGGGCTTTTCCTCACACAATTCAAGCAGGTAATTTGCATGCTGCTTGGCCGATTTCTCGGTGACCCCTTCCTTTCGGGTGAAGGTGAGCAGACCGTCAAGCCGGGCCTGCTTCAGTGCCTTTGCCGCACGTCGTGCCGCCTGAATCCCTTTGTTGGCCGGTCGGGTACCATTCTGAAACCTGTCCAGCGCCATACGGGCCTCTTCATGGCCTTCCGGAGTATCGTCAAAGAAGCGCTTGCGTTTCCCGATCTGTACTGCGATGCGTGCAGGGACTACTTCAAAGGAGAGTTCGGTGTTTACAGTGTTTTCGTTAGTCATAATTTTACCTTTCTTTAGTGCTTCTTGAGCACGGGGTTATTGAGCACGAAGCTCTTTACAAAATGGATAGATGCACCGACCTGTTTCAGGCTGAGTGCTTGTTGCTGTTGTTCTTTCTTGACATGGTGACGGTCTGCCACTTCTTTATTAAACCCAACTACCTTAGCCATATCACCTCACTTGAAAGTAAAGGATAACCAACACGACGGCTACACCGATGAGTTCCATCAACTGTACTCTGGAGCAGGGCGGGTAAGCTCTTTGAGCTGTTCCATACTCGAGATATCAACTTCAACCCAATTTGCTTCACCTTCCAACGGGTCATCAGAATCAGGGCACCCGTACGGCTTATGGGTGTTTATTGTAACACACCCACCCGACATTGTGCATTCCCTGCATACCCAACCTTTAAGACACACGCTTCACGACTCCTTTCTTGATATGGATAACTTTGGATTTTTTGGACAATGGAAGAGGTACAACG